>Ga0116177_10004508_pt1 | contig 10144 bp, 11 predicted proteins | sample AD_STIC10_MetaG_FD_89750 | JGI IMG/M metagenome (GOLD analysis project Ga0116177, IMG submission 89750) | Active sludge microbial communities of municipal wastewater-treating anaerobic digesters from USA - AD_STIC10_MetaG | ecosystem: Engineered > Bioreactor > Anaerobic > Digestate | place: USA...
ATCGCCGACGACGCAGCAGGCGATCAGATCTGGGTTATCGAACACCGCGCCGTAGGCATGGAACAGGGCGTAACCGAGTTCGCCGCCTTCGTGAATCGAGCCCGGCGTTTCCGGTGCGGCGTGGCTGGGAATGCCGCCTGGAAAGGAAAACTGGCGGAACAGCCGGCGCAGGCCTTCTTCATCCTGCGAAATATCGGAATACAGCTCGCTGTAACTGCCTTCAAGATAAGTATTGGCCACCACCCCCGGGCCGCCGTGGCCGGGGCCGGCAATGTAGATCATGCTCAGATCGTGCAGCTTGATCACCCGGTTCATATGCACGTAAATGAAATTCAGCCCCGGCGTCGTGCCCCAGTGGCCGAGCAGGCGGGGCTTGATATGGGGCAAGCGCAACGGATCTTTGAGCAGCGGGTTGTCCAGCAGATAAATCTGCCCCACCGACAGGTAATTGGCGGCGCGCCAATAGGCATCCATTTTTTTGAGTTCTTCGGCACCAAGCGTCAGGGTAATCGGGGGCATTTCACTCTCCTTGAAACATTATCTGGACACTTGGTTTTTTGTCATTGCCGTGAAGACGGTAATGAAAAAGCAGCGGCTGGCCCCAGGACCATAGATACAACTGCTGGCCCCAGGACCATAAAATCAACGGCTGGTCGTACGGTCAACGCTAAAAACTGCCTATTTTTCCTAAGCGGGCGCGCAGGGTATCGAGTTCGTCCAGCAACTCCAGCGCCAGCGCTGCCCCCGCCAGATTGACGCCGAGGTCGCGCTGCAAGCGCAAAGCCACCGTGGCGCGGCGCAGGTGCGTGCCGCTGAAACGCCAGCGGTGCGGCTCCCGGCCTTGCGGCGTAATGACGCCCTCTTCCACCAGTTCGACAATAAACTCAGCCCGCACGGCACAAGCCCGACAGACCTCGACCAGGCTCAGTTCGGTCTGCTCTTCAAGGATGATGGCGCTCACCTGCGGGAACATTTTTTCGCTGTCGGTTGCCCCGCTCTCGGTTGCCACACTACCCGTCACCGCACTATCCGTCTTCACGTTGTCCATCATCAGACTCCCAGTTTGGCGCGCGGGTTGAAGGACTTGAACTGCTCGGCCATCTGCGCATAAAAGGCCAGGCTAGTTTCACTGTCCGCCTCGGGCAGGACGAGTTGCAAGACAACATAAAAATCACCCGGCGTCGTGCCGGGAATACCCCGGCCCTTCAGGCGCAACTTGCCACCGGCGACTGATTTTGGCGGAATTTTCAGGTCGACCGCAGCAGTCGGGGTCGGCACCTTCAGCGTTGCGCCCAGCGCGGCTTCCCACGGGGCAAGCGGCAGATCGAGATAAACATCGCGTTGATCGACGCGATAAAGCGGGTGCGGATGAAACTCGATTTCCAGATACAGATCGCCCGGCGGCCCCTGGCCGATGCCCGCGGCGCCCTGCCCGGCCAGGCGAATATGCTGGCCCGCCCGCACGCCGCGCGGAATGGTCACATTGAGTTGATGCGGACGCATGACGACGCGGCCCTCGGCATTGAGTTCAGGGCGTTTCAACTTGATCGTGCGGGTCGCCCCGTTATAAGCATCTTCAAGGTCGATCATCACCTTGGCGTGATGGTCTTCGCCGCGGGCGTGTGCGGCCTGCTGACGGTGCCCGCCGGATTCAAAGCCGCGCCCGTAGAGCAATTCAAAAAAGTCGCTGAAGTCGGCGGCACTCGCCGCACCAGCGCTGCCATCACCGGAAAATTCGAAACCCGTATTCCAGTCCGGCGGCGGCCGGAAATCCTGCCCGGCTTGCCAGTTGCTGCCCAACTGATCGTAGGCCGCCCGTTTTTCAAGATCCTTCAATACCGCATACGCTTCGCCCAGCTCCTTGAAACGGGCCTCGGCATCCGGCGCCTTGCTGACATCGGGATGATATTTGCGCGCCAGCGTCCGGTAGGCGCGCTTGATCTCATCCTGCGTCGCATCGCGCGCCACACCCATGATCTTGTAGTAATCCTTGAATTCCATTTATCCGCCCTCTTCAATCAAGCCGGCTTCACGCCCGCGCTACCCAGACGGAGCACCAGCCCTCGGGGCTGATCCGGCCTTCGACCACCTTGCAGGCGTTCGCCCCGGCGATGCAATTCAGGCAAAAGCCACACGATCGGGGCGTTGCCTGATACTGCACATCGCGCTGCGGCAACTTATCGGCCGCCGCCTTGGCGATCGGCGTCCACCGGCTGCAACCGCTTGCCAACGCCGGGCGCAGCACCGGCCGGCGGGGTAAATTTGTGTCGATCATGATGCGCCCTCCCTGCTCACAATAATCTTCAGGCGGCCTGAGCCTGGTTCGTCCGGCAGGCATCCACCAGATCAACCAGCGAGTTCAGCAGCTTCTGGATAACTTCCCGGGTTGCCTCATCGATCAACTCGCCATTCTCAGCAAAGCACTGCGCCGCATCGCAGATCATCACTTCCGGCTGATTGACCACTGGCATGTCGAGCGCAACAAGCATTTTCCGCAAATGGGATTGAGCCCGTGCCGTGCCGAGGCTCCCGACCGATGCCCCCATCACAGCCGCCGGCTTGCCCTTCCAGGCCGTCTCGCCATAGGGCCGCGAAGCCCAGTTGATCGCATTTCTCAGCGCGCCGGGCAGCGAATAATTGCATTCAGGCGTGGCAAACAGGATGGCGTCAGCATCCAGAATCCTTTGCTTGAGTGCCTGCACCGCCGACGGCGGAGACATCTCATTGTCCTGGCTATAGAGCGGAATGCCGTGCAAATCAATCAACTCAAGCGCCACGTCATTCGGCACCAGCGCCTGGGCCGCCTTGAGGGCGAACGCGTTATACGAGTCCTGACGCAGACTGCCAACGATGCCCAGAATTTTTATTTTGTTCATGTTTTAGTCTCCTTGAAATCAATATAGCCAAGCATGCCTCGCTCCGCCGATCTGCTCCGTCTGCCAGCGCACCGAGCAAACAACAGACAGGCGCCACTCAGCGATATGCCAAATACCAGATGGGCAAGCAGCGTCACCCAGTCACGGCTTACTGCAAACCACGGAAAGAACCAGGTCAGTCCGTACAGATTGACCGCGTAAATGAGCAAGCCGTAGAAAACCCCGGCCAGGAGCGTCGGATCAATCCGCCCACCCTGGCGGAAGGTGCCGGGCGCGGGCTGCGGCGGAACGGTTTCGGCCAGCAGATCGCGGCTCTCCTGGCTAAGCAGCGGGGCGTCCAGCCAGCAGGCCAAGCCTGCCGCCCCCTGCGCCATCAGCCGGGCATGGTTGCGGATAAAGAGCGGGCGGGCCAACGGTGCGATCAGATTCATCCACCAGCGGGTACTGCGCACCTGCCATTCATAACGCACGACGCTGACCGCGCCCTCGCTGGAAAAAAGCCAGCGGCCAGTCCCTTCGAGATCGCCACTCGCGCTGCCCTCAATCGCCAGCAAAGGCTCGATCCGGGTTGCGCGCACGTCAAAAACCAACTGATAAGGCAAATTCCCCTGCCAGCAATACCGCCAGACGCTGTCAATGCCGCTGGCCTGACCAGACTGCAACTGCTCGACTTTCTTCACACCCGGCCACCACGCTGGCCAACGCAAGGAATTCTGGACAGCCGTATAAACGTCTTCCAGTGGCGCCTCAATACGCCAGATCGTCAGCAAGTGGTAGGCCGCCATGGTTTGTCCAGATCCTCAAGTTTGAACAAGCTGTCTGCCAACGATGAAACAACGATCGGCAGCATCGGATCAATACATAGTCGACAGTAATCAAAGGCGTCGGTGCGATATCGCACATCGGCGGGCAAATTCCCTGTGTGGGTCAGCGCACGGAATAAAGGGTGGCGCCGGCGCATATTGCCTCTCTGCCCGCCGGCATTCGACTGCCTGGAAAAAGTTTTTTCTTGCAGTGCAGCCCAACAGAAGCGAGCAGAAGAAGGCTCGTAAAAACCAGCCCCCTACCTGGCAAAACTCACCCCAACCGCCGCCAATCCCAGCATTTTTCAAGGAAACAAACATGATCAAACAATCATCCCCCAGCGCTCTGCTCAGCCGGATCGCGCCACTGGCCCTGATTTTTCTGGCCTCGACCCACCTCTACGCCCAGGAACCGATTTCAGTTTCGTTGACCGGCAGCACCGTGGTGCCGCCGGTCGTGACGACCGCCCGAGGCACCGGTCAATTCACGATTACGCCCGACCACGTCGTGATCGGCAGTATCAAGACCTTCGGGCTAGTGCCAACAATGGCGCATATCCACGAAGCCCCCGTCGGCAAGAACGGGCCGGTCATCGTTACCTTGGGAAAAACCGCCGATGACAGTTATGCCGTCCCCCCCAACACCAAGCTGAGCCAGGCCCAGTACGCCAGCTTCATTGCCGGCAACCTCTACGTCCATGTTCATACCGCCCAGCATCCCGATGGTGAACTGCGCGGCCAGTTGCTGCCGTTGAAGGCTGGCGAAAAGCCCAAGGGCAGCTATTAATCAATCGATACAGGAGATCCCATCATGCAACGCAGTGCATCAGCCAGCTGGACTGGCGGCCTCAAAAGTGGCACCGGCACCATTTCGACCCAGAGCGGCGTATTGGAAAAAACGCAGTACGGGTTCAACACCCGTTTTGAAGAGGGGCCAGGCACCAACCCGGAAGAACTGATTGGCGCCGCCCATGCCGGCTGCTTCACCATGGCGCTGGCGGCGGCGCTGGAAAAAGAAGGCATGACGGCGAAGAACCTGCACACACGGGCCACCGTGACGCTCGAAAAGTTGGACGGCGGATTCGAGATCGTCGCTGTCCATCTTGATCTGGTTGCCGACATTCCGGGAGCCGACCCGGCCACCTTCGAAAAAATCGCTTTTGCCGCCAAAGCCGACTGCCCGGTTTCAAAGCTGCTGAACGCGACGATCACCTTGTCGGCAAAGCTGAAGGAATAGCCTGACCTTTTCTGGTTCTCGCTGGTCTAATTACTTAGTTGCTCGGAGGGGAGTTCGGTACGGCTCCTTACTCTGCCGGGATCAAGCTGCGAAGGAGCCTGAGATGGATGTGTTTTCAACCTGCGGCAAAACTCCAGAACAAACCGAAGGCCAGCCGTCCTGCCCGCATGTATCTCCATTGAGCGTCGGGTCGCAACTTGGCGAGGACTCATTTCGCCGCGTTGTCGAGTGGGCACCCAGTGCGATGGTCATGATCGACCGCGACGGCATCATGGTGCTGGTCAACGCACAGACCGAGCAAATGTTCAATTACGAGCGCGCCGCGTTGATCGGCCAGTCAGTCGAAATGCTCGTGCCGGAACGTTTTCGTCAGCACCATGTGGCTTACCGCGCCGGTTTTTTTGGCGATTCAAAGCCGCGACCGATGGGCGTTGGCCGCGACCTCGCCGGTTGCCGCTCGGACGGCAGCGAATTCCCGGTTGAGATCGGCCTCAATCCGATCGATACCGAGGCGGGCATCATGGTACTGGCTTCGATCATCGACATCACCGAACGCCAGCGCACCAAGCAGAGGCTCGAAGATGCGCTGCTTGAAAAAACCGTGTTGCTCAACGAAGTGCACCACCGGGTCAAAAACAATCTGCAGGTAATTACCAGCCTGCTCAACCTGCAGGCCGACCATGCCGCCGACCCGCGCCTGCGCACCATGCTGGCCGAGAGCTGTGGCCGCGTAAAGGCGATGGCGCTGACGCACCAGTTACTCTACGAGCGCAAGGATTTTTCGCGCCTCGATCTGGGCGATTATCTCGAGCGTCTGATGCATTCGATCCGGGCCACCTATCGCGGCACCGGCAACCGCATCATGCTGCGTATCGTCCCACCGCAGGAAAGCGTCCAACTCGATCTGGAACGAACAATTCCCTGTGGCCTGCTGCTCAACGAACTGGTCACCAATTCCTTCAAGCACGCCTTCCCCGGGGAACGTTGCGGTCAAATTCTCATCGAATTGAATAAGGACAGCGCCGGCCTGATCCGTTTCAGTGTGGCCGATGACGGTATCGGATTGCCCGAAGAAGCGGTGCTGGCCTCGTGTGTTTCACTGGGCCTGCAACTGGTGCCGCTGCTGGTTGAACAACTGCATGGAACGCTGGAAATAAAGCGGGAAATGGGGACACGGTTCTGCGTCACCTTTCCAAATAGTCTTGTCGAGAAGGACGCATCATGAGCGCGAGATTGCCAATCAATCTGATGCTGGTCGAAGACGAACGCATTGTCGCTTTCGACCTCAAAAGACAGTTGCAGGGCTTCGGCTACCATGTCAGTGCGGTCGTCGCCAGCGGCGAACAGGCGGTCACGCAGGCCGCGGCCGAAAAGCCTGATCTGGTACTGATGGACATTCACCTGGAAGGACATATGGATGGCATTGAGGCGGCGAAGCAGATTCGCGCCAACCACCAGATTCCCGTTATTTTCCTCACCGCCTATGCCGAAGATGACACGCTGAATCGTGCCCTTGAGAGTCGCCCTTTCGGCTATCTGATCAAACCCTGCGAGGGTCGCGAACTGCACGCCACCATCCAGATGGCGATGGCTCGCCACGAAGATGAGGTCGCGGTCGAACAAAGCGAAGAGCGCCTGCAACTTGCCCTCAATGCGGGGGCACTCGGCGTACTTGAATGGAGCCCGGCCACCGACCGTTTGCAGGGTGACCCTCGCCTCGGCAAGCTCCTCGGCAATCAACTACTGCCCCTCGACGAGCCTTGGGAAACTTTTATTGCCCGCGTCGCCCCGGCAGACCGGGAGCGCGTGCATGCGGCGCTCAATCCCACACTGCTTCGTCCTGAAGCCGTACAGGTCGAATTTCGCACGGTCAGCAGCCATTCCCCGGCCCGCCACATGGAGGCCCATGCCAAGGCCTACGGCAAAGCCGGCGCCGTCCGTCGCGTCGTCGGCATCCTGCGGGACGTTACCCAGCGGCACAAGGATGACGAACAGCTGCGCCAGTCCAGTGTCGTTTTCCATGCCACGGCAGAAGCTATCGTCATTTCCGATGTCGAGCGCCACACGGTTGCGGTCAACACCGCATTTTCACGAATTACCGGCTACGCCGAAGACGAAATTATCGGTCTCGATCCGGATCTCCTGCTCCACGTCAGCCCCGGCCCGGAACGCTATGCCGCCTCGTTGAAGGATGATGCCGCCGGTTTCTGGCATGGCGAAGTGAATTGCCAGCGCCGGAACGGTGAAACCTTTCCTGCCTGGCAGAGCATCAGCATGGTCCGCGACGTAAGCGGCAAGGTGACCCACTTCGTCACCGCTTTTTCCGATGTAACCGCCATTTACGAGGCTCAACAGCAGCTTCACCATCTGGCGCATCACGATCCGCTGACCGGCCTGCCCAACCGCCTGCTGTTCAATGACCGGCTGGAAAACGCTATTGAACTGGCCGCGCGCAGCGAGCAACGCTGTCTGCTGCTGTTTCTCGATCTCGATGGCTTCAAGTTGATTAACGACTCGCTCGGGCATGCAGTCGGTGATCAGCTACTGCGGCACGTCGGCGAGCGCCTGAAAAACATCTTGCGCAGCAGCGACACGATCGCCCGTCTCGGCGGCGATGAGTTCGTCATCCTCGCCGGCAGCGCCAATCCGGATTACGCAGCCCAACTGGCGCAGAAAATTCTTGAGCAACTCCGCCTGCCAATCCTCGTGGCAAGCCAGTCGATTTCAATCTCCGGTAGCCTCGGCATCGCCATTTTTCCGGACAATGGTGCCGACACCCAGCAATTGATGCGGGCCGCCGACATGGCGATGTACACCGCCAAAGCCGAGGGGCGCAACCGCTATCATTTTTACGCCGAGAACATGTCAGCCTGGGCAACCGAGCGGATGGATGTCGAGCAAGGTTTGCGCCGCGCTATCGCCACGAAAGAATTACGCGTCCATTACCAGCCGCGGGTTGATCTCGCCAATCATCGGATCGTCGGGGTCGAAGCCCTGGTGCGCTGGCAACATCCGGAGCGCGGCCTGGTTTTGCCGGGTGGTTTCATCGCCATCGCCGAAGAAAGCGACCTGATCGAAGAGATCGGCCGCTGGGTACTGCACCGCGCCTGCAGCGAAATGCTCGACTTTGTCCGGGCCAAGGCGGTGGGTGAGCTTTTCCACCTGGCGGTCAATGTTTCGGCACGACAGTTTCACCGCACTGATTTTGTCGCCATCGTCAAATCGGTACTGGCCGAAACCGGCTTTCCCGCCAGTTCGCTGGAACTGGAAATCACCGAAAGCACGCTGCAGGCAACCGAGCGCAGCCTGCTTATCCTCAAGGCGCTGGAGGAACTCGGCGTCGCCATCAGCATCGATGACTTTGGCACCGGCTATTCGTCGCTCAGCGTTCTGCGCGACCTGCCGATCAAACGCATCAAGATTGACCGCTCATTTATCGTCGACTTGCCGGCGAGCGAGAACCAGCGGGCAGTCGTTGAAGCCATCGTCGCACTCAGCCGGGCCATGCACATGGCAATCACCGTCGAAGGCATCGAGCGTCGGGAACAGGCTGAAATGTTGCGGGCGATGGGCTGCGGCGAAGGCCAGGGTTTTCTCTTCGCCCGGCCACTGCCGCTCGACGAATTTGCCAGCCTGATCGGCGCCCCCTTGTCTGGCTGACTGCGGATAAAAGGCAGCGAAACAATTCAGGTCAGGGCACCCCCAAGGGGCGTTTTTGGTGTCGTAAGCTTTTTAATGGCCGGCGACCCGGCCGCGAATGGCACACCTGGATACAGGGATCGAAAACAGTCTGAGGCAAGGCCTGCCAATGCGTTTTTTATTGCCTCGATGAGCGCCCACGGTTTGGTGCGACAACATACAGACGGCGGGCAAAACCGGTGCCAGTCTGATGTTTCATCCGCCGACGGCGGATCACCTCAAGGAGAATAGACATGGACGAATATCGCCATCACGTATCAGGTTTTTTTGCCCACCGCGCAGAAGCTGAAGGAGCACGTTCCCGCCTTGCCCAGCGCGGCCTGCCTCTGGCGCAACTACAACTTTTTGATGCTGATTCGGGGCCGGTAGTCACCGAGCCGACCGGGCAGAGTAACGAAGTGCTGACCAATGTTCTCGTCGACGGCGCCGTTGGCACAGCGGTTGGAACCGGCATCGGCGCCCTGGCGCAACTTGCCATTGTTGCGGCAAACGTCAGCTTGTTCGTCGCCAGTCCGCTGATTGCACCGCTGGTCATGCTGGGCTGGGGGGCCAGCCTTGGCGCCTTTGTCGGGGCAGCGGCGGGCGCGGGGAAAGATGTCGAACCCAAGAACGGCTGGCTGTCCGATCTGGTTCGTGATGCGATCGCCAATGGTCAGGTTGTTCTGCTTGTCGAAACCCGGACCGCAGAGGAAACGACAATCGCCCGGGAGATCATCGGGGCGGCAGTGGGGGAATTTAAAGATGTGGCGAGTGTACTGTGAGCGTGATTGAAATTCGCAAAGGCCAGGCACCGGCCAAGCTTGCGCGTGCCGAGTTCGGTGAGCGTTTTCGTCAGGCCTATTTCGATCCACTCTTCCGGGTTGAAGATCAGTCGATAGCCCGGCTGGAAGAGATTGCCTGGCAAATTTATCTCGTCGGCCGCAAGGCGCCTTTTACCCAAAAGGCAGGGCCGGGGTATGCCGATCCGGATTATGAATTGTCGATCGAATGGCTTGCGACGAAACAACGCATCGAGGCGGCCCAGCGCCAATGGAGCGACGCGCAGATGCCAAACAGCTGTTGGCGGAAACGGGCTTTTACAGCGCCAAGAATGCCGAGGCCTGTGAGGCGTGCAGCATTGAGCCGTTCATTGCGGTGAAGCGGGACGAACACCATTTGGCGACGCAGGAGCGCTTTACCGAACCGGCCGCCTTGCCGGCCGACGCCACGCCCGCCCAGACCATGGCGCACAAGCTAAAAACAAAGGCTCTGTTTGCGAAACCCGTTGGTTTTTCTATACTGAAGTCAAGAAGGCTAACGGGAGCGGATCATGGACGCGAAATCATTCCGTGGGTGGCTGTGCCAGCTTGGCGAGTTGTCGGATGGGCAACGTGAGCAACTAAGGAAACACTGATTTATTCCCGGCGACCTGGCGGAAGCCAGGGGATTTGAGAAAATACGCTTAGTCAGGTCAATAAGCAGAGGCGGTAATGCAAACGAGTTTTTCTGAACTGGAATACAGCCGGAAGAAAAAGCAGACACGACGAGAT
>Ga0116177_10004512_pt1 | contig 10140 bp, 8 predicted proteins | sample AD_STIC10_MetaG_FD_89750 | JGI IMG/M metagenome (GOLD analysis project Ga0116177, IMG submission 89750) | Active sludge microbial communities of municipal wastewater-treating anaerobic digesters from USA - AD_STIC10_MetaG | ecosystem: Engineered > Bioreactor > Anaerobic > Digestate | place: USA...
GCTGTCACCGACATCAACTGGGTGCTCGACTATTTCCGGCGCTCCGCCGACCACCGGCTGCTGTTCGGCGGCAGAGTCAGCTACTCGGGACTCGATCCATTCAATACGTCGCACGCGACACGGGCGCGCATGCTCGCAGTCTTCCCGCAGCTCGCCGACGTCCGCATCGCACAGTCCTGGGGCGGCTATGTCGACATCACGATGAATCGCGCGCCACATTTCGGCCGCCTCGAACCGAACGTGTACTTCCTGCAGGGATTCTCAGGTCACGGCATTGCGCTGACCGGCATCGCAGGACAGCTGCTCGCTGAAGCGATCGCCGGCACGGCTTCCAGGTTCGATGTGTTCGCGAAGATCCCGCACCGGGATTTCCCGGGCGGACTCGCGCTGCGAAGGCCGGCGCTCGTGCTCGCGATGCTGTGGTATCGATTGCGCGACGTGCTCTAGCTCACGCACATCGCTCGAACCTGCCATCCGAGACCGCGCTGCGCGACGGCCGCGGGGCATCCCTCGCCGAGCGCCAGCATGCGAATGCGCCAGTCCGGCGCGACCTGCTCCGGCGCCAGCGTGGTGAGCGTCGCGTAGCCATGGCCCGGCGAGAAATGCACGCCGAACCGCTCCAGCGGGAACCCGAGACCGAGACCCACCCCTTTCAGCACGGCCTCTTTGGCAACCCAGTGGCGAAAGAACGCGGCGCGCGCTCCCGCGTCGCCCGCGGACTGCACGGCCGCGAGCTCCGAGCCGAAGAAGTACGAGCCGGCGATGCCGAGCGCATCGACGTTGTCGCGCTCGCGTTCCACATCGGCACCGAGCGCGTCGCCAGCGCCGACCGCCAGCAGGATCCGACCATGCGAGTGACTCAGATTGAATGACAGCCCGCGAACAGACGGCTTGCCGCTCGCACCGAATGTGAACTGCAGCGCCAACGGATCAGAATCGAGGTAGCGGCCGAGCAGAGCGCGCGTCATGCCATGCGACACCGTGTATTCGCGCTGGTTCGCATCGAACCGAAAGCGCGCGAGGCGCACCCGCTCCTCGGCCGACAGCAGTGACACGCACCGCGCGCGGGTGACCTCATCGACGACATCGTCGACGGCCCAGACCTGCACCTCACCCGGCTGCAATGCCAGCTTCGAGGGCTGGTCCAGCAGCAGACCGACGTCGGACAGCGGGACCGCGACCGCGGCATCCGGCTCAGGCACCACTAGTCACCCGTCCTCGCCCGTCGCCGGATCTCGAAGCACTGGTGGATTCGCGCATTGCGCTCGAAATCGGGCGGGAGCGTCGCGCGACTGATGTCAGCCACCTCCCAGCGGTCCAACAGCTGCGGGTCGAGCTTGAACTTCTGCGCGTTCGTGGAAAACACCAGCAACCCCGTCGGTGCCAGCAACGCCATCGAGGCATCGATCAGCGCGGCGTGGTCACGCTGCGTATCGAGCACGCCTTCCATGCGCTTGGAATTCGAGAACGTCGGCGGATCGAGGAAGATCAGATCGAATACGCGGCGCTCCTGCCGCGCAAGCTCCAGCCACTGGCGCGCATCGGCCTGGATGCGCTCGTGCATCTCGCCTGTGTATCCGTTCAGTTTCATGTTGCGGGCGGCCCAGTCGAGATAGGTTCGCGACAGATCGACCGTGACCGTGGACTTCGCGCCGCCTGCGGCCGCATACACCGACGCGCTGCCGGTATACGCGAACAGGTTCAGGAAGCGGGTGCGCGCGGCGGCGTTGCGCAGCCTCGCGCGCGTCAGGCGATGATCGAGGAACAGACCCGTGTCGAGGTAGTCGTTGAAGTTGACCCAGAACTTCAGCTCCTGCTCGGCCACGACATGGAACTCGGCTTCATCGGCTACCTTGTTGTACTGCTCGCCGCCCGCGCTGCGGCGCCGTGTGCGCAGGTGGATGTCCCCGACCGCGATGCCGGTGATCTCCGGCAGCACGGCCAGCGCCTCGTTGCGACGGCGGCGCACGTCTTCTTCCGGGATCTCGCGCGGCGCCGCGTACTCCTGCACGTACAGCCAGCGACGCGCACTCTCGGCGCTCGTGTATAGGTCGATCGCGAACGAATACTCGGGCATATCGGCGTCGTACAGCCGATAGCAGCCGACCTGCTCGCGCTTGACCCAGGACGACAGCCTCTTCAGGTTCTTGGCCAGCCGATTGCCGAACATCTTCGCGCCCGGCGTATCCGCGAGCTTGGTATCCACGATCCGGCGCTCGACCGCGGGCCGCAGATCCCGATGCGATGCGGCCTCGATGTTCAGCCGCAGCAGCCGTCCCTCGATCGCGCCATTCCAGACCGTGTGCACCCGCGTCGCGCGCAGCCCGAGTTCGAGACCCAGATCCGGCGCGCCGGTGAGGATCGCCGCCTGCCAGCCGGCGAAGCGTTCGCGCAGCAGCAGGCCGAGATCACGATGAATCTGGCGCGCAGCCTCGTGGCCGCCGAGTCGAACGCCATAGGGTGGATTCGTGCAGACGAGACCGGCCGCACCGCCCGGCTGGTTGTCGGCGAGTTCGCATTCCTCGAATGCGACGAGCGACGTGACGCCAGCGCGCGCGGCATTCGCGCGGGCCTTGGCAAGCACGCGCACGTCGCGATCACGACCGCGCATCAACGGACCCTCCGCCTGCGCCGGACGCGCCGCGGCGCGCGCGAGACCGGCGTCGGCGCGCTCGCGCGCAGCGTGGCGCAGCACCGCCCACAGCGCGGGATCGTGGCCGCGCCACTTCAGCAACCCGAAGTAGTCACGCCACAGGTTCGGCGCGATGTCGGCCGCGATCAGCGCCGCCTCGATGACGATCGTGCCGGAGCCGCACAGCGGATCGAGCAGTGGACCACCGCGCGCCGCGATCTCGGGCCAGCCCGCGCGCAGCAGCATGCCGGCTGCGACGTTCTCACGCAGCGGCGCCTCGCCGGTATCGCTGCGATAGCCGCGCCGATGAAGGCCTTCGCCGGCCAGATCGATCGACACCGTCACGCGCGTATCGGTGGCGTGCGCATGCACGCGAACACCCGGTCGTTCCGTCGAAATGTCCGGCCGTGCGCCCGTCGCGTCGCGCAGGGAATCGCAGATCGCATCCTTCATGCGCAGCGTGCCGTAGTGCGTGTTCGTGACGGCCGGATGGCGCCCACTCCATTCGCAGGCGAGCGTACTCGCAGGATCCACGTGCGCGGCCCAGTCGATCTCGCGCAGCGCCGCATACAGCGTTGCGTCGTCCGGCACGTCGAGCCGGGCAAGCTCGATGTAGACGCGGCTCGCGACGCGCGATTCGATGCAGGCGCGATACGCCACTTCCAGCGTGCCGGTGAAGGACACCGCATTGCCCCGTTCGCGCACGTCCGTGCCACCGAACGACGTCAGCTCACGCGCGAGCAGATCGCCGAAGCCGCGCGGCGCGCTGGCCATGCATTGCAGCAGCGCGTCGCTCATGTCGTCTCGGAGCGCGCGGCAGGACTCGGGGGCATCAGCTTCACGTTGCGGGCATCCGGGGTCAGGTGGCGGATCAGGATACGGTAAGCGTCCACATCGAAGCGTGCATCAAGCCGGAACGTCGGCTCGAACGGTTCGCCGTCGACCGCGCTGCCGAGGTACTGCCAGCGGTCGATCACGTGCAGCTGGTCGAGACCGAATCCGGTGGATTCACGCACGCCGACGGCGCCGCGATACGGCCAGGCCTTCAGCTTCAGCGGCGCGAGCGCGAGCTTGACGCGCAAGCCGTGCCGCAGAAGCGGCTCCTGCCCCATGCAGGCACCGAGGCAGCGGCCGATCTGCGACCCGAAGCAGGAGCCCTCGCCGCTCTCGAGGCCGAGCACCTTCAGGCAGAGTTTCTGGTCGCGCGCGAGCTTGATCAGCGCGGTGCGCGCCTCACGCTCGCTGCGATAGAGTCCGAAAGCATCGCCAGGCAACAGGCCGTCGGCATCGAGATCGACGAGCTGCGGCGCACGACCGTCATCGCCGACCATCCAGGTCCACGAATCGCTGCCGCGCAGACGCCGGTTGTAGACCGGCTTCAGCTCGCGCACCAGGCGCGCTTCGAGCAGCAGCGCGCCGAGCTCGCCGGCCGTCTCGGTCCACTCGACGCGCATCGTCTGCTCGGCGAGCCGGCGCGATTTCGTGTCGCGATGGGCGCCGGCGAAATGCGACAGCACGCGCTCGCGCAGGTTATTGGCCTTGCCGACGTAGATCAGCGGATCTGCGCCCGCGCTGGCGCCGGCAGCGCTGCCGGCCGCCGCACCATAGAACCGGTACACGCCGGGCGCTTCCGGCAGATCGTCGGCGAGATCCGGCGGCAATTGCGGCGGCAGGCTCGGCCGCATGACGACGCCTGCGATCACGGACTCGAGCAGGGCCGGATCGCAACGCGTGCGCCAGCTCTGCCACAGCTGCCAGAGCGCATCGGCGTCCGGCAGCGCGCGGTGGCGGGTGCCGCAGTCGATGCCGTGATGCGCGATCAGCGCGTCGAGATTGTGGCGCGGCAGCTCCGGATTCAGACGGCGCGAGATCTTCACGGTGCAGGCGAGTTGCGACTGGAAACGATGGCCGGCACGGCGCAGCTCGCCGCGCAGGAAGCCGTAGTCGAAGCGTGCGTTGTGCGCGACGAACAACCGGCCCTTGAGCCGCTCGAGCACTTCGCCTGCGATCGCTTCGAACGGCGGCGCATCGGCGACCATGTCGTTCGAGATGCCAGTCAACGTCTGGATCGACGGCGGGATGGAGACACCGGGATTCACCAGCTGACTCCAGCGCCACTCGATCTCACCGCCACGGGCGGCGACGATCGCCACTTCCGTGACACGGTGGTAGGCCGGATGCCCGCCGGTCGTCTCGACGTCGACGAACGCCACCGGCGCGTCGCGAAGCCCAGCACAGCCCTGCACAGCTCGCGCGCCGTCCGTCATCTCAGGTGAGATCGAGCCAGGTGGTCTTCAGCTCCGTGTATTTGTCGAAGGCGTGCAGCGATTTGTCTCGGCCGATGCCGGATTGCTTGACGCCGCCGAACGGCACGGTGATGTCATCAGCGTCATAGCAGTTGATGTAGACCGTGCCGGCGCGCAGCGCGCGCGCGACGCGGTGCGCCGTCGTGACATCGCGGGTCCACACTGCCGCAGCAAGGCCATAGTCCACGCTGTTGGCGATCTGCACCGCTTCCTCGACCGTCTTGAACGTGATCGTCGCGAGGACCGGACCGAAGATCTCTTCGCGCGCGATGCGCATCTCCGGCTTCACGCCGTCGAATATCGTCGGCTCGACGAAGAATCCGCCGCTGTCCTCGCGCACGCGCCGGCCGCCCATGAACACCGACGCGCCATCCTGCGTGCCGGCATCGATGTAGCCGAGCACGCGCTTCATCTGCAATTCATCCACGATCGCACCAAGCCTGGTCGCCGGGTCGAGTGGATCGCCGGGACGCATTTTCTGGCCAATCGCCTGCACGCGCTCGAGGATCGGATCGCGCAGGCTCTCATGCACGAGCAAGCGGGAACCGGCAGAGCACATCTCGCCCTGGTTGAAGAAGATCGCGTACGCGGCCGCGGTGGCCGCTTTGTCGAGGTCCGTGTAGTCCGCCATGACGATGTTCGGCGACTTGCCGCCGCACTCGAGCGAGACGCGCTTCATGTTCGACTGCGCCGCGTACTGCATCACGAGCTTGCCTGTCGCCGTCGAGCCGGTGAACGCGATCGCATCGACATCCATGTGCAGCGCCAGCGCCTTGCCGGCCGTGTGCCCATAGCCCGGCACCACGTTGAACACGCCCTCCGGAATGCCGGCCTCCAACGCGAGCTGCGCGACGCGAATGGCGGTCAGCGGCGATTTTTCGGACGGCTTCAGCACCAGCGAATTGCCGGCAGCCAGCACCGGCCCGATCTTCCATGACGCCATCAGCAGCGGGAAATTCCACGGCACGATCGCGCCGACCACGCCCATCGGCTCGCGCGTGATCGTCGCGAGCGCGTCGGGCCCCGTCGGTGCCACTTCGTCATAGATCTTGTCGACGGCCTCGGCGTACCACTGGATGCAGCGCGAGGAACTCGTGACGTCGACGGCGAGACTGTCACGGATCGGCTTGCCGACATCCAGCGTCTCGAGCAGTGCGAGCTCTTCCTTGTGCTTCAGCAGCAGCTCGGCGAATTTCTGCAGCACGCGCTTGCGCTTCGCCGGCGCCTGACGGGACCAGCTGCCCTTGTCGAAGGCCGCCCGTGCGCTGCGCACCGCGGCATCGATATCGGCCGCATCCCCGGCCGCCACCTTGCACAGCAGCTGGCCGGTAGCCGGGTTCAGGTTGTCGAAGGTGGCGCCGCTCACGGCATCGACCGACCTGCCGCCGATGAAGGCCTGCGTCTGGAACTTCACCTGCGCCGCGCGCTCGCGCCAGGCGGCCAGGTCCATCTGTGTGCTCATGGTGGATCTCTCGAAATGCCAATCAGAAAGTGGGCGGCGTGCTCGCGCTGATGATCTCACAGGGCTCGCGGCCGGGATTGCGGAAGCGGTGCGGCACGCTGCTGGAAAAGTAGTACGCCTCGCCGGGACCGAGCACGCGGGTGTTGCCGCCGACGGTGACTTCGATGCGGCCCTTCAGGACGATGCCACCCTCCTCGCCGCGATGCGAAATCATCTCCTCGCCGGTGCCTGCGCCGGGTTCATACCGCTCGTGCAGGATCGTCATCTGGCGGCTCGCACGCTCGGCCGCGAGCAGGCGAAGAGAGGCCTCTGGGGATCCGATCTCGACCAGTTCATCCACGCCGTAGAACACCCGCGGCGCCTCGTCCGGGTCGTGCGTGAAGAACTCGGATAACGACAGCGGAATGCCATCGAGCACTTTCTTCAGCGAACTGACCGAGGGACTGACCCGATTCTGCTCGATCAGGGAGATCAGGCCGTTGGTGACGCCGGCGCGCCGCGCAAGTTCGCGCTGCGAGAGCCCGTAGTTGGTGCGCACGCTGCGCAGGCGTGCGCCGATATCGATGGACATGGCGTCCCCCGGTCGGCCGACTGTTGATAATATTAAACATTAATGGCTCAATTCGCTGCAAATTAGCTCAGTCTGTCGACTTTATTTATCATCTGCGGAATTCGCAGGAGACCCCCATGACCGCCGCCCTCGACGCCTACTGGATGCCGTTCACGGCCAACCGCCACTTCAAGCAGGCGCCCCGGCTGCTCGCCAAGGCCGAGGGCATGCATTACTGGACGGCGGACGGTCGCCGCATTCTCGACGGCGTCGCGGGCCTGTGGTGCGTCAACGCGGGCCACAGCCGGCCCGAGATCACCGCGGCCGTCGCGAAGCAGATCGAAGTGATGGACTACGCGCCGCCGTTCCAGATTGGCCACCCGGCTGCATTTGAGCTTGCCGAGAAAGTCGCTGCGATCGCGCCGCCGGGCCTGAACCGCGTGTTCTTCACCAACAGCGGCTCGGAGTCGGTCGATACCGCGCTGAAGATCGCCCTCGCCTATCACCGCCTCCGCGGCGACGGCGCGCGCACGCGCATCATCGGTCGCGAGCGTGGCTATCACGGGGTGGGCTTCGGCGGCATTTCGGTGGGCGGCATGGTCGCGAACCGCAAGATGTGGTCGGCCTCGATGCTGCCCGGTGTCGATCATCTGCCCCACACGCACGACCTCGCGCGCAATGCGTTCTCGCGCGGCGTGCCCTCACATGGCGCAGAGCTCGCGAACGAGCTCGAGCGCCTGGTCGCGCTGCACGATGCCTCGACCATTGCGGCCGTCATCGTCGAGCCGATCGCGGGCTCCACCGGCGTGCTGCTGCCGCCGAAGGGCTACCTGGAGAAACTGCGCGCGATCTGCGATCGCCACGGCATCCTGCTGATCTTCGACGAAGTAATCACCGGTTTCGGCCGGACGGGCTCGGCGTTCGGCGCACAGGAGTTCGGCGTCATCCCGGACCTGATCACCTGCGCGAAGGGCATCACCAACGGCTGCGTACCGATGGGCGCGGTGATCGCGAAGCAGGAGATCCACGATACATTCATGCAGGGGCCGCCTGCGGCGATCGAACTGTTCCACGGCTACACCTATTCGGCCCATCCGCTCGCCTGCGCGGCCGGCCTCGCCACGCTGGACATCTATCAGCGCGATGGCCTGCTGACCCGAGCCAAGACCCTTTCGCCGTACTGGGAACAGGCAGCGCACAGCCTGCGCGGCCTGCCGGCCGTCATCGACGTGCGCAATTACGGGCTGATCCTTGGTCTCGAGTTCGAGGCGCGGGCGGGTGCACCGGGAGCGCGCGCGTTCGAGGTCTATCTGAAGTGCTTCGAACGGGGCGTGCTTGTGCGCAACACCGGCGACACGATCGCGCTCTCGCCGCCGCTGATCATCGAGAAGTTTCACGTCGATGAACTGTTCGGAACGCTGGCTGAAGTGATCCGCACCGTCGCCTGACTCAAGCGCCCTGCAAATGCCAAGCGCGCGCAAAAGAGCGCTTTAAACTATTGTTTATAAACATTATTGCTCATCCCATCCCGGGGTTTGCTACACTTCCGCTGCTTGTTTGAAGAGCCGCGCCCGGCGGCACCGGCGCTCGCATGAAGGCAACTGCGGCGCAGCTGCGCCGGCCCTGGTCGCAGGTCAGCACCGGCGCCGTCGAAGTTGTTGCTTCCGCACCATGGTCAGGCGCGGTCCGCGCTCGACGCACTGCGTTGGTGCGTGTCCAGCAGGTTGATTGGATCAATGCATGCAACGAGGGGCCCGGTTGTGGCCGGGCCGTGCTGGCACGCGCCTTGCTTTATGTCAGTGGGCTCAAAGTCCTTATTTTTCACACGAGGGTCTGAAACGATGAAGTTCAACAAGTCTGTCCTGGCACTGCCCCTGCTCGCGGTCGCCGCCGGCGTCGCGCAGGCCGAAGTGAGTGGCACGATCACCGCGGTGTCGGACTACGACTTCCGTGGCCAGACCCAGTCGTCGGGCGATCCCGCGCTGCAGGCCAGCCTCGACTGGTCGGGCGAGTCCGGCCTCTCTGCAGGCATCTGGGCCAGCACGGTCGATTTCGGACCGGGCACGGATTCCGACGTCGAGATCGATCTCTATGCCGGCTATGAATGGTCGCTGAGCGACGATCTGGCGTTCAATGTCGGTGGCGTCTACTACCTCTACCAGGGTGACGGCGACGACGTCGACTACCTCGAGATCTCGACCGGCGTCAGCTACAAGGATTTCGGCGCGAAGTTCTGGTACTCGCCTGACTTCGTGAACTCCGACGAAACGGCCTGGTACCTCGAAGCCAACTATTCGTTCGCGCTGCCCAGCGATTTCTCGCTGAACCTGCACGCGGGCTACAACGGCGGTGACTACTGGGATCTGGCGGGCGGCGAGTACTTCGACTACTCGATCGGCGTCGGCAAGACGCTCGGCAACTTCGACCTCGCGCTGAAGTGGGTCGACGGCAGCGACTTCTCGCCCGGCGATTACAGCCGCAGCCTGCCGTTCTCGGCCAAGGGTGCGGTGATCTTCAGCGTCGCGACGACGCTGCCCTGGGGCGAATAGCGGTTCTCCGGCTCTACGCGGAATCTGAGGTTGATGCCTCAAAGACCGCGTAGAGCTTGGTGGCCGCTTCGATGACTTCCCAAGTGCCTGCGAACCCTGCCGGCACCACGAAACTCTGGCCGGCGACGAATTCCGTCGCCGTGCCGTTGTCCGACACGATCCGCACCCTGCCCGACAGCATGTGGCAGAACTCGTGCTCGGTGTAGCGAACGCGCCAGACGCCCGGCGTGCTGGACCATCGCCCGGCAAAGAACTGTCCGCTCGGGTCCGCATACCCATTGCTGATCTGCTGCACCGGACTTCCGGAGATCAACCGGTCCGCGGCCGGTGTACTGCGCTCTGCCTGCGGCAACTTCTCGAAACTGACGATCTCGGGACTCATGGAAACTCCGCCGCGGCGACACGCGTCATGGCGTGCCATCGAGGCGAGTTTCTCCTCCAGAGCCGCGACCACGCAAGCCAGCGAAGGTCTGCGCGGCTCGCGTGGCCGCGGCTGCTCACTCGTCATCAGCTGCGCTCGATCGACACGGTCACGCGTCGCGCGAACGCGAAGCCATCCAGATCCACCGGGCCGTCGGCGGGGGCCGTCGCGCCCTTGCCTTCGATCACCATCCTGGCAGCCGGCACGCCGGCGGCTTCGA
>Ga0116177_10004513_pt1 | contig 10140 bp, 10 predicted proteins | sample AD_STIC10_MetaG_FD_89750 | JGI IMG/M metagenome (GOLD analysis project Ga0116177, IMG submission 89750) | Active sludge microbial communities of municipal wastewater-treating anaerobic digesters from USA - AD_STIC10_MetaG | ecosystem: Engineered > Bioreactor > Anaerobic > Digestate | place: USA...
TGGCGTTGAAGCGCGGCAGAACCAAAGAGCAGCGCCTGCTCTTCCTGGTGCTCGCCCTGCTGGCTTATGCTTACATCGTCGGCGTCGCGCTGACGCGGAGTCCATTGTTCGGCCTGTGATCTGGTAAGGACTGGATTTTGGAAACCGGAACAGTCGACTGGCTGGATTAGCCTTTTGCACTAATAGCACCCTCTCGGCCCTTCGTCGCATAGTTCGCAATAGCACATGCGGCTATGATGTCGGCACAACAGGGGGGAAGGGATATGACTCAGTCCGAGCGCTTCGGCATCATCGAACGCATGCTGCTGTCACGCCGCGGCGTCAGTTTTGGTGACCTGCAACAACGCCTCGGCGTGTCGCGCGCCACGCTGTTCCGCGACCTGCGCGACCTCAAGGATCGCATGCGCGTGCCCATCATCCTTGATCGAGATACCTGCAGCTACCGTATCGACCACAGCGTGGAACGCTACGAATTGCCTGGTGTCTGGTTCTCTGCCGGCGAAATCCACGCCCTGCTCAGCATGCAGCAGCTGCTCGCCGGCTTCGACCCCGGCGGAATTCTGGCCGAACACATTGCCCCCTTGCGCGAACGCCTCTCCAGCATGCTTGAAAGTGCGACCGATTCGGCCGAGGAAATTGCCCGGCGCATCCATATCGTCAGCGCGGCCGCCCGCCACTACGCGCCACAACACTTTCAGACCATCGCCGCCGCGCTGATGGAACGCCAGCGCCTTGTCATCCGCTACCGCGCCCGCAGCAACGGTACCAGCAGCCAACGCGAAATCTCGCCACAGCGCCTCACCCATTACCGAGACAATTGGTATCTCGATGCCTGGTGCCATCTGCGCGACGAACTGCGGAGTTTTGCGGTCGACGCGATTTTTGAGGCAAAAACCAACGATACCCTCGCCCGCGATATCCCCGATACCGAACTTGCTGCCGCGCTCGGCGCCGGCTACGGCATCTTCGCCGGTCGCGAAATTCAGTGGGCCACGCTGCGCTTCACCGCCGAACGCGCCCGCTGGGTAGCAGCCGAACACTGGCACCCGGAACAGCAAGGCAAATTCCTCGCCGACGGCCGTTACCAACTGCGTCTGCCGTACAGCAATGACCCGGAATTGATCATGGACATCCTCAAATACGGGCCGGATTGTGAAGTGGTAGAGCCGGGGGATTTGCGCGAGAAGGTGGTGGGGTTGTTGCGGAAGACGTTGGAGAACTATGGTGCTGTCTCATCCTGTGAGACTACGAGGTAATAGGATGAGCCACCTGAACAGGGATAGCAATTTCATGAACGAAAACTCTCCGGCAGCAATTGCCCACTGGCGGGAATCTGACCAAACCCCTCAATACCTTGCTGATCATTTGCTCAATGTCTCGAAGTACTCCTTCGGCTTTAGCAAAAAGATTCGTCTGAAGGTGGCCGGGGAGTTGATTGGCTTGCTCCATGATCTTGGGAAATACAGCGAAGATTTTCGCTGCTATATCCATTCCGCTCTGGATTTGATCAATCCGGACGAAGATGATTACGTTGACGCAGGGGCTCTCAGGGGCAAAATCGATCACTCATCGGCGGGTGCACAGTTCATCTGGCAGACCTTGTCCAAGAAAGGAGAGCGAGAGTCCTTGATAGGCCAGTTACTGGCTCTGTGCATCGCATCCCATCATTCAGGCTTGATCGACTGCCTGGATCCAGAGGGTAGCGATGTCTTCGGCAAGCGCATGAAAAAGCCGGAAGAGAAAACCCACCTTGAAGAAGTGCAGTCCTGCGCTGATGCGGAAATACTGGCACGGGCGCGTGTGCTGCTCGATTCGCCTGAGTTAATCGACGAAACGAAAAATCTGCTGACGGCCCTCAAGCTGAAAGAGAGAAATTCGAGGCCGTTGTTCCAACAAGTGGGCTTGGCTGTCCGGTTTCTGTTCAGTTGTTTGATCGATGCCGACCGTATCGATACGGCGAATTTCGAACAAAAGAAAGTCGCCGCCAATCGGCCCCAAGGCGATTACGTGCCTTGGGTTGCTTTGATCGAGCGTCTGGAAAAAGCGCTGGCAGCCTTCGCGCAGCGACATCCCATTGACCACTTGCGGCAGCAAATCTCTGCCGAATGTAAAGATGCCGCTACGCGCTCGGCAGGGATTTACACACTGACTGTGCCTACCGGTGGTGGCAAGACGTTGGCCAGCTTGCGCTTTGCTTTACACCATGCCGAGCAGCGTAAATTGGATCGCATCATCTACGTGATTCCGTTTACGTCCATCATTGACCAGAACGCGAAAGTGGTTCGCGACATTCTTGAGCCCGATGATTTCCCGCAGGATCGGGGCAAAGTGGTGTTGGAACATCACTCCAGCATTACCCCGGAAAAGCAGACCTGGCGGGAAAAGATGCTCTGTGAAAACTGGGATGCGCCAGTGGTCTACACAACCATGGTGCAATTGCTCGAAACCTTGTTTGGCAGCGGCACGCGTGGCGCGCGGCGCATGCACCAACTGGCCAATGCAGTCGTGATTTTTGACGAAATCCAGACTTTGCCGATTCGTTGCGTCCACTTGTTCAATAACGCCATCAATTTCCTTAGCGAACAGTGCAACAGCACCGTGGTGCTCTGTACGGCCACGCAACCGCTGCTGCATAAGGTGGCGGTTGATCAGGGGGCGATCCGTCTGGCCGAAGGGCATGAAATTGTCACCGATGTACGCCAACTATTTGCTGACCTGAAGCGGGTGGTGGTTCTCGATAAACGAAAGCCAAACGGCTGGAGCTTCGACGAGATAGCCGATTTGGCCTGCTCCGAAGTGGAGCGGGTGGAGAGTTGTCTGGTTATCGTCAATACCAAGGATGCTGCCAAGCAAATCTTTCTCGTCAGCCAGGCATTGGTCGATGATGGCAGTCTGTTTCATCTCAGCACCGACATGTGCCCCATGCACCGTAAATCCGAGTTGGCAAAGATCAAATCGCGCCTCGAATCCGGGTTGCCAACGCTGTGCGTTAGCACGCAGTTGATTGAGGCCGGCGTGGATGTGGATTTCGGCGCGGTGATTCGTTGCATGGCCGGGCTAGACTCCATTGCGCAAGCGGCCGGGCGTTGCAATCGCAACGGAAAGTCGGTGCAGGGCAGTGTGCATCTGGTGAATCCTTCGGATGAGCATGTCACGCTGGAATACCTGAAGGACATTGCCATCGGTCGCGACAAAGTCACTTCTGTCCTCGATTTCTTCCGCGAAACGCCTGAGCGTTATGAGCACGACCTGCTAGGGCCGCAGGCTTTGGCTGACTACTACACCCATTATTTCTTCGAGCGGCAAAAGGACATGGTTTATCCCATTTCGCCAAAGGAGGCGAAAGCCATCGGGCGAAACGACTCCTTGTTGAGCCTGTTATCGGAAAACGGGCTTTCCTTGGCAGAGGCCGGGCGCAAACGAGAACTGATTTCAACCCGGCTACTGAATCAATCCTTCATGTCTGCTGCCGACGCATTCAAAGCAATCGACTCGCCAACGCAAGGTGTGGTGGTTCCGTGGGGCAAAGCCGGGGCAGATCTTATTGGTCGCTTGCACGGTGCCTACGATATCTCGCTAGAAGGAAAATTACTGCGAGAAGCCCAGCAATTTACCGTCAATGTCTTTCCTCATGTATTCGACAAACTGTCCAAGGCCGGGGCGCTACATGCCATCAAGGAAGGGGTGCACATCTACAGTTTGGATTCCCGTTATTACAGCAAGCAGTTCGGTCTGGCGACCGAACCCGTTTCTTCGATGGAGACACTCAATGCCTAACGCTCGGCGCAACAGTATCGAATTCCGCTTGTGGGGGCGCTACGCCCTATTTACCGATCCGCTCACCCGTATCGGTGGGGAAAAATGCTCATACCACATACCGACCTATGAAGCCCTCAAGGGGGTTCTGAAATCCATCTACTGGAAGCCGACGCTGATCTGGGTGGTGGATGAGGTACGTGTCATGAAGCGTATCCGGACGCAAACCAAGGGCACCAAACCGCAGGAATTCAGTGGTGGGAGCAGTCTGGCGATTTATACCTTCCTGTCTGATGTTGAGTATCAGATTCGAGCACATTTCGAGTGGAATACACATCGCCCGGAGTTAGCTGCGGACCGGATTGAAGGGAAACACTACGACATTGCCAAGCGAATGCTGGAGCGCGGTGGACGGCAGGATATTTTTCTGGGGACACGCGATTGCCAGGGCTATGTCGAGCCTTGCGAATTCAGTTCGGGAGTTGGTGAACTGGATGCTGATGGCGAACTGGGTTTCGGGCTTATGTTTCACAGCTTTGATTACCCTGATGAAACCGGTGTGGATGAGGATGGCAAGCACAAGCTATTTACACGAAGCTGGCAGCCGACGATGGTCAGCGGCGTAATTCGTTTTGAGCGCCCCGAAGATTGCAAGGTACGGAAATTCGTTCGTGAAATGAACCCAAAAGCGTTTGGTATTGAAGCGAACCAGCGCGCGGTTGATGACGAAGCCCTTGATTTGGCCGGCCAATTGGAGGCGCAGTCATGAGTTGGATTCAAAAGCTGTATGAAACCTACGAACAGTGTGCCGGGCATGAGCCAGAGGGTTTTGAGCCGCTGATGCCGATTTGCCACTCCACGCAGCAGGCACAGATTGAAATTGTGCTCAATGCCGACGGCTGTTTCAAACGGGCTGCGGTTATCGAAAAGAGTCAGGGCACTACCTTGATTCCTTGTACCGAGGGATCGGCTGGTCGGGCAGGTAGCAAGCCAGTGAATCATCCCCTTTGCGACAAATTGCAGTATGTGGCTAATGACTTCGTCGCCTTTGGTGGGGAAGTGACCTCGGGCTTTGCCAAAGAGCCGGATGTGCCTCATCGGGACTATCTCACCGGGCTACGTGCCTGGGCTGCTTCCGCTTGGCCCCATCCAAAATTGACGGCCATTCTTCGCTATGTGGAGAAGGGGGCTGTGGTGCAGGACCTTGTTGCGGCGGGAATTTTGCCGATTGGCGAGGACGGCAAACTCGTCAAAAGTTGGAGTGACGAGACGAATCCTGCTCCTGTTGTGTTCAAAGTCATTCAGAACACGCAAGCACCGGAAGACGCTTTTGTTCGCTGGCGGGTGGAAAGCGCCCCCGATGATCCGCTGACTGCGACTTGGCAGGATCAAGCTTTGATTGAATCCTGGGTTGCGTATTACCAGCATACCCAAGCCTTGTTTGGAATTTGCATGGTGACCGGACAGGAATCGGCGCTAGCGATTCAGCACCCGGCGAAACTGCGGCATGCAGGCGACAAAGCCAAACTGATTTCTGCGAATGACGATACCGGCTACACCTATCGCGGCAAATTTATTGACGCAAAGGAAGTTATTTCAGTGGGCTTCGATGTGACGCAAAAAGCCCATAACGCCTTGCGCTGGCTGCTTGCCCACCAAGGCTACCGGAAGGGTGATCAGGCTATTGTGAGTTGGGCTGTTTCGGGGGTTCTGTTACCCGACCCAATCAAGAATACCTTCGACCTGTTCGGTCTTGATAGCTCCGATATTGAAGCAAGCCCGACCTCAGTTGGCACCGACCAGAACTTTGCCTTGCGCCTGAAGAAAGTCATTGCCGGCTATGGAGCAAAGCTCGACCCCAACGAAGATGTTGTCGTAATTGGCTTGGACTCAGCCACGCCGGGGCGCATGGCGATCAGTTTCTACCGGGAATTGAAAGGCTCAGACTTTCTCAAGCGACTTGAAGCTTGGCATGCACGGTATGCCTGGTATCAAAACTACGGCAAGGAGACACGCTTCATCGGTGCTCCGGCCCCGCCAGATATAGCCGAAGCGGCCTATGGCCGGCGTTTGGACGAGAAGCTCCGGAACGCGACGGTCGAGCGCCTTCTGCCATGCATCATCGATGGCTGGAATGTGCCGCACGACCTGGTGCTCAGTACTACCCGGCGAGCGACGAATCGGGTTGGGCTGGATCATTGGGAGTGGGAGAAGGTTTTGGGAATTGCATGTGCGTTGCTCAAGGGATACCACACGGAAAGGAACTACCAGATGAGTTTGGAAACGGAGCGAAACAGCCGCGATTACCTCTATGGCCGATTGCTGGCGATTGCCGACAGCATCGAAGGCTATGCCTTGTCGACCTCGGATGAGGGAAAGAAGCGGGAAACCACGGCCGGGCGGCTGATGCAGCGTTTTTCTGATCGTCCCTTTTCAACTTGGCGGACGATTGAGCTTGCACTCAAGCCTTATGAAGCCCGAATGCAGGCAGGTAGCGACAGATCGGTTGGCCTTCTGGTCAAGCGTCGCAAGTTGTTGGATGAGGTCATGAGTTTGCTGAACGATTTGCCAGAAAGAACAAGCGATGCGCCTTTAAGTGGCGAATTTTTGCTCGGTTACCACTCGCAGCGCAAGGATTTTTGGCCAGCGGCTGACGCGGACAAGCAAGCCGTGAATGCTGATAGCCAAGTCGAAACCACCAATTGAAATAGCCAAGTTCTCTGAAAGGAAATCAGTATGAGCACCCTGCAAAACAAAATCGATTTCGCGCTCGTTTTGCGCGTTCGCAATGCCAATCCGAACGGTGACCCGTTGAACGGCAACCGTCCCCGTACCGATTACGGTGGCTTTGGGGAAATTACCGATGTTTGCCTCAAGCGCAAACTGCGGGACCGTTTGCAAGAGGAGAAACATACGATTTTTGTACAGTCAGATGATCGCAAAACGGATGGTGAGCCAAGCCTTCGAAGCAGGGCGGAGTCGGAAACCAACGGTTTGGGCAAAGATGCCTGGAATCCGAAGAAATCAAAGAAGGACGAGACGGCAAAGAAAGCTTGCGCCAAATGGTTCGATGTCCGGGCATTCGGGCAGGTCTTTGCGTTCGGGAAGGACGGTGACGCCAGCGGCGTTTCAATCCCTGTTCGTGGCCCTGTGACGGTACAGTCAGCATTCAGCAAGGATATTGTCGGCGTTACCAGCACACAGATCACCAAAAGCGTCAGTGGCGAAGGTGATGGCAGCAAGCGTGGTGCCGACACCATGGGCATGAAACATCGGGTCGATCATGGGATTTACGAATGCTACGGTAGCATCAACCCGCAGCTTGCCGAGCGTACGGGCTTCAGTGATGCCGATGCCGATGTGATCAAGGCGATTCTGCCTAGGCTATTCGAGAACGACGCTTCCTCCGCTCGCCCCGATGGAAGCATGCAGGTCTTGGCTGTGGTCTGGTGGAAGCACAACTGCAAGCCTGGGCAGCATTCGGCTGCAAAGGTTCACGACTCGCTACGGAATCTGCTTAAGGAAGACGGCAGTTTCGATAAGGATGCATTGCGCCAAGCGTTGCCTGGATTGGAGCCGGAAGTTATTGACGGCTTCTGATGCGCGGTCGCCACACCTACAGCCGGCCAGCCCAGTATTCCGGCTGCCGGCTGTGGTGGGCGATGGCGACGATTTCGAGCGTATTGCCTTTTGACCGATAAACCACGGTGTAGGGGTAGCGCTGGAAAATCAGGCGGCGGGTATTGCTGCCGCCGGGTTCGCCGATTTCCGGGTGGGTTTTCAGGAGTGCCAGCGTATCTTCAAAATCATCGAGAAACCCGGTAGCGATACGTGCACTGGCTTCCTGGAGATACCACTCGAAAGCCCGTCGGATTTCCCGACGGGCAGCCGGGTGCATTCGGATGGAAATCACGGCAAGCGGGCGCGCAGTTCGGCGATGACTTGTTCGGCGGGTACGGTCTCAGCTTCGCCAGCATCAAGTTGCGCGACACGGCGGGCGATTTCCTCATCCCAGGCTGCGGCAATCGCTTCCGGCGTATCGACGCTGACCCAAAGCTTTTCCGCCAGATCGACCCGTTCGTCGGGTGTCAGTTGCATGGCCGCATTGGCCACCTGTTGGTAGGTAAGTGACATCTTGATGACCTCCTTGGCGGTAGACCGCCGATTTTAATGAAGTTCGCTCGAATTTGCGCACACGATGGCTGACGAACCGATTGATCCGATTCCCCTTTCCGCTCTCCAGCATTGGGCCTACTGCCCGCGCCAGTGTGCCTTGATTCACGTTGAGCAGGTCTTTGCCGAAAACATCTTCACCCAGCGCGGGCAGGCGCTGCACAAGCGGGTGGATGATCCCGGTTGTGAGGTGCGCAATGGGCTGCGGGTGGAGCGCGCCTTGCCCCTGTTCAATGATGCCCTCGGCTTGAGCGGCAAGGCTGATGTCGTCGAATTCCTGCCTGATGGCACGCCGTATCCCGTGGAATACAAACACGGTTCCCGCCACAAGCGGGCGGACATTGCCGCCTGCGACGATATTCAGCTGGCGGCGCAGGCGCTGTGTCTGGAAGCCATGTTCGGCAAGCCGGTGGCGGAAGGGGCCTTGTATTACGCCAGCTCGCGGCGTCGGCGCATTGTTGCGGTCGACGCCGATTTAAGGGCAAAAACCGAGTCGACCGTCAGCGAAGTGCGTCAACTGTTGGCAGCCGGCATTTTCCCGCCCCCGCTCAATGACGAACATTGCCGCGCCTGTTCGCTGCACGATCTTTGTCAGCCGGAGGCGGTGTCAGCTTCGCCGGAAAGATCGGCGATGTTGAAGACTCTTTTCGAGCCGAACAATTGATATGCAACTGCTCAATACGCTTTATGTGACAACGCCGGAAAGTTATCTCCACCTCGACAACAGCACCTTGCGTATCGAAGTGGATAAGGAAACTCGCCTGCGTGTCCCGCTGCATCACCTCGGGGCGGTGGTTTGCTTCGGCTACGTGTCGGTTTCTGTGCCGCTCATGCATCGACTGGCCGATGACGGCATCAGCCTCGTGCTGCTCGATACCCATGGCCGTTTCAAAGCTCGGCTGGAAGGAGGCGTTTCGGGCAATGTCCTGCTTCGCCAAGCGCAGCTTCGACTGGCGCTTGACCCAGCGTTTGCCTTGGGCATTGCCCGAAACTGCATTGCCGGCAAAGTGCGCAATTGTCGGCAGGTTCTACTGCGGGGTTCGCGTGAAGCCAAGGACGCGACAGATGCAGCCGTCCTTTCGCGAGGCGCGGCCGATCTGGCGGCCGCCTTGCGCGCACTGCCTGAGGCTGGCAATGCCGATGCGTTGCGTGGCCTGGAAGGTGAAGCTGCGCGGCAATACTTTGCTGCACTGAACAATCTGGTCCGCGCCAGTGCGAGAGATGGTTTCCGCATGGACGGCCGCAGCCGGCGCCCGCCACGGGACAGGATCAACGCCCTGTTGTCCTTCGTCTATTCGATGCTGATGAACGATTGCCGATCGGCGGTGGAAGCAGCCGGCCTTGATCCGCAAGTCGGCTTTCTGCATGTGGTGCGGCCTGGCCGGGCAGCCCTGGCGCTTGACCTGATGGAGGAATTCCGTTCGTTTGCTGACCGGCTGGTACTGTCCCTGATCAACCGGGGCCAAATCGGTCCGAGCGACTTTGTCGAACGTGAAGGCGGCGCCGTCCTCCTCGAAGGGGATGCGCGGAAAGCCGTGGTCGTTGCCTACCAGGAACGCAAACAGGAAAACCTCTCCCATCCTTTGTTGAGCGAGGCCGTACCTTTCGGCCTGTTGCCGCATATTCAGGCCCGCTTGCTGGCGCGCACCCTGCGCGGCGACACGGCGGAATACCTGCCCTACCTGGTGCATTGATCATGTTGCTCATCGTTTGCTACGACGTGAATACCGAAACCCGCGAAGGCCGCCGCCGTCTGCGCCGAGTGGCAAAACTCTGCGAAAGCATGGGGCAACGGGTGCAAAAATCCGTCTTCGAATGCCAGGTCGACCGCGCCCGGTTTGAAGAGCTGGAACGCAGTTTGGTCGATGAAATCGAGGTCGGTGAAGACAATCTCCGCTTTTACCGGCTTGCCGACCTCAAGGGTTACGAAGTTCGCGAACACGGCTGCTTCCGTGCAACCGACTTCGATGCCCCACTTGTCCTGTGACCGTGCGCGAACCTGTAGCGATGGTGAAATGCCCAGAAGGTTCGCGTAGCTTGTTGAGGACTGAATTGATTGAGGTTTTTCGAATGCCCATGCTTCGTGTAGGATTGTCTTTCGCTCAAGAAGCAATGGTTCGCGTAATGCGGGCATATTGTTGTTTTACTTCCGTAGATTACGGTAGATGAGCATCGCCCCCCGGCAACGGGGGGCGTGGATTGAAACAGGAA
>Ga0116177_10004516_pt1 | contig 10137 bp, 8 predicted proteins | sample AD_STIC10_MetaG_FD_89750 | JGI IMG/M metagenome (GOLD analysis project Ga0116177, IMG submission 89750) | Active sludge microbial communities of municipal wastewater-treating anaerobic digesters from USA - AD_STIC10_MetaG | ecosystem: Engineered > Bioreactor > Anaerobic > Digestate | place: USA...
TACCGCCAGCGTGTCGGTTTAGCTCAGGCAATGCTGCACGACCCAAAAGTATTGATCCTGGACGAGCCAACTTCAGGCCTCGACCCCAATCAATTAGTGGATGTACGTGCCCTGATTAAGGAAATTGGCAAAAACAAAACCGTTATCCTGAGTACACACATTATGCAGGAAGTAACTGCCGTTTGCGATCGGGTTATCATTATTAATAAAGGACAAATAGTGGCTGATGACACTATTGATAGTCTGCAATCACGTCAAAAAGGATATACTGTTGTATTAGTAGAGTTTAAAGAAACCCCTGATAAGGCAGCCCTGCAACGTATGACCGGAGTTCAGAAAGTTGAACCTGCCGGGTCGGCATGGCGCATTACGTATTCCGGCAATGAAGATATGCGTGAGAAAATGTTCCGCTTTGCAGTGGATAATAAACTCACCCTATTGAATTTGCAAATAGAAAAACAAAGTTTGGAAGACGTGTTCCATACCCTTACTAAACGTTAAACATCCATTGATTTTACAAGTTATACTTTTCATTCACAGCAACTAAAGGAACAGCATTCAGTGATAGCCATTTTCAGAAAAGAACTTAACGTATTTTTTAGCTCGCTGATAGGATATATTGCGATTACCATTTTCTTAGTGGCTAATGGTTTATTTGCATGGGTGTTTCCGGAAACTAATATTTTAGACGATGGATTTGCCACGCTTGATGCCTTTTTCAATTTTGCACCCTGGATTTTAATGTTTCTGATTCCGGCAATCACCATGCGCTCATTTGCGGAAGAAAAAAACAGCGGCACTATTGAATTCATCACCACGCGTCCGGTAACAGATTTTGAAATAATTTTTGGAAAATACTTAGCAGCCCTAGTGCTGGTAGTGTTTAGTATTATTCCTACCATCACCTACTATTTTACCGTGCGCGCCATGGCATCTCCTGCAGGAAATGTTGATACCGGTGGAATCATGGGTTCATATATAGGTCTTCTGTTTTTATCCGGCACTTTTGTGGCCATTGCCATGTTTACATCTGCCATCACCAATAACCAAATCGTCGCATTTATTGCCGGCATGTTTGGTTGTTTCTTTCTGTTTCTGGCTTTCGACTCTTTGTCGCTGATTCCAGTATTTGTGGGTAATGTGGATGCCTACTTTAATGCCATCAGTATTAACCAGCATTACAGAAATATCAGTAAAGGATATATTGATTTACGCGATGTGGTGTATTTCATCAGCATGATGGCCTTGTTCCTGCTGATGACTAAAACCGCGCTGAGCAGCCGAAAATGGTAATACACAACATGAACGCGCAACAACTATATAAAAAAAATCGCCGGAGGGCTATATTGCAGCTAGTGCTGCTCGCAGCCATCATTGTGGTGGTGAATGTGGTTGTATCCCGTGTGTATTTGCGTGCCGACTTAACCTCCGAAAAACGATTTTCAATTTCCAAACCTACCAAGGACCTGTTGCGCAACCAGGAAGATATATTATTTGTGCGCATATATCTGGCAGGTGATTTAACGCCGAATTTACAACGCCTGCAAACGGCCACAACAGAAATGCTGGACCAGTTTAAAAATTATGCCGGCGACAATATTCAATATGATGTGTATGACCCGTTCAGTATTCCTGACGATGAAAAACAGACAGAATATTTAAAACAATTAGAAGAAAAAGGCATTTTAAGTGTTCAGTTTTTTGAAAGCGCCACTGATGAAGCCTCGGTTAAATATGTATTTCCATTTGTGTCGGTGGTATACAAAGACCGTGAACTTATTTTCCCGCTGATTGACCGCGGCACGATGCCATTACCATTAAATCCGGATAGCGACCCGTCCGTATCCGTGTCGCTGCTCGAATATAAATTTACCAAGGCCATCAGACAACTCACGATTGCTGAGAAACCATATGTGGCATTTATTTCAGGCCATGGTGAATTAAACCGCTTGGAATTAAATGATATCGCCGCCGGATTAAATGAACTCTATAATGTCGCACAAATTGATTTGGAAGATGACAGCACCTTCGAAATTCCGCGCGAAATTAAAACCATCATAATAGCAAAACCAATTGCCCCTTTTAGTGCTAAAGGCAAATATATTATTGACCAGTACATCATGCAGGGTGGTAATGTATTATGGTTGGTGGATCCGGTTATTGCGGAATTTGACAGCTTGTATAGCGGCAACGGGCAGTTTATGGCCATTGACCGTGAATTAAATATTGCCGATATGCTGGCTCAATATGGAGTTCGCATCAATGGCAATATTGTGCAGGACAAACAATGCACCCATATCAATGTTCCGGTTTCAAAAGGTGATAATTTTGTGATGCGCCCGTGGCCGTACAATCCGATACTCAATAATTTCAATACAGAAAATCCAGTTACAAAAAATGTGGATGCGCTGGAGGGAAAATTTGTAAGCACTGTTGATACCTTAGGTGTAGCCGGTATTGATAAAACCATATTAATTTCTACCTCGGCACTTAGTCGCTACTTAAATACACCGGCTCGTGTTAATTTCAATATTGTTGATCCCAAATTCGCCCCTACCGATGCACAATATAACAAACCAAACACGCCTGTAGCCGTATTACTTGAGGGCAATTTCCCTTCTGCCTTCCGAAGCATTAAACCAACTGCACAAAGAATTCACCAGGCCGGATATGGGTACCAAGACACTTCTTATATGGACAAAGGCAAACCATCAAAACAAATTATTGTTGGTGATGGCGACATCATCCGGAATGCCGTTTCACGAGAAGGCCAACCTGAAATGTTAGGCGTAAATTATATTGAGCAATACATTTTTGGCAATAAAGACTTCGCCATGAACTGTATCGAATATCTGTGTGATCAAAATGGCCTGATTGAAACACGCGCCAAAGAAGTGAAGCTCAGACCATTAGATGAACAAAAGGTAAAAGAAAATCGCACACAATGGCAAGTGATTAACCTGCTGGCACCTCTATTACTCTTGTATATTTTCAGCGGTATTTATTTCTTTATTCGTAACCGCAAATATGCGGGCTAACATCAACTGATTATGAAACGTAACCTGTTGTATCTCGGCATATTAATTATTTTATGCGTTGTTGCTTACTTTACCCTGATTCGCGATTCTGGCTCCTCCTACAGTAAAAAAGATGCCGATTTTGCCATAGAGGACACCACTGATATTGGCAGAGTTATTATGACCACCCTGACCGGCGACACCATCGACTTGAAGTTTAGTAATAACACCTGGACATACAACAATGGTCAGACACCACGTCCTGATGCCGTACACAATTTGATGAACACCCTGCATCAGCTGGAAATAAAAGTGCCTGTAGCTAAAAGCATGCACAATACTGTTGTAAAGAATATTGCAGGTAAAAGAACACTCGTACGTATTTACAATAAAGAGGGTGAAAAAATAAAAGGATTCTTCATCGGTGAAAACACAGATAAACTGAACGGCACCTTTATGCTGATGGAAACCTCTGAAAAACCATTTGTTGTAAATATTCCCGGTTTCGCCGGATATGCTTCCACGGTGTTCTTTACAGATGAACGAGACTGGAGGAGTAAAGAAATTTTCAGCATTAAATCAGCAGATGTGCGGCAGATAGACATTACCTATCCCGCAGTAAAAGACTCCACTTTTTCTTTAGTTCGCCAGGCAAATAATTCTTTTATACTCATCTGCAATCAGGTTAGTCAGAAAACCCTGAACCAGGAAATCGTTCAGTATTATATCAAGCAGTTTCAATTCCTGAATGCCGAATATTATATCAACGAAGACGATAAACGCGATTCACTGCTGGGCGTTCAGCCTGCCTGCATCATGTCGGTAACAGATATGCAAAATAAAAACACCACATTGAAAATTTACTACAGGCCTCTGACCTACCGGTCTAAAATGCAATTTACGTATGAAGACAAGCCTGTTGAATTTGATTTAGATAAATATTATGGTGTTTTTAATCAGGACCAAGATTTAGCGATTATTCAAAACTTTGTGTTTGGCAAACTACTCATCGGCCCACAATATTTCTACCGCCAACGTCCCGGAGGTAAGAATGTGCTGGTTGATGGTGCTATAGGGAAGTAGAAAATTTACTTTGCCGACTCCTTGCAGTTTGCGAATTGGGTGCGAGTTTATCTTTAGGTTTTAGTTTGCTTTTTTCTCATAGCAGATTTTTCAACCCTGCCCATCCCCATCTCCTTTCAGTCGGCGGAGAGGGGGTGATGTTTCGGTAGTTATTTTATTGAATGGGATTTTACTTTGCAACGCATTTCAACCCCACCCCCTGCCCCCTCCCCGTCTCCTTTCAGTCGGCGGAGAGGGGGTGTTGTTTCGGTAGTTATTTTATTGAATGGGATTTTACTTTGCATCGCATTTCAACCCCACCCCCTGCCCCCTCCCTTTTTCCTTTCAGTCGGCGGAGAGGGGGTGATGTTTCGGTAGTTATTTTATTGAATGGGATTTTATTTTGCATCGCATTTCAACCCCACACCCTGCCCCCTCCCCGTCTCCTTTCAGCCGGCGGAGAGGGGGTGATGTTTCAGTAGTTACTTTATTGAATGGGATTTTACTTTGCATCGCATTTCAACCCCACCCCTGCCCCCTCCCCGTCTCCTTTCAGTCGGCGGAGAGGGGGTGTTGTTTCGGTAGTTATTTTATTGAATGGGATTTTATTTTGCAACGCATTTCAACCCCACCCCCTGCCCCCTCCCCGTCTCCTTTCAGTCGGCGGAGAGGGGGTGATGTTTCAGTAGTTACTTTATTGAATGGGATTTTATTTTGCAACGCATTTCAACCCCACCCCCTGCCCCCTCCCCGTCTCCTTTCAGTCGGCGGAGAGGGGGTGATCTGGAAGTGAATTTTGCATTTGTAATCCACAGGCATATATAATTAATAGGAAGACAATAAGCGGTTAGTGTGGAAATAATAAACTGCAAATTGTAAATCAACAAATATTTTAGTGATTAACATGGGATATATAAAACGAACCGTTAGAAAATTACGCCGAAAAAGCACTCCCGCTGAGCGCATCATGTGGGAGGCTTTGCGACACCATAAATTAAATGGTTGGGAATTTCGTAGGCAATACCCTGTTGGCATTTGTTATACACCGCAATCGAGAACTTTTTTTGTCCTGGATTTTTATTGTAAAGAAGCGCGTTTGGGTATTGAGTTGGATGGCAGCTCGCACAATGGAAATAAAGATTATGATGTGGCGAGAGATTTGGTGATTAGTTCATATGACATTCAAATCATCAGGTTCGAAAATGGCAAAATTGAACGCAACTTGCCCGAAACTTTAGTGACAATATTAAATGCACTTGAATTAAGAAAAAATTACTTGAAAAATAAAAAATAGAATTAATTAGATGCAGACCCAAATTACCAAATTCAACACAAAAACCAATTTAGCTGCAACAACTTAAACTCTCAAGATAAATCATATCGAATCCCCCCTCTCCGCCGACTGTAAGGAGACGGGGAGGGGTCGGGGGTGGGGTAAACAAGCTATTTGCATTGCATACTGCCTATCAATAAATACACCATTCACATCTTCACACAAACCCCCAAAAACACCTCATCATCACCACGAAACTGAATGAAATAAATGCCTGTCGACAAATCGGCAATTTGCACGGTTTTTTGATAGCCGGGTAACAGGTATTCAGTACCTGACATTACGATGTTTCCTACGGCATCTGTTATTTGCCAGGTGTTAATCACCTTGCCGGTTTGATTACGGAATGAAATCTGATTTTGTGCCGGATTTGGAAAAACGCGAACGCCTGCCATTTCCTGCTGGGCAATACTGATTTCTTCATCTGGCACTATGCACACTTTTAATAATACATTAGAAGCAGTTGAAGGCGTGAAATTCGGAATAAGTGCATCTATACCGCCAAACATATACCCAATGCATGTTTCAGTAGTAATTTCATGCAATTTAATTACGCCGTTTTCATAAACAGGTACATCCGCTGAAACCCAAAATTCAGCATTACTTCCCAACAATCCGGATAATGTAACAGGCTGAATAAATTGCTCCATAGAACCATCCGCAGCGCGAATAATTGTTGTAATATCATTGACAAAAGGCACATTTAAATCTTCTATTAAAGTGCCATCAGATTCATCGTACCAGTTTTGACTAATGCCACCTAAAAGAGTATGGTAATTTGTTCCGTCAGGAGCGTCATACATGGATATAACGGGACATGTATAATTATTCATTTTTTGCATAAAGGCTTCATCTACTACATATCCGGTATCTGTAACAATAACAGGCTCGTACCAAACCGCGTCTGATTCATATTGAAAAACACCACTCAGTGCAATTAAAGCAGGTGATCCATCCGCCTGCATCATGGGTTCAAAATTTAAATCACGACGATGAAAAGCAATTGTGTCGGTGCGAATATGTATGTTGTCAATACTCAACATTTCACCATCATCCGTCAACGTAAAAGAAGTGAGTTGATTGGTATACACTTGCGTAAACTGAGGTCCTGCCGGTTTACTATACTCGCCGGTAAACGAATGTCCGCCAAACACATAAATCGTATCTCCAATCATACCTACCTCACCGCCCGTAATTTCCAGCATCGGGTCAGAAATACTTCTAAAAGCACCTGCAATTTCGGTACCCGCCTCCAAGGCCTCCGCCAGCGCCTGTAAATCGACGGCCGTCAGCGTTGGAAAAGTAACCATATCGGTTCCGAGTGGTTCGCGACCGTATCCACCAATAATATACAGGTATTGCCCCCGCTGAAAAGCCTGGGGATTCGTACTCTGCAACTGCGCCTGCACCTCACTAGGCAATCCATCAGTTGAGGCCTCCCACATAGCCCCGGTTTCCGGTTCAAACATCCACACCTCTTTATTTGCTTCCAGTGGCGTGAACGGATTGGGCGGCAAAAAGCCATGTAACCCTCCCGTACGGCCACACATCACCAAACGGCGGCCTTCCCACTCCCCGCTCACGAAAGAGTGCAGTCCCGGCCAGTCAGGATAAGTTACCTCCTCTAAGGATAAGGTAAAGGGGGGAGATGACTGTGTGTAAGCGGTTGTACGTATCAGTCCCAGTACGCTGGCTCCAATCATGAGGGCATGGGTAAGCTTCATACAGGCAAAGATAAGGTGTTGTTGGCGGCGGTTGGGTGACCTAAATCTTTGAAAAAACCCCCTAACAGTATCCACATCTGTTGAAAAACATTAGGGTGTATTGGTTACCTTTGTCGGGTTCAAAAAAAACACTACATGAAGTTTATCGTAAGCACGACCGCGTTATTGCGCAACCTGCAAACAGTGAATGGCGTTGTGAGCCCGAATACCGTGTTGCCTATTCTGGAGAATTTTCTGTTTGTTGTCGAAAAAAATAAACTCACAATTTCAGGAACCGACCTCGAGACATCTATTACCACCTGGATGGAAATAGAATCGAAATCAGAAGGCAAGGTTGCCATTTCTGCACGTATTTTAGTTGATTATCTGAAAACACTTCCTGAGCAGCCGCTAACTTTCAGCGTATCTGATGATGGCAGTCAGGTAGAAATTACTACCGATCGCGGTAAGTATAAATTAAATGGCGAAAATGGCGATGATTTCCCACGCGTATCCAGCGATGATAAATTATCAGAAATTAATTTGCCTTCAGGTGTATTGCAAAAGGTTATCAATAAAACAGCTTTTGCCACCAGTAATGATGAGTTACGTCCACCTATGACAGGTGTATTGTTCCAATTAAATAAAGATGGTGTAAATTTTGTGGCTACTGATGCACACAAACTTGTAAAATATCGTCGCACAGATATTAAAGCGGATAAAGGCTCATCCTTAATTATGCCTAAAAAAGCTTTAAACCTGCTGAAATCTAATTTACCGAGTGAGCAAACTCAGGTTACTTTAAGCTATAACAGCTCGTTTGCTTTCTTCAGCTACAACAATGTGAAACTCATTTGTCGTTTAATTGAAGGTCGCTATCCGGATTACAACGCGGTTATCCCGCAGGAAAATCCGAACCGCCTCACCATTAACCGCGCTGATTTTCTGAATACATTACGTCGTGTCATTATCTTCTCAAATAAAACAACGCATCAGGTTATCCTCAAAATAAAAGGAAACGAGATAGCAGTAAGTGCCCAGGATTTAGATTTCAGTAATGAAGCGAATGAGCGCATTGACTGTGCATATGACGGAGAAAATATGGAAATTGGTTTCAACGCTAAATTCCTGTTAGAAATGCTCAATGCCATGGATAACGAGGAAGTTCGTTTTGAACTATCGACACCAAATCGCGCAGGCTTATTATTACCTACAGAAGCTGATGAAGCAGAAGATTTATTGATGCTGGTGATGCCGGTGATGATGAACGTTTAGGGGAGGAATGAGGAATGAGGAATGAGGAATAAGGAATAAGGAATAAGGAATAAGGAATAAGGAATAAGGAATAAGTTGTGGGTAAGTGGTGAGTAGTGAAATTTTAAATTCTATTATAACTGAAAAGGGATACTATGTATCCCTTTTTTATTTTAATGATTTTTCGATTATTCAATTCGCCATTTAACCTTGAAATAGAAATTTTTCAATGCGCTGCATTGAAAAATTTATCCTCATACCAATCCACTCACCACTCATTGTTCACCATTCACCGTTCACCACTCACCATTCACCACTCACCAAAAAAAACCCGGCCTTGAGCCGGGTTTTTTTTTCTTTACTGCAGGTGCTCCATTGGAGCAGAGTTTCTGCTGTAGTTCAGAATGTTGTCGATCACCTTTTGTGAGGGCTGCAGGCGGATTTTATCGAGTTCGGCCTTGCTTTCTACCAACTGATCATATAGCTCTTTAAGCTCCAGATCGCTGGTTAGCGCCTCTTGAATGAGGCTGGCCTCCTCTGCAGAAATCTCACCGTAGATGAACCGAACAAGATTGTCTTGCGTAACGGTTTTGATCATGCGGTATGTTTTAGGTTTAACCATAAATATGCACCTAAAACGGACAGCATCAGCCACTTAGTATATCAAATGGTAATATTTTTTGTTTCCATCAACTTTCTCAGGTTGATTAAGGCATAACGCATCCGACCCAGTGCGGTATTGATGTTTACGCCCGTCATTTCAGCTATTTCGCGGAAATTGAGGTCCATATAGTGGCGTAAAACCACTACTTCGCGCTGCTCTTCCGGCAAATATTCCAGCAGTTTGCGCACCCGGGAGGAGAACTCATGGTCCATCACCTTGCCCTCTGCACCCGGCTCAGAAAATTTCAGAACACTGAAAATATCAAAGCCATCGCGGGTTACCACCTTAGGCATGCGCTTCTCACGACGATAATAGTCGATGCATAAGTTGTAGGCTACGCGGCTGATCCAGGGCAGGAATTTATTTTGCTCCTGATATTTCCCACTCCTCAACTTGTCAATCACCTTAATAAAGGTTTCCTGCAAGAGATCCTCGGCGGTATGGGTATCGCGACAAAAGAGATAGATGTACGTGTATATCCTATCTTTGTGGCGGTTGAGGAGTTCGCCAAGGGCAGATTCTTCGCCGGCCAGATATAATTCTACCAGCTTGTCATCAGAAAGGGTTCTGGACTGCATACTATTAGGTTGTGCGTGAATAAAAAAATACTATTCGTTTCGCGTAAAGTTGAACCTGATAGGCAGTAGTTTTGGTGAGTTATTGTAGACAAATATACAGAGGATTCTGAAATTTGCAAACGGTTTGGTTAATTTTTACGTCATTTTGTTAAAAAAGTTTCAAGAAAAGCGCATTGAAAGCAAAAAAAAACCATCAGAACGGTCATACTGACGCCATATTTATAAAAGGGGCCCGCGAACATAACCTAAAAAATATCGATGTGGCCATTCCCCGCAACCGGCTTGTAGTGGTTACCGGCGTAAGTGGATCGGGCAAATCAAGCCTGACATTCGACACCCTGTATGCCGAAGGTCAGCGCCGCTATGTCGAAAGCCTCAGTGCCTATGCCAGGCAGTTTATGAATCGTTTAGATAAGCCGGATGTCGATTATATCAAAGGTATTGCCCCCGCCATAGCGCTCGATCAAAAGGTAACAACACGCACCACCCGAAGCACGGTTGGCACCCTGACAGAAATTTACGACTA
>Ga0116177_10004518_pt1 | contig 10135 bp, 6 predicted proteins | sample AD_STIC10_MetaG_FD_89750 | JGI IMG/M metagenome (GOLD analysis project Ga0116177, IMG submission 89750) | Active sludge microbial communities of municipal wastewater-treating anaerobic digesters from USA - AD_STIC10_MetaG | ecosystem: Engineered > Bioreactor > Anaerobic > Digestate | place: USA...
CGTCCGCGCGACCTCGTCACGCCCACCCGCGAGTACCCGATCCGGGTCGAGCGCCAACTGGCCCTCTTCTCGAGCTGGTACGAGTTCTTCCCCCGCTCGCAAGGCGCCTGGTGGGACGAGGACCAGCAGTGCTGGCACTCGGGCAATTTCGACAGCTCGTGGGAACGTCTCGATGCGGCCGCCGCGATGGGCTTCACCGTGGTCTACCTTCCCCCCATCCACCCGATCGGCACAGCCTTCCGCAAGGGGCGCAACAACTCCCTGACCCCGGACGCCAACGATCCCGGGTCGCCGTGGGCCATCGGCAACATCGACGGTGGCCACGACGCCATCCATCCCGATCTGGGTGACTTCGACTCCTTCGACTGGTTCGTCGCACACGCGAAGGAACTGGGTATGGAGATCGCACTCGACTTCGCGCTGCAGGCGTCCCCCGACCACCCGTGGGTGACCGAGCACCCCGAATGGTTCACCACGCGCGTCGACGGCACCATCGCATACGCGGAGAATCCACCGAAGAAGTACCAGGACATCTATCCGATCAACTTCGACAATGACCGCGAAGGCATTTACGCCGAGTGCCTGCGGCTCCTGAAGCTCTGGATCAGCCATGGCGTCACGATCTTCCGGGTCGACAATCCCCACACCAAGCCCGTCGAGTTCTGGGGCTGGATCATCGACCAGGTCCGCCAGACCAATCCCGAGGTGATCTTCCTCGCCGAGGCGTTCACGCGACCCGAAATGATGCACGCCCTCGGAAAGGTCGGCTTCCAGCAGTCGTACACCTACTTCACGTGGCGCAACGAGAAGTGGGAGCTCGAGCAGTACATGACCGAGCTCGCGACCCAGACGGCACCGTTCTACCGTCCGAACTTCTTCGTCAACACTCCCGACATCAACCCGACGTTCCTCCAGTCGGGCAACCCGACAGCCTTCGCCATCCGCGCCATCCTTGCAGCCACGCTGTCGCCGTCGTGGGGCGTCTACTCGGGCTTCGAGATCTGTGAGGGTGCAGTCTTCAAGTACGGGGGCGAGGAGTACCTGAACTCCGAGAAGTACGAGTTCCGCCCCCGCAACTTCGGCGCCGAACCCAACCTGGGCATCCTCATCGGACGCCTCAACGAGTTGCGCGATGCGCACCCGGCCCTGCAGCAGTTGCGAAACATCACCTTCCACCACGCCCCGCACGAACAGGTCACGGTGTTCTCGAAGATGGACGGCGACGACCGGGTCATCGTCATCTGCAGCCTCAATCCCGAGCAGGCCGTCGAGACCGACATCTACCTCGACCTGACGGCTCTCGGCCTCGGGACGCACGACGTCATCAAGGTGCGCGACGAACTCACCGGCAGTGTGTTCACCTGGGGAGCGCGGAACTTCGCGCGGCTGCACCCCGGCGCCCCGGCCCACGTCCTGACAGTCCTGAAGTAGGCGTCCATGACCACCGAGTCCGCACTCGAGGGCGACCCCGAGTGGTTCAAGAAGACCGTCTTCTACGAGGTCATGGTCCGCAGCTTCCGTGACACCGACTCCGACGGGATCGGTGACTTCGCCGGGCTGGCGTCCAAGGTCGACTACCTGCAGTGGCTCGGGGTCGACTGCGTGTGGCTCCCCCCCTTTTTCGGCTCGCCGTTGAGGGACGGCGGTTACGACGTGGCCGACTACCGCAACACCCTGCCCGAGCTCGGTTCACTCGATGACTTCAAGTCCTTCGTCGACGGCCTCCACGCCCGTGGCATGCGGATCATCATCGACTTCGTCATGAACCACACGTCGGACGCCCACCCGTGGTTCCAGGCGTCACGGAGCGATCCCGACGGTCCCTATGGCGACTACTACGTGTGGAGCGACACAGCCGAGTCGTATTCGGACGCACGGATCATCTTCGTCGACACCGAGCCGTCCAACTGGACTTTCGACGAGGTCAGGGGCCAGTATTTCTGGCACCGCTTCTTCTCCCACCAACCCGACCTGAACTTCGACAACCCCCGGGTGCTGGAAGAAATGCTGGACGCCATCCGCTTCTGGATGGATTTCGGAATCGACGGCTTCCGTCTCGATGCCGTGCCCTATCTCATCGAGCGCGAGGGCACGAATTGCGAGAACCTCCCCGGGACGCACGATGCACTGAAGGCCGTTCGCCGGATGGTCGACGAGGAGTACCCCGGCCGCATCCTGTTGTGTGAGGCCAATCAGTGGCCCGCCGACGTGGTGGAGTACTTCGGCGATGAGGGCGACGAATGCCAGATGGCTTTCCATTTCCCGGTCATGCCCCGCCTCTACATGGCGCTCAAGCAGCGTGACCGCACCTGCATCTCCGACATCCTCGCGGCCACTCCCGAGATCCCGGCGAACTGCCAGTGGGGCACCTTCCTCCGCAACCACGACGAGTTGACCCTTGAGATGGTCAGCCTCGCGGAGCGTGACTTCATGTGGGCCGAATACGCACCCGACGAGCGGATGAAGTGCAACATCGGCATCCGCCGGCGCCTGGCCCCGCTGGTCGACAACGACCCACGCCGGATCCGGCTGCTCCACGCCGAGTTGCTCAGTCTGCCGGGCTCCCCCGTCCTCTACTACGGCGACGAGATCGGCATGGGCGACAACATCTGGCTCAACGACCGGGACGGCGTCCGCACGCCCATGCAGTGGACTGACTCTCCCGCCGGATTCTCCGACGCAGACCCGTCGAGCTTCTACCTGCCGATGCTCGAGGGTGAGTACGGCCCCGACCAGGTCAATGTCGCCGCGCAACAGGCCGACGACCAGTCGATGCTCCACTGGTTGCGCACCGCCCTCACGATCAGGCGGACGCTCCCCGTCTTCGGGCAGGGAACGTTCACCGACCTGGGCGGTGACAACCTGGCCGTGCTGTCGTATCTGCGCGAGGACGCCGACCAGTCGGTCGTGTGCGTCAACAACCTGACCGACGTCGATCAGCAGGTGGCGCTCGACCTGTCGGCGTTCGCCGGGGTGGCGCCCCTCGACCTCTTCACGGGCGTGACCGGCGAGGCCATCCCGATCGACGGCCCGTGGAGGTCAACCCTGGCGCCCTTCGAGTATCGATGGCTCCTGGTCCGCGGGACGCCGGCATGAACGATTCCGTCTGGAGCCACCTCTCCGGAGCCCGCTGGTTCGGTGGAAAGGGCCGTGGCGGCGAGTTGCGTTCGCTGGTCCTCCAGAACTGGATCGTCGAGCCCGGCCTGTCCGAGGGGCGCCTGACCACGCTGGGCATCGCGCCCGAGATTGCCACCATCAGCTACCCCCAGGGTGACGTCGAGCACTACCTGTTGCTGAGCTCCTTCAGCCCGGAGCCGGACCCCAGGTCCCTCGTCGGGGTGAGCGAGCACGGGTTCGGCGGGTATCGGCACGATGCCACCCGCGACCCGGCGGCCATGCAGATCGTGCTCTCTTCCCTGCTCGAGAAGCGTGCCACAGAATCCTGGCGTCCGACGCTCACCGAAGCGTGCAACCTGGACGCCACGCTTCCGGCCCGCGTCTTCACGGGCCAGCAGTCCAACACCAACGTCATGTTCGGCGACCGCGCGATCCTCAAGGTGTTTCGCAAGCTCGAACCGGGACGCAATGTCGACGTCGTGCTCCACGAAGCCCTCGGACGCGCGGGCGTGTCGTCGGTGGCCACGCTCTTCGGATGGGTCGAAGGAACCATCCCGACGAGCGCCGGATCGGTCGGTACAGACCTCGCGATGCTCGTCGAACTTCTGCCGGACGCGGCCGACGGTTGGGAGCGTGCGGTCGACGCCTGCGCGGCGGGACGCACCTTCACCGATGACGCAGCCGCGCTCGGCACGGCCCTGGCTGATGTCCACCACGCCCTGGCGGCCAGCTTTCCCGCGGCCAGCGCGTCCGGTGACGACCTGGCCGAAACCATGGGACGCCGCCTGGACGCGGCGCTGGACGAGGCTCCCATCCTCTCCGACGCCGCACCTGCGCTCCGCGCCCTGTTCGATTCCCTCCGTGGACGAACACTCCCCACCCAACGTGTGCACGGGGATTTCCACCTCGGGCAGACCCTGCACACTCCCCAGGGCTGGAAGATCATCGACTTCGAGGGTGAGCCCATGAAGCCGATCGAGGAGCGCCGCGCTCCCGATTCGGCCTGGCGGGACGTCGCGGGCATGTTGCGATCCTTCAGCTACGCGACGTCCGGACACGCCGACCCGACCGGACCCGTCGCCCAATCGTGGCTCGCAGACCTGCGCACGGCCTTCCTGACCGCGTACTCTCAGGGGCTGGGCCCCGCTGATGCGGACGTCCTGGCGGCCTACGAGGCCGACAAGGCCGTCTATGAAGTCCTGTACGAAATCCGCAATCGACCCGACTGGCTCCCGATCCCGATGACGGCGATCCTCGGCTATGTCGGCGACAACGCTTCACCCACCACCACGAGCGCCCCCACGGACGCAGATACGGAGAACTGACATGGCTCACGACATCGCCGGAGGGATCACCGGTTGGGATCTCGAGGGATTCCACACGGGCGGCGACACGGAGGTCTGGAAGCGTCTCGGTGCGCATGTCGTCACCGTGCACGACGATGAACGCGGTGAACTGTCCGGCGTCCGGTTCACCGTCTGGGCTCCCAACGCCCAGGCCGTCCAGGTCATCGGTGACTTCAACTGGTGGACCGGCGATGCCATGACCCTCATCCCCGGATCGGGCGTGTGGGGACGCTTCATCGAGGGTCTCGACGGGGGCGCACTGTACAAGTTCCGCATCCTTGGCCCCGACGGAGTGTGGCGCGAGAAGTCCGACCCGATGGCACGCTTCTGCGAGTCTGCGCCGTCGACGGCGTCCATCGTCTACGAGTCGGCCTACGTCTGGGACGATGACGATTGGATCGCGAAGCGCGAGAAGTCCCGCGCCCACGCCGAGCCGATGAGCACCTACGAGGTGCACCTGGGTGGGTGGCGCCGCGGCAAGACCTACCTCGAGCTCGCTGACGAACTCGTCGAGTACGTCAAATGGCAGGGGTACACACACGTCGAACTCATGCCTGTCGCGGAGCACCCGTTCGAGCCGTCCTGGGGCTACCAGGTGACCGGGTACTTCGCCCCGACGAGCCGCTTCGGGCGTCCGGACGAGTTCCGTCACCTCGTCGACAAGCTCCACCAGGCCGGCATCGGCGTCATCCTCGACTGGGTGCCCGGCCACTTCCCCAAGGACGAGTGGGCTCTCGGACGGTTCGACGGCACCGCCCTCTACGAGCACGAGGATCCCCGCAAGGGGGAGCACATGGACTGGGGCACGTACATCTTCAATTACGGCCGCAACGAGGTGAAGAGCTTCCTCGTCTCCAACGCGCTGTACTGGATCCGCGAGTTCCACATCGACGGCCTCCGCGTCGACGCCGTGGCGTCCATGCTCTACCTCGACTACAGCCGCGAAGAGGGCCAGTGGGTGCCCAACGAGTTCGGTGGACGCGAGAACCTCGAGGCCATCGACTTCCTGCGCTACGTCAACCGCCACCTGTACGAGCGCCACCCCGGCGTCCTGATGATCGCCGAGGAGTCGACGAGCTTCGCCGGCGTGACCAAGCCGGTTCACGAAGGCGGACTCGGCTTCGGCTTCAAGTGGAACATGGGCTGGATGAACGACTCGCTGCGCTACCTGGAGCAGGAGCCCATCTACCGCCAGTACCACCACCACATGATGACGTTCGCCATGGTGTACGCCTACTCGGAGAACTTCGTGCTCCCCATCAGCCACGACGAGGTCGTGCACGGCAAGGGGTCGATGATCGGCAAGATCCCTCAGGACGACTGGCGCAAGTTCGCCACCCTCCGCGCCTTCTACTCCTACATGTGGGCGTTCCCGGGCAAGCAACTCATCTTCATGGGCCAGGAGTTCGCGCAGCGCGCCGAGTTCAACGAGTCCGCGAGCCTCGAATGGTGGGTCTCCGACATGTGGGGCCACGGTGGCATGAAGCGCCTGTTCAAGGACCTGAACGAGATCTACCGCGAGACCCCGGCCCTCTGGGAGCTCGACAGCGATCCCGCAGGCTTCCAGTGGATCAACGCCGATGATGCCGGTGGCAACGTGTACGCATGGCTCCGCAAGGACTCCAAGGGCGGCATGATCGCCTGCTTGACGAACTTCTCGGCGTCCCCTCACCACACCTACGGCATCGGGCTGCCCCAGGCAGGCGTGTGGACCGAGGTGCTCAACACCGACTCCCCCACCTACGACGGAGACGGGGCATTCGGCAACCTCGGTCAGGTCATCGCGCGCGAGGTGGCAGACGGTGGCTGGCCGGCACGAGCGACTGTCAGCCTGCCCCCGCTCGGCTCGGTGTGGCTGCGGTACTCACTGGAAGAGACGTTGGCCCTCCCCGGGGACCCCGGTGTCGAATGACCCCACCCATCCTGCATCCGAGTTCACGATCCAGGTAAGGGTCAAGTCCGACATCGGGACGCTCGAGTGGGCCGGCGCCGCGGACGCGGAGACTCTGGCCAAGGCGGTCAGCCTGGCCACTGACGACTCGATCCTCGGCCACGACCTGCGTCGGGTCGAGGTGGCCATCCCTGCCTTCGACCGGATGGCCATCCGCGCGCTCCATCTCGCCGGTTTCCGGCGGGAGGGGCGCCGCCGGGAGGGCGTGACCACCGATGACGGGCGGCTCGTCGATGTGTTGCTCTACGCACGGCTGGCCACCGACCAGGTCTACGGTGCCCACGCCTTCAGTGCCGTGATGGACTCTGCGCTCCCCATGAAGCGCGTGATCGGCCACGTGGTCTTCACCGACGACGCCGGCCGCGTCCTCCTGCAGGAGGTGTCCTACAAGGAGGACTGGGAGCTGCCGGGTGGCATCGTCGAGCCGGGCGAGTCCCCGCGCGTGGGGGCCGAGCGTGAGGTGCTGGAAGAGACGGGCATGTCCGTCGACCTCGGGGCGCCCGTGCTGGTCGACTGGATGCCACCCCACCTCGGCTGGAGTGACGCGATCGAGATGCTCTGGGACGGTGGACGCATCGATCCGGACGCTCCGCAGCTGCCCGACCACGAGGTGGTGGCCTTCCACTGGGTCGACCCCGCCGAGGTCCCTTCGAAGGTCTCTGTGGCATCGGCGCGGCGCATCGCCCTCGTCCTCGCGGGCGGCGGGGCCGTCTTCACGGAGGACGGGCACCTGTACTGAGGCCCCGCCCGTCCGTCAGAACAGGGCGGTGGACAGCGCCCGACGCGCCTTGAGCACAGCCGGGTCGGCACTGCCGACGAGGTCGAACAGTTCCAGCAGGCGGACGCGGACGCGTTCACGCTCGGGTCCGGATGTCTCACGGACCACGTCGACCAACCGGGCGAACGCCTGATCGATCTGACCGTTCAGGAGCTGGATGTCGGCGGCGTCGAGCTGCGCGTCCACGTCGTTGACGTCGTCGAGGCGTCCGCTCAGGGAGGCGGGGTCGACCACGGCAACGCGCGCGAGGAGACTCGCGTTCGCGCGTCCGAGTTTCGCCTCGACGTCCGCGGGGCTCACTGCGAGGAGCTTGTCGAACTCGGCCACCGCACCGGCGAAGTCGCCCGACTCGAGGGCGGCGTCGGCCGCAGCGTATCGGGGATCAGGGACCGCTTCGGCCTCCGGGTCCGCGACGGTGGCAGCGGGGACAGAGCTCACGGGCTCGGCCCGCCCGACAACGCCGTTGGCCACAGCGGCCTGCACGACCTGGTCGAGGTGGTCAGCCACCTCGTCCTTCGTCCGGGTGCCCTGGAAGAGCTGGAAGGGCTGCCCGCTGATCACCGCGATGACGGTGGGGACCGCCTGGACCGAGAGTGCCTGGGCGATCCGTTGCTCCACATCCACGTTGACGCGGGCGAGGAGCCACCGACCCTGCGCCGCGTTGGTGAGCTGGATCAGGGCGTCCGACAGCTCCTGCGCGCCGTGCGCGCGGGGCGAGTAGAGCTCGATGATGACGGGGTGCTGCATCGACCTGCGGACGACTGCATCGAACCCCGCCTCGTCGAGCTGCACGACCCAGGCCCCACCCTGCGCACCCGATGAACTCGGACCAGGGTGAACGGGCGGCGCGGCCGATGCCAGGCTCGACAGGTCGACGGCACCGGGACGGTTGAACTGGGACGCGGTCATGGCGACCATCTTCCCAGATCGTGGGCCATCTTCTCCAACCACCCGCCACCGCCCGTCCCGCTTGCAAGGATGTGGTCATGGCACATCCACGCGCAGGCCAGACGGCCGAACCCAGCGACCTCATCGACGTCGACGCCGTCCTCGGCGCCTACTACGACCTCGTCCCCGACCCCGACAACATCGATCAGCAGGTCGTCTTCGGGACGTCCGGGCACCGCGGCTCCAGCCTCGACACCGCGTTCAACGACCTCCACATCGCAGCCACGACCCAGGCGATCGTGGAGTACCGGGCCGGGCAGGGCACCACTGGCCCGCTGTACATCGCCAAGGACACCCACGCGCTGTCCCTGCCCGCCTGGAAGACCGCCATCGAGGTGCTGCACGCCAACGGCGTCGCCGTCATGGCCGAGCGCGAGGACGAGTACACCCCGACCCCCTCACTGTCACGTGCCGTCATCGTGCACAACCGCGGACGCAGCACCGACCTCGCCGACGGCATCGTTGTGACGCCCTCCCACAACCCGCCGCGCGACGGCGGGTTCAAGTACAACCCGCCGAACGGCGGGCCGGCCGACACGGACGCCACGAAGTGGATCGCCGCGCGGGCCAACAACCTCATGCGCGTCCCGGACGCCATCAAGCGGACGCCCTACGAGCGCGCCGCGGCCGACGTGACGCGTCACGACTACCGGACCGCCTACTGCGAGGACCTGCGCAACGCGATCAACATCGACGCGATCGCCGCGTCCGGCCTGAAGATCGGCGCCGACCCGATGGGCGGTGCGTCCGTGCAGTACTGGGAGTACATCGCCGAGAACCTCGGCATGGACATGACCGTGGTCAACCCTGCGGTCGATCCGACGTGGCGCTTCATGACGCTCGACACCGACGGCAAGATCCGCATGGACTGCAGTTCCCCGAACGCCATGGCGTCACTCATCCGCAATCGCGACGCCTACGAGCTGTCCACCGGCAACGACGCCGACGCCGACCGCCACGGCATCGTCACCCCCGACGCCGGGCTGATGAACCCCAACGCCTACCTGGCCGTGGCCATCGGCTACCTCTACCGGAATCGCCCGGGATGGTCGGTGGACGCAGGGATCGGCAAGACCCTCGTGTCGAGCTCGATGATCGACAAGGTCGCCGCAGAACTCAGACGCAGGCTCGTCGAGGTCCCTGTCGGCTTCAAGTGGTTCGTCCCCGGCCTGATCACCGGCGACCTCGGCTTCGGCGGCGAGGAGTCGGCAGGAGCGTCGTTCCTCTCCCTTGACGGCACGACCTGGACCACCGACAAGGACGGGCTGCTGCTCGACCTCCTGGCGTCCGAGATCACGGCCGTGACCGGCAAGACGCCCAGCCAGCACTACGCGGAGCTCGAGGCGAAGTACGGAAAGTCCTACTACGCACGCGTCGACTCCGACGCCAACCGCGAGCAGAAGGCCCGCCTGGGCGCTCTGTCCCCAGCCGATGTCGCGGCGACCGAGGTGGCCGGCGAGCCGGTGGTGGCGATCCTCACCGAGGCCCCCGGCAACGGGGCCGCGATCGGTGGCGTCAAGGTCGTGACCGAGAACGCGTGGTTCGCGGCGCGTCCTTCGGGCACGGAGGACAAGTACAAGATCTACGCCGAGAGCCTGAAGTCGGCCGAGCACCTTGCCGAGGTGCAGGCCCAGGCGCGCGAGGTCGTGAACGCTGCCCTGGGCTGAGTCAAACGGGCCCTGCGATCCTGGTCGCTCCCGAGTGGAGCGACCGGGACGTCAGCGCAGGGATGCGAGGATGCGGTCGGCGGCGGTGTAGGGGTCGAGTTCGCCGTCGCGGACCGCTTCTGCGGCCTCCTCGAAGGCCGTCTGACCCTTGGCCCGGAAACGCCGCCGTACGTCGCCGAGCACGAGCGCTTCGACCTCGGTCTTCGCCCGCTCGAGGCGGCGCGCCTGCCACGCCTCGGTCGCCTGCCCGTGCTTCCGATGAGCCTCGATCGCCTCGATCAAGTCGTCGACGCCCTCCTCGTTGGACGCGACTGTCCGCACGATCGGA
>Ga0116177_10004524_pt1 | contig 10132 bp, 6 predicted proteins | sample AD_STIC10_MetaG_FD_89750 | JGI IMG/M metagenome (GOLD analysis project Ga0116177, IMG submission 89750) | Active sludge microbial communities of municipal wastewater-treating anaerobic digesters from USA - AD_STIC10_MetaG | ecosystem: Engineered > Bioreactor > Anaerobic > Digestate | place: USA...
CCCGTTCCTGAAAGATTAAATGAGTGCGGAATTGAACCATGTTGCGTGAAATTCTGAAACAACAAAGTTCCCTTTGAAAATCCGGTTGAGCCTATCGTTACTGTTTTATCAGACGCAATCGAAGCAGTACCACTATAGCCGGGCCATCCAAAAGCAACACCGTTATTCAATCCGGTTCCAAGGGTAGAATTTACAAAAACATTACCTGAAAACGTAGTTGTTCCTCTCAGATTAAACCGCACAAAACCATCCGTTGAGGTAGACACATTATTCACAACAACGTCGCCGGAAAAAGTATTTGTTGCAGCAGCATTACCTTCACCTATCATTATTCTGGTATCAGTACCTGTGCCTGAATTATTGAACACTGTAGAACCATTAAATTGATTGCCTGCTGAATTATGTCCGATGTAAATATAACTTGTTCCATTATTATTCAGATTGAGATCAGATGAAAATATATCAGGCAGAGAATTGCCAAGTAATAAATAACCTGTTCCGGAATTTGTAATGACAGAATTTCCGGAAAAAGTATTTCCACCTGTTCCATTATCATTGGTAGTTCCTGTTTTTTTTAGATCAGCAGTCCCATCGAAAGTACATCCATTCAAATTCAGAGATCCTGAAGTCGAATAAACATTGCCTCCTAGCCTGCTGAGCGGTCCAAGCGTAAGTACGCTGTTAGGACTTAACACAAGTGAATCCGGTTCATTTCCATTTTGTGTAAATCGAACGAGATGTAAACTACCATTTGCAAAACCTGAACTTCCGATTCTGATATTTTTACCCGCATCCTGATTTGCTGATCCGGTATATCCTGCAAGTCCGAAAAAGATACCGCAGCTACCGGTTCCAGCACCCGCAGTGTTATTCAACTCAATATTTCCTTTAAATGCAGACGTCCCGCGTAAATTGAAACGGATTATTCCCAATGTTGCAGTTGAAACATTATTTACAAAAACATCATTATTAAATACAATACTTGCCAGGGCACTGCCTTCTGCAAGGAGTATTCTATTATCTGAACCACTTCCCGAATTATTCAATGTAACTGTTCCATTGAAAATATTTCCTGCCGAACCATTGGCAATTTGCATGTATGAAGTTCCGGCATTAGTAAAAATTGCATCACCCGAAAAAATATCCGGTAAAGTATTTCCAAGTACAAGATTTCCTGTACCTCTATTGATAAGAGAAAACTGACCACCAAATGTATTTCCTCCTGTACCCGTTTCAGAAAGCGTTCCCGTTTTAATAATGGAAACATCACCTGAAAAAACCCCTCCATTCAGATTTACACCACCAGTAGTGACTGACAAATCACCATTCCAGATCAGGTTCGGACCTAACACTAGAGTAGAACCACTCCCCATCAGAAGACTGTCACTCTCCACACCGAGTTTATTAAAACGAATTAAACTTAAAACTCCTCTTGTATAACCTGAATTTCCCAAAGACAAATGTTTGCCTGCTGCAAGAGTTGAAGAACCTGTATAACCGGGCCATCCAAAATAAACTCCATTACTTCCACCACCGGTTCCGCCTGTACTTGAAAGAATGACTTCCTCATTAAAGAGTGTTGTACCTCTAAGATTAAATCTGATATATGCAGATGATGCCGTTGAAATATTATTTACAAAAACGGTATCATTGAATATTGCAGAAGCGTTAGCATTGCCTTCACAGATGAACATCCTGTTATTTGCTCCTGAACCATTATTATCCAGTGTCACCTTTCCATTGAATAAATTTCCCGCAGCATTTTGTGCTAATTGTAAAGTACCTGTTCCTGAATTAATGAAACTTACATCGCTGTAAAAAGTATCGGGGTTTGTGTTTGCCATTGTAAAACTTCCGGCACCATTGTTAATGATTTCTGTGTTCCGGTAAAAAATATTTCTTCCTGATCCAAGATCATTTGAACTTCCTGTCTTTATAATATTAGTAAGACCATAAAAATTACATCCATTTAAGGTAATTGCAGAAGAAGTCGATTTGAATGAACCACCAATTGTTGTTCCTGGACCTAAGGTAATTCCTGAACTGCCGCTAGTTTCAAGTTGTAAACTATCGGTCCCCGGCTTATAAAAATTTACAAGCGATAACGTACCGCCAGAAAAACCATCCGGTCCAAAATGAATTGTATGTAAAGAATCCAGTTCAGCTGAACCCGCATATCCGGAACCGCCAAATGATACTCCGCTTGACAAGGCACCAACAGAACTATTAATATAAAGATCACCTTTGAATAAAGACCGTCCACGTAAATTGAATCGAATTATTGCACCGTTTCCCGAACTTGTATTGAATAGATTCAGATCATTGTTAAAGGTGGCAGTTGCAGCAGCGCTACCTTCACAAATAAATACTCTGTTAGTTGAACCGCTTCCTGAATTACTGATCGTAACAACATTATTAAATATATTACCTGCTGAATTGTGTGCAAGGTATATATCACCGGTCCCTGGGTTAGAAATAGAAAGCGCAGCATTAAAATTATCAGGCAGTGTATTCCCGGATAAAAGAAATCCCGAACCTGAATTAATAATTTGTGTTGAATCATTAAAAATATTTCCACCTGCGCCGGAATTATTACCTGTCCCTGTTTTTGTAAGAGATGCTTTTGAGCTAAACACTGCACCATTCAGTAAAATTCCCGGAGCTTCAACTTTTAATTCATTTCCGAATGTAGTTGCCGGTCCAAATGAAGCAATTGCAGTTCCGGTTAATAAAAGATTTTGATCTATTGAAGTCGATGTAGTAAAATGTCTGAGTGAAAGTGTCCCTGCAGAAAATCCGTTCAAACCGATATTTATTCGCTTACTCTCTGCTAAAATCGAATTTCCTGAACCGGCGCTAAAATAAATTCCCGCACCTGCAGAACAATTTACATAAACGCTATCATTGAATAAAGTACCGGTTGCATCATTGTACCCGGGATAAATTCCTGCACTACCGTTATTACTGAATGTTACAATCTGATTAAAAACATCACGGACATTATTTGATAAAACTAAATTGCCTGTTCCATTATTTATAATTTCAGTTATACCGTTATATGTATTTCCACCAAACGAATTGTCATTTCCCGAACCACGTTTGGAAATAATAACACCTCTGTTAAATGTTGTAGAACGCAGAGTAACATTTCCTGCATTCACATTTACCATAGCATTCATGGTTGGACCGCCGCTTGAATTACCAAAAACACAGCTTGAACCTGTTGTCATAACAAATCCTGATGAATCAGAATCGGAAACTATTCCACCATTAAAATTAGCATTACCTGAAATAGTAATTACACCTCCATTTAATTCAATGAGTGAACCGGCGTTAGAAATAAAATTACCTGATAGACTTAAGACAAATCCACTCAGATCAATGTTAGATGAATTATTACATGTGAGGTTTGCAATTTTCCTGTCGCCATCCATCAACAATGGATTTACACTTCCGGAAATAGAAATCATATCTGTAGAATCCGGAATACCATTTGGTGTCCAATTTAACGGTTCAGTCCATAAAGAATTGACAGACCCATTCCATGTATACAAAGTGCTTGCAAACATGGTTTTGACATTTAAAAATGTCAATAGATAAAATACTAGACCGGAAAGAAAGAGAAAACAAGACGCAAAAATCACCACCCATTTAAGTTTCAATTTTTGAACCACACGAGGCCGCATTCCAATACGACCTTTACCTCTCCTTCCTCTAACAATGTCCCTTTTTGTCATAGAAAGTTGAAATTATCACCACAAACGATAATTACTTCTATCCAAAAGGCAACTTAAGGTTCTCTAAAAAGCGAGGCAGAACTTACACCGCTGAATTAATATTATGACTTAAATACGTTAAAAAAGGCTTCTTCATAATTTCCACCAATTGGAATTTCCTTTCCGGAGATAGAGATTATTTTATTTCTGACATGGTTAATCCTGCTGAGAGGTATAATAAAAGATCTGTGAACACGAATAAATTCTGTTGCAGGAAGTTTTTCTACCATTGACTTCATTGTCATTCTGGCAACTATGATCTTATCGTTAGAAAGATAGATCTTCAGATAATCGTCGAGACTTTCAATTAAAACAATATCCTCATAGTTGATCTTTATCAAACTATAATCTGCTCTAATATAAAGTGACTGGTTTATAGTTCCCGGAACCTGACGGCTATAAGAATAGAAATCATTCGCCTTTTTTATAGCTTGTTGAAAACGTTCCTGTGTAAATGGTTTTAAAAGATAATCGACAGCATTCAGGTTGAATCCTTCAACTGCATATTCACTATATGCAGTTGTAAAGATCACCATCGTTTCTCTCTCCAGTGATTTATAAAAATCAATACCTGTTATGGAAGGCATATTAATATCCAGGAATATCAGGTCAACGGGAAATTTCCGTAAGTACTTCAGGGCTTCATTAGGACTGGTAAAAGTTTTCTCCAATTCGATATTTTCTGCCTGCGAACAAAAACTTTCAATCACTTTTAATGCAGGTGGTTCATCGTCAATTGCAATTGCTTTGATCATATCAGCTCAAGAATTAATTCAACTCTGTACTCATTGTCTTTATCTCTGAAATGAAGTGTGTATTTGGAAGGATAGATAAGATCCAAACGATTGATTGTATTTTCCAGACCAACCTGATTACTCAAATCAGAATTTAAATTTACTTTATTATTTTTAACAATCAAATGTAATTTTTTACCGGTAACAACCAATCTAATTACAATAACTGATTTCTCTTCAGGGTTTACACCATGTTTAAATGCATTTTCAATAAATGCAATCAATATCAGGGGTGCAATTCTGTTTCCTATAAAATCTCCTGAAACATCAAATTGAACATCAGCAGTATCTCCGGCTCTTAATTTCTGGAGATCTACAAAATCTCTGATGTAATTGATCTCCTTTTCAAGAGAAACGTATTGAGCTGAAGATTCCGTTAGCACATACCGCATCATTCCGGAAAGCTTTACAACAGCGGTTGGAGTGTAATCTGACTTCTCAATTGCAAGTGAATAAATACTATTTAATGTATTAAACAGAAAATGCGGATTAATCTGAGCCTTTAAATATGATAATTCCGCATTTAATTTTTCTTTTTCCGCGCTTCGGAGTTTATTTCTGGTTTTGATGACCAATGAGAACAGGATCACAAAAATAAAAAGTATAAAACTTTGTGTAGCTTCAAAAGCTAAATGATGTAAATCAAAACCATAAAATTCAGAATGTCTTCTTCTTCCCGGAGGAGGCATTGGATGATTGTGTTCTGAGTCAGCATTAACTTCATGACTTGCTGATCCATCTTTATTCATCGGAAATTTATCATGATGAAACTTTTCTTCCGCTCTCATTTCCGACGGCGGTCCCGGGAACCGTTGATGTCTTTCAATGTGATGCCTTTCACTGAAGAAAATAAGACGTGGAACGATTATTACCAATGCGAATGAAAAGAGGACAGAAAATATATACCTGAAATGTTTTTTCTTGAAATAATATTTTGGCAATAAAAAATAAAAATTCAGATAGAAAAAAAGAAAGATCAAAAAATATGAAATGATATCTCTTAATGTATGAGGATTTGTTATGGTTTGGGAGTTAATTTCAGGACCGGGTGCAAGTAAAACCGCAAAGGCTAAAAAAGCGAAGCAAGCAAGGACGTGAAGGAAAATCTGAATGTACTTTCGGGACATTTTTAGGGTTTAATGTGTCGAAACACAGGTGCAAAAATGACCTAAAATGTCAAGAAATCAAACCTTTTGCGATGATAAAGTTATTTATAGAGGCAGATAGACTAAAGATTATTAATATTAACACTGAGGTCACTAAGCTTTTAGAACTATCTCCTTCGCTAATGGGACATATGTTGATCTATAATATAAAACTTCCTCTGCGAGATTTGGGAGATTAGTGGGAGAAAAAATATTATGCTTAAAATTTTCCCGCAGATTATTTTACTTCTCTGCGCAAAATCTGCGGGAGAAAAAACACTAAAGAGACTTCAAAAATACAAAAAGTGCTTTTCTGTCTGAAGTAGATAATTGTTTTACAAAATCAACAGAAGAACGAGCTTCACCGTCATGCCACATTACTGCTTCAACCAATGTTCTTGCGCGACCGTCATGCAGATAATATGCCGGGTAATTTACTGTCTCATATAATCCAATTCCCCAAAGAGGGGCTGTTCGCCATTCGTTTCCATCAGCACGATAGTCAGAGCGGTTATCTGCAAGACCAGATCCCATATCGTGTACCAACAAATCAGTGTAAGGATGAATCAACTGATTTGACATAGCAGGAAAAGCAACATTTACAGATGTTCTGAAAGTTGGTGTATGACAAACGCCACACTTTGCCTGATCGAATAATTGTTTTCCACGAATAACTTCTGCTGAATTTACATTTCTTCTTGCAGGTACTTGTAATGTCTGAACATAAAATTTTACTGCATGCAAAATACTATCCGGTACTTCCGGATCATCAGCCAGAAGATCCGTTTGCGACTGACCATGTGTAGTTTCATTTTGAAAGACACTACTCGTAATTCCCATGTCATTGTTGTAAGCTGCGGCAACTTGTGTGAGGATAGTAGCAGTATTCGATTTATGTCCGAACCGACCTAACATCATCTTACTTTGAACAGGATCCCATACATAGTTAGGCTTGCCACTGATTCCATCGTTGTTACTATCTGAGAGATCAGCATTGGCAATTATATCCATTTCAGAAATGTTCTCAAGCAAGCCCAGACCAAAGACAGGCGGTGCAAGTCTTGGCGATAAAGTATAAGGAACACTAATAGGAATATGCAGATCAGTCAATGTATAAACAGGAGTGCGTAATTCATATGCCTCTCCATCAGGAAAAGTAAATGTCTGATAAGAATAATTAATATTTACTGTAGCTTCCTTAAATTTCCCCAGAACAGACTTATCCTGAATTTGCGTCCCGTATCCTGGAACAGCAATGCTTCCACCGTGTTCATCAGTTCCATCAGTGCTGATTCTCATCAACAGAGATGATTCAGCAAAACCTGCATTCGGTACACCTTTACCGTCGTTATGGTGACAAGAGACACAAGAAGTATTATTATACGCAGGTCCTAACCCACCAAAAAACATTGCCGGTGCAGTTACAAACGATTGCTCGAAGTGTGCATCACCAAGATCGTGTATTCCCTCATCGTATCCTGAAAGACCTGCAAAGGCATGACTGAATGCCTGAGCAGTGAAATCAAATGTTGTCTGTGAACCACCACTTAATCTTTCATCAAAATCATCTTCAGGAAAAAGTTCAGCTTTCCGGCATCTGCTTAATCCAAAAATAAATGAAAATATCACTGCACCGAAAAAAAACTTTTTCATCATTTCACTTGATCTAAATTAATCTTTTACGTTTGTTTGGATGAAATCGATCAGGTCTGTTTCAAGTGTTGACTTCAGATCGTTGATCAGACTTTGTGTATTCATAATCTGAACTTGCTGATAATAGATCGCTCTGCCATAATTCGGGTCAATTGCAGAAAACGAATTTATCGCAGCTTCAATTTTCGATCTGATAGAATTATCCAGTGAAATGTTCATTGAAGCAACGAGCTCATTTAATCCCTTACCATCAGTTGTAAAAGTACATAAATAACTATTTCTGACACCACGAATATTATTCGTAAAATCTTCCAGTGAATTATGTGAAAACTGAGATTCTTCAAGTAATGAGTCTTGCGCTATTAAAGGATCTTCCATTTTTCCATTGGCCACCTCATCACAAATTCCTGCCATTGCATTCACAATGGTAATAAAGGCATCCTTTCTTGAAGCAAAACGATTACTACCATTTCCGGCAGTTTTCAATTGAACAGAGAAATTCCCCGGCTGAGCAGGATCCCAGCTATTTTTCAAACTCAAAGTAATAGAATTTAAATCTGTACTTAATGATGACAGGTATTCCAGTTCCCGGGCAGTAAAATCACCTGCACTTCGTGTGCCTGACAAACCAAAAATCAAATACTCTATCGGATGAAATCCTTTTAAAGAAGTCGGAAGAGTTGCTATATATGCAGGTGTTAATGCATCTGTTGTTGATAACAATGAATCAAGATCGACATGGTTGATTGGCCATGTATCCATCATTGGATCATAACTGAAATCATCAACCGGTCCGAATAAATAACTTTCAGATAATTCCCACTGACTTCTTGTCGATTTCCATGCCTGACGAATAAGTTCAAGTGTTGGTTCATCAGGATTAGTAACGAACGATTGAACAAGAGCATTCATAGAATTTGACCGGGTGTATATTTCAGAATAATTCGGATACACTAAATCACTTGCAAAATCATTTAATATGTCTTGTTCAAGTTGTGAGTTATTGGGTTCAGTAACAACTTCTTCTTTTTTACAACCTGATGAAAAAAGAATACTGATGATGGCCAGGGTCAGGAAGGTATGTTTCATGGAAATAATTAGTAATTAATAATGAATAATGATTAGAAGCTATATCCGATTCCGAGATTTACAAACGAATTTTTTGTTTCGTAAGCAGGAGCCGTTGGACTAGGATTAATAATGAGTGCGGGATTCTGATCACCTGTAGTTTGCATTCTGACATCGGCTTTGAATACCACATTATTAATTGGTAAATATGTTAATCCAATAACAATATGCTGTTGATCTAAAGTTGGATCGATAATTCCATTTGTAGGAATGTCTGAATTCAAATCCAGTTTTTCATAGCGTGCGAAAGCCATCAGATTTGCTTTGCTATCTGAACTTTTAGATTTATAAACTGAGTAAGCAACTTCAGCATAACCACCAAAAGCCATTGCAGGAGTATTGCTTGCATAAGCACGGTTTATTGATGCTGCTTTGGGAATTGAAACTGTTGCCGCCAGTATTTTGAAAGAAAATCTTCCACTGTTATATCTTACATTAGCTTCAGCGATACCAACCGGAGAACCAAAGATCCCGGATTCAAGTTCCAGACTGTCTGCTTCACGTGGAGAAAGTCCTACTGATCCGCCATAATATCCGCTGATCTGGAATTTTAATTTTTTGTATGAATAATCTACAGCACCTGTAAGTGCAAGATTGTTAGCTGATGCATTCCTACCCTCAAATCTTCCACCGCGAATCAGATTTCCATGTTCAAAGCCGGCGGAGTTCAATCCGTTTACAAGCGCTATTGAATATGAAACAGGAAGTTTCGATAAACTTCCGTTGAAACTAACTCCAAGTTCGCGCCATGTTGAAGGTATTACTAATGTTTCTATTCTGTTTCTTTCATTTCCGTTGTACGTTTCCGGCAAATGATTCTGATTTAAAATTCCAATCTGAGGAATAAATAATCCAAACTTCCAGAAATGAGTTGGGTTTACATTATACTGTATATAACATTGTTCAAGTGCAACTTCTCCTCCTTCTTCTCCACCTTCAACTTTAGCATCTTCAACTTCCAGTTCACTGAAAAAAGAAAATTTGCTGTTAAATTTATGTCCAACGAATAAAACAAATCGCTCAAGATTTACTGTCGAAGTTTCCAGGTTATTGTCACGCTGATAAAAAGCATTGCCGTATCCGCCGATTGAAGTTTCATGACTTGTTGTGTCTTTCAGCATTGAATCCTCAGCAGTTACTGAAGTCTGGGCGTGCGATATTTGAATTAGTGCACATGCAGATATTACTAATAATAAACATTTTTTCATACTATTTAGATTGATTCTAATTATTCGGTGGCAAAAGTGCATCTTATTTAGATTAATTCCAAATAAGAGTTCATATTATTTATTAACAGGTATATTTCTGGAATTCAATATAATATATTGTAATCATAGAATAAATTTTAAGTATAACTTAAAAATTACTGATATTTCAGTCCAAAATACAACGATTTGAAAAAAATTCTGACCGGCATTTTAGCGATTATATGTTTGACGCACTGTAAGGATAAAAAAGAGTCTGCACTAACTCCAATTTCCGGAATTTCTTCAAGGATCGAAGATGAGCGTGAAATGCATGCAGATTGGTCAAATGAAAATACTGTTATAGTCCATTCCATTTCTGACCCTGATAATTTGCATCCTACAAATGGAAATTCAGCACCGAGAAGTGAGATCATGCTACTTACACAGCG
>Ga0116177_10004530_pt1 | contig 10123 bp, 10 predicted proteins | sample AD_STIC10_MetaG_FD_89750 | JGI IMG/M metagenome (GOLD analysis project Ga0116177, IMG submission 89750) | Active sludge microbial communities of municipal wastewater-treating anaerobic digesters from USA - AD_STIC10_MetaG | ecosystem: Engineered > Bioreactor > Anaerobic > Digestate | place: USA...
ACAGGGACTGATCGACCGGCCGTGCACCGAATTCGTTGATCAGCACGGCGATCTGGCTAGACTGGCTGGGCAGAAGGTTGTGCACGGTGGCCCTGCCGGCACCGGGAAAGCCGACCCGAACCGTCACGGGCAACCGTTGGGTGTTCGGGTTTTCATGTGCCAAGCCACTGTCTGCCACTGCAACTCCTTTTTCATTGTCGTTATTTGTCGGCGCGCACGTCATGCCCAACCCTTCACCGCCATCCTCGTCCCCGCCACCGGCCGGCCCGCGTCTCACTCCGGTGCGTCAGGCCGTACTGGCGCACCTGCAGGCATCAGCAGCGGCGCTCAGCCACCCGGAATTGCTGGCTGCGCTGCCGCAGCTCGACAAGGTCACCCTCTATCGCACGCTCGACTGGCTGGTCGCGCAGGGGCTGGTGCATCGGCTGGTCGGCGACGACCGGGTCGGACGCTTTCACGCCGCTGCCGGTGGCAGCGCCGCCGATGCGCATTTCCAGTGCCTGCGCTGCGGTCGCACGCTGTGCCTCACGGCTCCGGAGCCCGTTCCGAAGCTGTCGCCCGGCTTCAGGGTGGAGCGAGTCGAAGTCGTGGTGCGCGGCTACTGCCCGGATTGCCCCTGACTGCAACTTGGTTGCATTATTGCCGGACGCAGAACAAAATGCAATCAAGTTGCATTTTGTCCCATTCTGGAGAGCGATCAGGAGCCTCCCTTATGAAACGCGTTTCCCCCATTCCCGTCACTGTTCTGACTGGTTTCCTCGGCGCCGGCAAGACCACCCTGCTCAACCACGTGCTGCGGGCCGCCCACGGCCAGCGCATCGCCGTGATCGAGAACGAATTCGGCGCCGCCGGCATCGACAACGAACTGCTGGACCAGCCGCAGGGCGAGGAAATCGTCGAGATGAACAACGGTTGCCTGTGCTGCACCGTGCGCGGCGATCTGGTGCGCATCCTCGGCCGCCTGCACGAACGCCGCGCCCTGGGCGAGATCGGCTTCGACCGGGTGTTGATCGAGACCACCGGCCTGGCCGACCCGGCCCCGGTGGCACAGACCTTCTTCGTCGAAGAGAGCATCCGTGAGCACTACCGGCTGGACGCTATCGTGACCGTGGTCGATGCCCGCCACGCCTGCCAGCAGCTCGACCAGCACGGCGAGGCGCAGGAACAGGTGGCCTTTGCCGATCGGCTGTTGATCAGCAAGAGCGACCTCGTCGATGCGCCCACTCTGGCAGCGCTCCGCGGGCGCCTGGCGAGTATGAATCCACGCGCCACCCAGCACCTGGTGCGACACGGAGCTATCGATCTGGACGAAATTCTCGACATCCACGGCTTCCAGCTCGACGAGGCACTGCGCCTGGACCCCGAGTTCCTGACCGATGCCAGTCACGAGCATGATGACGCCGTGTCATCCTGGGTCTATCGCAGCACCCGGCCGTTCGCTCTGGACAAGCTGGAAGACTGTCTGGCGCTGTTGATCGGTCTCTTCGGCACCCAGCTCATGCGCTATAAGGGCGTGCTTGACGTCGCTGGAGACGAGCGACGACTGTACTTCCAGGGCGTGCAAGCCATGTACGATGCCAGCCCTGGACGGCCCTGGGCGCCCGGTGAAGAGCGCGCCAGCACGCTGGTGTTCATCGGCCGGGACATGCCGTGGGGATGGGTGCGCGAGATGGTGGCGGCCTGTCATCGGGGTGCCTAGGCGGAGCGTTGATCGCACAAGAACCTGAGAGAGCACGATTGACGGCAGGTCGCCCGGCGCAGAGGGATGGTGTGTGTCGCGCGGTTCGAGCGGGCGGTCAGCCGGTGGCCGCCGACGACGCCGGTTGATCGGGTCGCCTTTGCCACTGTAAAAAGCATTGCCTGACCGGATGGTATGCTGCCGCGCCTTGAAAAGCCTTTCGCAATCGATCTCTCTCTTCCGGAGTCTGCCTGATGCCCGTCATCGCCCTGATTGCCGCCATGGCGAACAACCGCGTCATCGGACGCGACAACCAGCTGCCCTGGCACATTGCCGAGGATTTGCGTTTTTTCAAAAGGATGACCCTCGGCAAACCGCTGATCATGGGACGCAACACCTTCGAATCGCTGGGTAGACCGCTGCCCGGGCGCCCGCACATCGTCATCAGCCGCAATCCCGACTACCAGCCGGCGGGTGTCGAACGGGCGGCGACATTGGAGGCGGCCATCGCCCGCGCCACCGAGCTGGCACGGGCCAGTTCGGCCGATGAGATCATGGTGATCGGCGGTGCGCAGGTCTATGCGGCCGCATTGCCGTATGCGCGGCGCATCTACCTGACGCTGGTCGATGCCGAGGTGGCAGGCGACACCCACTTTCCAGCGATCGACAGCGCACTGTGGCGGGAGGTGAGCAGAACAGCGGCCCAGGCGCGGCAGGCGCACGAGCCCGACTGCTGCTTCGTGGTGCTGGAGCGCAACGAGGCCGGACTGTCTGAGCCGAACTGAGTGTTGCTGTATGTCGATCAGGCCGCGGATTGACCGATCAGAATCAGCGACGCTGGCTGCTGGCTGCGTGGGTCGAGCGGTTCACGCAGCTCGATCAACCGGAATCCGTTGCCGATGAACAGTCCTGTCCAGCTCTGCAGGGTTCTGAAGTACCAGTCGGATGGGTCGGTGAAGGCACTGCTGAAGCCTTGCCATGAGCCGCTTCGCCAGCCGTCCCGGTAGGTGGCCTCTGCGTCGACCCTCAGCGGATGCAGGGTCTGCACGATGAACAGTCCTTCGGCATTCAACAAGGCGGGCATGTTCCCGAACAGCTTCTCGACCGATTCATGGCCCAACAGCGAAAAATTCGCCACCGCCATGTCGACCTTCAAATCGAGTGCTCCGGCCGCGATCTGTGCGTAGTCGAGCAGACGAAAATCGGCGCCGCCGGCCTGGCGGGCGGCTTCGATCAGCGCTGCGGTGGCATCGATGCCGATCACCTCGATCGAATGCTTGACCAGTTCACGCGCCAGCCAGCCTTCACCGCAGCCGATGTCGAGCAGGCGGCCTGGTGAGTGGTCGAGAATGGCAGTGACGATGGCCTGATCGGTGGCATGACGACGGCTGGCGATCTCGCCCTGCCGCACTGCATTGGTCCAAGCGCCTGCATTGCTGTTCCAGCAACGCAGGATCTGCGCTTCTCGCAGTGGATCACTGGACATGGAGGCCTGCTGGCGGGGTTTGTGCTGGGAATGTCATTGAATCATGACGTTCCGCTGCTGCCCATGGTCATTTGAACGCGTATTGCCAGCCAGCGACCAGGCTCCAGTCGCTCTCCAGTTGCGGGCCATCGAGCCGCTCCCACAGCGGTTTGGCCAGTTCGATGCCGAAGCGGTGGCCGGCCAGATTGCCGGTCGGAACCCGGTAGTTGAGACCCATGGCGGCTTCCACCCGCTCGCCGGCCTGTGCCTCGGGGTTGGAGGCCGGTGACATGGTGGGTGAGAGTCTGGAGTCCCGACCGTCGATGTCGCCCCAACTGGCACCGTTCAGCCGCACCGAACCGCTCCAGCTGGGCGAGAAACGGTAGGCGAACCAGCCGGTCAGATCGATCCGGTCACCGAGCGAGTAGTCCGCACTGTTTCGTCCAAGCCGTAGCGTGGCGATGCCCTGGCCGCCCCACGAGCAGTCGCCATGCTGCGCGAAGTAGGTGATGCCGGGCAGCAGGTCATAGGTGCCCGAACCCAGCTGCATCGGGTACTCCATGCGCATGTCGATGAAGCTGCCGCCGGGGCCATGCGGCATGGCATCTTCCTCGGTGATGCTGCCGGTCGGCAGGCTGATGCCGAGGTTCAGATGGATCTGCTCAGGGGCCGCCACCGGCGTCAGGCGCAGCAGCGTCGAGAGTTCGAGATCACCGATCCCTTCGGACTCCATGCCATAGCGCACCGGCGGATTGCTGCCATGCTGATGCAGTTCCATGCTCATCTGCATCTTCTGGTACGGCAGCATCGCCATCAGCGTCATGGTGTCGTCGAGCGCGTACATCAGCTCGAACATGTGCATCTCCATGCGCATCTCCAGCGGGGCATCGTGGTAACCGTAGCCGCCGCTGGCGATGCTGCCGTAGGTCTGCTGCACGCTGACCGAATCGGTGCCGTCGATCAATCCGCTCTGTTCGCTGCGCATGTAGCGGTAGCCGAACATCCATTCACCGTTTTTGTGGGCATGGTCGGCCATCACGCCGATCGGCGCATGGGCATCGGGCCGCGCGCCCATCCAGTTCTCGTCGGCCAGCAGCGGCGGGCTGCTCAGCAGGGCCAGCGTGGTGAATGTGACGCCGAGAGGGTGGAAAGGGTGAGGCTGTGTCGGGGCCATGGCCAAACTCCTGGAGCAGTGTCGATTGGCGCGGCAGTGTAGGGAAGCTGGCGGGGCAATAGAATGCGACAGATTGTCGCAGCGGTGGGAATGGCTGATGAAACGGGAGGTTCGTGCAATCAGCGGGCGGGTGGCATTTTCCAACTCCGCTGCGCCAGCCGGCATTGTGACTGGCGCAGCGCAGAGACCTCAACGCCGCAACTGAGTAAGGTCGCGCACCGCGCCGCGGTCGGCACTGGTGGTGAGCAGGGCGTAGGCGCGCAGCGCGGGTGAGACCTTGCGGCTGCGCACTTCGCCGGGGCTCCATGCCGCGCTGCCGCGGGCGACCATCGCCTCGCGCCGGCGCGCCAGTTCAGCGTCGCTGACCGCCAGCTGGATGCGCCGTTGCGGAATGTCGATCTCGATCAGGTCACCCTCTTCGATCAGTGCGATGGCGCCCCCTTCGGCGGCTTCGGGCGAGACATGGCCGATCGACAGCCCCGAAGTGCCGCCGGAGAAGCGGCCATCGGTCAGCAGCGCGCAAGCCTTGCCGAGCCCTTTCGATTTGATGTAGCTGGTCGGGTAGAGCATCTCCTGCATGCCGGGCCCGCCGCGTGGCCCTTCGTAGCGGATCACCACCACGTCGCCCGGTTTGAGCTGGTCATCCAGAATGGCGGCCACGGCGCTCTCCTGGCTCTCGAAGATGCGGGCCGGGCCGGCAAAGCGCAGCAGGCTGTCGTCGACGCCGGCGGTCTTGACGATGCAGCCATTGAGGGCGATGTTGCCGAACAGCACCGCCAGGCCGCCATCGCGGCTGTAGGCATTTTCGAGATTGCGGATGCAGCCGGCACTGCGGTCGAGGTCGAGGCTTGGATAGCGGGTCGACTGACTGAAGGCGGTCTGGGTGGGGATGCCGGCCGGACCGGCCCGGTAGAACTCCCTGACCGCGGCATCGCCGCTGCGGACGATGTCCCAGCGGGCCAGCGCGTCACCTAGCGTGGGGGCATGCACCGTGGTGGTGTCGGTGTGCAGCAGTCCGGCGCGGTCGAGTTCGCCCAGAATCGCCATCACGCCGCCGGCGCGGTGGACATCCTCCATGTGGTAGCTGGCGGTGGCCGGTGCCACCTTGCAGAGGTTCGGCACCTTGCGCGAGAGCCGATCGATGTCACGCATCGTGAAGTCGATCTCGCCCTCCTGGGCGGCGGCCAGCAGGTGCAGCACCGTGTTGGTCGAGCCACCCATGGCGATGTCGAGCGTCATGGCGTTCTCGAAGGCGCGAAAGTTGGAGATGGCGCGTGGCAGAACGGCCGGGTCATCTTCCTCATAGTGGCGGCGCGTCAGTTCGACGATACGCCGTGCGGCCTGCAAGAACAGTTCGCGCCGATCGGCATGGGTGGCGAGCAGGCTGCCGTTGCCGGGCAGCGCCAGCCCGAGTGCCTCGGTCAGGCAGTTCATCGAGTTGGCGGTGAACATGCCCGAGCAGGAGCCGCAGGTGGGGCAGGCGGAGCGCTCCACCTCGGCCGCATCGGCATCGCTGACCGTGGGGTCGGCGGCCATCACCATCGCGTCGATCAGGTCGAGGTGATGCTCCTTGCCGGCGAGACGGGTCTTGCCGGCCTCCATCGGTCCGCCGGAGACGAAGATTGCCGGAATGTTGAGGCGCAGTGCGGCCATCAGCATGCCCGGCGTGATCTTGTCGCAGTTGGAGATGCAGACCATCGCATCGGCACAGTGGGCGTTGACCATGTATTCGACCGAGTCGGCAATCAGCTCGCGGCTCGGCAGGCTGTAGAGCATGCCGTCATGGCCCATGGCGATGCCATCGTCGACGGCGATGGTGTTGAACTCCTTGGCAATGGCGCCGGCACGTTCGATCTCCCTGGCCACCAGTTGCCCCAGATCCTGCAGGTGGACATGGCCCGGCACGAACTGGGTGAAGGAGTTGACCACGGCGATGATCGGTTTGCCGAAGTCCTCTTCCTTGACGCCGGTGGCGCGCCACAGCGCGCGGGCGCCGGCCATGTTGCGGCCATGGGTGGAGGTCTTGGAGCGGTAACTGGGCATGGTGTCGGTTCCATGGGACAAGGAGGAGGGCGGCATTGTAGCAAAGGCATCGTTCAGCACGGCCGGTAATGCAGTTGCTTCAGACAGCAAAAGGCCCGCCGGCAAGATGCGCGGCGGGCCTTGAAGCAGCCAGAGGAAGATCAGGTGTTGCGACGGGCGATGCCTGCCAGCGAAATCAGGCCAGTGCCGAGCAGCCAGACCGCAGGTGGCAGCGGTACGGGTGCCGGGGTTCCGCTCAGCTCGATCCTGACATTGTCGATGCCCCAGCTTTCGTCGCCGATGCCCTGCAGGCCCGAGGCGAAGAAGACGACCTCAAGCGGTGCATTGGTCTGGCCGAATCCCCAGCCAAAGCTGAGTTGGTAGACCGAATCGCCGAAGTAGGAATAGCCGAGGCTGTTCTGTTCAGCCGAACCGCTCTGAGCGGGGTTGCTGGAGAAAAAATTGCCCGGGTAGGACTGGTTGTAGCTTGGTATGTTGGAAAAAGTGGTGTGCAGCAGCGGCAAGGAGAGCGAGCCACTGGTGGCGGTGGCGCCGATCAGGTCCGGACCATAGCCGAACTGATTGCCATCCAGACTCTGGATCGCATAGAGATCGAAGCTGAGGGTGAAGCCGCTGTAACTGGGCAGCCCGGTGAGCGTCAACTTGACGGCATCATTGCTGAAGCCGAGGTTCTGACTGTCATTGAGTCCCAGAAATTTGCGGCCGCTCGGGGTGGTGTCGACGGCCAGCGAGCCCGGTGAAATCATCGACCATTCGGCATCGACGGTGCCGCTTTCGAAGTCATAGGTGAAACTGGTGGCGGCCATGGCGGCAGAGCTGCCCAGCAGCAGCGAAGCAGCCAAGGAGGCGACGGCCAGAGGTGAGCGATGAGACTGAATCATGACATTGTCCTGCTGAGTGGTTAGTGCCAATGTTAAAGCACTATAGATGCCATTAAATTTATATTATTAAAAATCATATAGTTAATAAAAAAAATAATGATTTTTTAATCGTTTTTTGATCGAAAGTGTAAAAAAAATTGACACTCGCCAGGCGTGCGGTCATTCCGCTCGGCAGGTTTGCCGCAGGCCGGTTACACTGCATCCCGTTGTGGAAAATGAGTCTGATCGGAGGAGTTGGATGTCAAGAAATGGTCTGTTCCTCGGCCCCCCCGGCTGCCTGGCACTGCTGTTGCTGTTCGGTCTGCTGGTGCTGGTGCCGATCTTTCTGGCCAATGCGGCGGTGACCGCGCTGGCGAAGCTGGGGCTGAGTCCCGGCGTCTCGCTGCTGGCGCTGATCGGCATCGTGGTCGGTGGGTTGATCAACATTCCGCTGTACCGCCTGCCGACCTATCTGGTGGTGGATGCGCCGGCACCGCAACTGTTTGGTCTCGATCGGTTGCGTCCGCAACGCACCACCTTTGAAGAGGGCTTCATGGTGCTGGCGGTCAATGTCGGCGGCTGTCTGGTGCCGCTGGCCATCGCGCTCTATGAGCTGGTGCGACTGGCCGGTGCCGGCGGCGGGATGCTGCTGTGGACAGTGCTGGCAGTTGTCATCAATGTGCTGCTCTGCCAGCGGTTGGCGAAACTGCTACCGGGCCGTGGCGTGGCCTTGCCGCCGTTGCTTCCGGCGCTGACGGCGGTGCTCTGCGCCTGGATACTGGGTGGCGAGATGGCCGCGCCGGTCGCCTTCGTGGCCGGGGTGCTGGGGCCGCTGATCGGGGCCGATCTGCTCAATCTGCCCAGGGTGCGGCAGTTGGGGGCGCCGATTGCCAGCATCGGCGGCGCGGGCACCTTCGATGGCATCGTGCTCTCGGGGCTGCTGGCCACGCTGCTGGCGTAGCCGACATCAGGAGTCCTGCTCGATCTCCTTGGGCCTGACCAGGGTGATCAGCCGGCCGCACTTCGCACGCACTTCACTCCAGTCGCAGTCGAGCTGAATCCGGGCGATGGCTGCGGTGGTCATCAGTTTGCCATCGGCGCGCATGGCGATCTGATCCTGCGCCAGCGTCAGCAGCAGTTGCTCAAGCCCTGGATTGTGTCCGATCAGCAGCAGTCGCCGGCAGCTGGAAGGGGTGGTGTGCAGCCGTGTCAGCAGGGTGGTCGGGGTGGCTTCATAGATGCGTGGCTCCCAGCGCAACCGGGTCGGCGGCAGTTCAAGCCGGGCGCAGAGCAGTTGGCAGGTCTCGGCCGCGCGTGCCGCCGTGGAGGCGATGACCAGTTCCGGCAGCAGCTGCTGTGCTTGCAACCAGTCGGCCATTTTCTGGCTGTCGGCACGGCCGCGCTTGGTCAGCGGACGGTTGAAGTCGGCGACATCGGGCGGCCAGTCCGATTTGGCATGGCGCATCAGCAGCAGTTCGCGGGTCATGATCGAAGGTTTCTGCGAGGTGATTGAACGTCTGGATGGATGATAGAGGATTGAACACCAAGGTGTCAGGGCATGTTGCTCTGGCATCTGAACGAGACGGCTTCACTCCAGCAGATGGCAGGCGACCTGATGCTCTGCCGCGATCTGGCGCAGGGCTGGACGCTGCTGCCGGCAGAGCGCCTGCGCCTGCGGACAGCGGCTGTGAAATGGACAGCCGATCAGGGTCGTGCCGGGGTTGGGCAGTTCGGCAGCGAGGCGCGGTGGGTTGGGGCGGTCGCGGTCGAGCCGTGGAATCGCCTGCAGCAGTGCCTGGGTATAGGGATGGCGTGGGGCGCTGAACAGCGTCGCGGCCGGGGCCAGTTCGCACAGGGTGCCGAGATACATCACCGCCACCCGGTCGGCGATGTGGCGCACCACTGCAAGGTCGTGGCTGATGAAGAGGTAGGTCATTCCGCGTGAAGCCCGCAGCTCCAGCAGCAGGTTGAGCACCTGGGCCTGCACCGACAGATCGAGTGCCGAGACCGGCTCATCGGCGACGATCAGTTCGGGCGTGGTGGTGAGGGCGCGGGCGATGGCGATGCGCTGTTTCTGACCGCCGGAGAGCTGGTGTGGATAGCGCTGGCGCCAGGCGGTGTCGATGCCGACCGCGGCCATCAGGCTTTCGAGCTGCTGCCGATGTTCCGCCGCAGAGGCAGTGGGGTGGTGCCAGCGGATCGGCTCCAGCAGTTGGGCTTCGATCCGCAGCCGTGGCGAGAGCGAGGCGTGCGGATTCTGGAACACCATCTGCACCCGCCGGCGGAACTGCTGCCAGTCATCGCCATGCAGTTGCCGGATCGGCTGGCCACGGTAGCGGACTTCGCCGGACGCTGGCGCGGTCAGGCCGACGGCGATGCGCCCCAGCGTCGATTTGCCGCAGCCGCTCTCGCCGACCAGTCCCAGCACCTCGCCGGGGCGGATCTGCAGCGAGACGCCATCGACCGCCCGGATGGTGCGACGCTGCAGACCGCTGCCGCTGGTAAAGCGCTGTTCGATGGCGGTCAGGCTGAGCAGCGCAAGGGGGTCGCTCATCCATCGACCTCGATCGGCAGGTGACAGCGGCGCTGTCGATCAGGCGCAGTGCCTTGCCACTGCGGTGGCTGTTGCGGGCAGACCGACATGCGCTGCGGGCAACGTGGATGAAAGGCACAACCAGAGGGCAGGGCGCTGGCGGTCGGCATGCTGCCACCCAGGGCGCGCAGCGGTTGGCCGGGCGTGGCCCGCTGCGGCAGCGCATCGAGCAGGGCGCGGCTGTAGGGGTGGCGTGGCCGTTCGATCAGGGCGCGGGTCGGCGCGGTTTCGACCGCCTCTCCGGCATAGAGCACCAGCGTGTGGTCGGTGGTCTCGGCCAGCACGGCGAGGTCGTGGGTGATCAGCATCA
>Ga0116177_10004545_pt1 | contig 10107 bp, 9 predicted proteins | sample AD_STIC10_MetaG_FD_89750 | JGI IMG/M metagenome (GOLD analysis project Ga0116177, IMG submission 89750) | Active sludge microbial communities of municipal wastewater-treating anaerobic digesters from USA - AD_STIC10_MetaG | ecosystem: Engineered > Bioreactor > Anaerobic > Digestate | place: USA...
ATAACGTGCTGCACCGCCGCGATATTGAAGAAGCCTATTTAAGTGCCATTCAAAACGCGCGTTCTGAAATCATCATCGCCAACGCCTATTTTGTGCCTGGCTGGCGGTTTCGGCGTGCCTTGATGGCTGCGGCCAATCGTGGCGTACGCGTTACTTTGCTACTGCAGGGCCGTATGGAATATTTTTTGATGTTTGCAACGCACGCGTTTTATCACGAATTTTTAAAAAGCGGCATTGAAATTTTTGAATACCACAAAAGTTTTATGCACAGCAAAGTTGCAGTGATTGACGCACAGTGGGCCACGGTTGGTTCATCCAATATTGACCCTTTTAGTTTATTTTTAGCACGTGAGGCCAACGTGGTAATCAATGACACCACCTTTGCTGCCGAATTACGAAGCGACATCTGCCACACCATCGAAAGCGGCGCCAGCCAAATTTTGCCGCATGTTTGGGCGCGCGCCAATCTGCTGAAACGCGCCTCTTCATGGCTCGCTTTTGGCATGGTGCGCTTATTTTTAGACCTGATTGGCAGAAGAAATGAAGAATGAATTTTTGCTTAATTTTTAAGCAAAATAACACCCAACCTTTTTTGATGCTCTGTGAGCCTTATAAATAAAGGCTCACAGAGCATTTATTTTTTCTCGTGCGATTTTCTATTAGGCTAACAAGTAACTTTAGAACTCAATACACATAAAAAAACCCGCCATAAGGCGGGTTCGGTTTAATGCATTGCGTTACTTCGTTACTTTAATCGGCACATACAAGGTATTCTCACCACGCTGTACCAACACCGCCACGGTTTTACCCGTAGCGACCGCATTGATTTGCTTGTTAAACTGTTCAACGCTTTGCGTTTCAGAATTATTCAATCCTAAAATCACGTCACCACGGCGAATACCTGCCTGCGCAGCTGCGCCGGTACTTTCAATCACCAGCAAGCCGTTTTTGCCGTTGAGCTTTTTCTTTTGTGCGGCAGTCAGCTCTTTGAGCGTTAAGCCTATTTTATTCGCCTCAGCCTGTGGCGCTGATTTACTGGATTGTGCGGCTTCATTTGGGTCGCTTGGCATTTCCCCCACGCCAATATTGAGGGTTTTAGCGCTGCCTTTACGCAACACTTCCACTGGCACAATTTTGCCGGGTTTTGTTGCCCCGACTGCACGCGGCAAATCGGCTGAAGTGGTAATTGGCTTGCCATCAAATTTTAAAATGACATCGCCTGCTTCTAGGCCGCCTTTGTCTGCCGGGCCATTTTTTTCAACGCCTGCCACCAACGCGCCATTGGTGTTTTTCATACCAAAAGATTCCGCCAATTCTTTGGTGATTTCTTGAATGGCAATACCCAGCCAGCCGCGCGTAATTTTGCCTGAAGTTTTCAATTGATTTGAAACATCAATCGCTACGTCAATTGGAATGGCAAAAGATAAGCCCATCGAACCACCACTACGGCTGTAGATTTGTGAGTTAATACCTACCACTTCTCCATTTAAATTAAACAGCGGGCCGCCAGAGTTGCCCGGATTAATGGCAACATCGGTTTGAATAAACGGCACAAAATTTTCTTGTGGCAAGGCGCGGCCTTTGGCGCTTACAATCCCTGCCGTCATGGTGTTTTCTAGGCCAAAAGGTGAGCCAATGGCAGCAACCCATTCACCTACTTTAAGTTTTGAGGGGTCACCAATGGTCACTTTTTGTAAGCCAGACGCTTCAATTTTCACCAAAGCCACGTCAGTGCGTTTGTCAGTGCCAATGATTTTGGCTTTAAATTCACGGTTATCAGAGAGTTTGACGATGACTTCATCTGCACCGCTCACCACGTGCGCATTGGTTAAAATATAGCCATCGTTACTGATAATAAAGCCTGATCCGAGTGACTGCGATTTGTAATCAGGCTGGGCTTCACCGTTTTGTCCTGGCATGCCAGGCATGTTGGGAATGCCGAATCGTCTGAAAAATTCCTGTAACTGCTCATCGCCCTCAGGGCCAAATGGCGATACGGTATTGCTACGCATATTTTGCGTTACACTAATGTTGACGACGGTAGCGCCTTGTTTTTCTGCCAGTTCAGTGAAGTCTGGCAACTCTTTTGCGTATCCAACTGTGTTAAAAGTGGCAATGAAAGCCAAACTCATTGCTGCAAACCAATTTTTTAACATTTACTCACCTCTTTTATATTTTTTAAAAACCCTGAATTTGCGCGACACATTCACTCTTCGTTTATGTGTGTTCTTCAAATGTTATTGTTTGGGCGCTGCTGCAATTTTCAAGCCCTTTTTTGTTATCTGGGTCAGATTCAGCAAAACGCAATATTTTTGTTTGGTACTTTTTGCTGTACGCCACACCCGTTTGATCATGCCCAATCAGATACCCTTTTACCCATAAAAAGCCCACCAGCAAACCTGATATTGCCCCTAGCATCACATAAAACTGATTAGTAAACAAAAAGTTAGCCAGCACTGTCACCAATAACATAGAAAGCAACGGTATTATTATACAAATAAAGCGTGGTGTTCAGCACTGCGCGCTCATCAATGCCAACGATAACGCTATCACCTACTTTTGCGTTGACGGTATTTTCTGCCACAAACCCTTGTTGCTGATGCCCAAGTAATTTTCCCCAAGTAGCGTTTCCGCAGCCACGTTTTTGCCCACAAAGACCACACGCGGTGCGCCGCTCAATTTCTAGCGTGGCCTGTTTACCTTCACAAGCAAGGACGACTGCATATTCTTCTAACATGATGTTTGAATAGATAAATTTTAGTTAATTAGATCAGCACGAACGCTACTTTTTGCGCTTTAAGAGGCATTATTATTTTACAAATACAACGGCATTGGCAATACTGGCCGTTGTGGCTGCTGGTACTTCGCCCACAGAAGTGACTTGTAAAAATCCTGATGCGCGTGAGTAAAAATTTGTGTTACCCACACTTGATGCACCTGTTTTAGGTTTAACGTCTTTTGCTAATGGCTCTATAAATAAAGATACCGATGCTAAGCCATCAGAAAACACCACATGTGTCACAGGAAAATCTTTACCGCGAACTTTGCGCACCATCTGCTCAACCTTACGGTAGCCCGCTGGCAAGTCTTTTAACATCCAGTGCGGGCTTAAGCTGGTATCAACATCGGTCGCGTTTTCTTCCTCCATCACATAATCTTTATTGGCATCAATTTTAGGTTTAAACCAATCTAAATTCAGCGTATTAAAAAGGTTCAGCTGACTAAAGCCAATTTGATCTATCGCTTCATTTTGATGATTGAGGATGACTGATTTCAAAATAAGGCCAAATTCCGTATCTACCCAAAAGTGATGTTGATAACGCAGTTGGTCTTTAGGCGTTAACAATAATACTTGCGCATCGCGCCCCGCAACACGCTCAATACCACCCATTTTTAACCGGTAATTGGCTTTAATTCTTTCTAAATTTTTGGGTAATACGACTGGAAACATATTATGCCCACGGCGTTTTTCAATCACAATTTTTTCATTTTTAGGGTTGTAAATCACCAAATTACCATCTTGGCTCAACACTTCTCGTGGCGCGCCATCCAGCACCACATTTCTAGAGAACTCATTTTGCCCGTCAAACATATGCTTAATTTCAACCGAGCGAGATTGTTTGCCTGAGTTGCAGACAAAAATACCTTGATAGCTTAAAGCATGCGCTGCAACTGCAGATTTTTGCAGCATTTGCCATGCCGCTTCATCATCCTCTGCTGCAAAACCATGCTGGGCTATGAAAGCAAATAATAAAACTAAAATATTGCGCATTTGAGCCAACGACTTAAACATCTTTCGTGATTCTTTTCATTATTCTGAATAGCTCGCTGTTTGAATAAAATATGCGCTTGCAGTGGGCGCTGAAGATTGATGCGCCACCAAATATTCCGTCGGTATTTCTGCAACTTCAGTTTGCACTGACGTATTTAACGGTTGCACGGGCGCAATGCTAGCCATCTGCATTGAAGTGTTTTGATTTGCAACCGGCGTTTGCCACATCATCCAGCCCACCACCATTACTGCGGATAAAGAAGCCGCCACTGACCAGTATGCAGGGATTTTTTTGGGTAATTGCACCACCGTTGCTTCATCTGTGAAAGTTGGCGTTGCTTCATGCTTCATTGATGCTGCATTGGGCGAAAGTACAGTAGGTTCCTGCTCAATTTTTTGCATCAAATCATGCTTAAAACTGCTACGCAGCGTGGAAGATCCGCGCATGACATCGCCAATTAAATGATACTGTGCCCAAGTTTCACCCACTTCGGCACTGCTATTGAGTGCCGACATCAAGTGCCTAGCTTCATCCATCGAAACTTCATCATCAATGAGTGCTGATAACTGTTCGTTCATACCTTACCCCTAAACTTCTACTACTTTAATTTTAAAAAATATTTTCAATCAATCTGTTATTAATTTTAACGAAGCCGTACTTACCATCTTTTATTATCAGGCGTATCAAGCAAAGGTTTTAATTTCAACGAGATTGTCTCGCGCGCCCTAAAAATACGTGAGCGCACTGTGCCGATGGGACAAGCCATGATGGTAGCAATCTCTTCATAGCTCAACCCTTCAATTTCACGTAATGTGATGGCTGTACGCAATTCTTCAGGCAAACTTGCCACTGTATCATTCACCGTTTGTGCAATTTGCTTGGTTGCCATGGCTGATTCTGGTGTATCCGTGGTACGTAACTCATCACCATCTTCAAAGTTTTCGGCGTCTTCAATTTCAACCCCAGTGCTCACGGTTGGCCTGCGCCCCATTGCCACTAAATAATTTTTTGCGGTATTGATGCCAATACGATAAAGCCAAGTGTAGAACGCGCTATCACCCCTAAAATTTGGCAGGGCGCGGTACGCCTTAATAAAGGACTCTTGAACAATGTCTTCAATTTCAGACTGGTCACGCACCATACGCGATAACAAACGCGCTAATTTGCGCTGATACTTATCGACCAGCAAGCCAAAAGCACGCTTATCGCCACGCTGCGCACGCAGCACTAGCTCATGGTCGATTTCACGATTTCCTGATGATATGGGTTGAACTGCCACTACGCGCAGATGTCCTTTTGTTGGTGTTTGCTGAAGATTAAGCGCATTAATTTGTGCTTCGTTTAAGTGAATCACCGCGCCGCTTTGGTGTACACTTTTTTTATTCGACCCTTTAGTCTCATTTATAGCAGAAGTATAACCTTGTGCCGCCGGCTGTACTAAATTTAGTTGTGTTAATTCTAATATTTTACCAAATTGCATCATGAAGTTTCCTCTCAACATTCACACGAACCAAAATTAATGTTTTTGCACCTTTTTCACTAACACGCTTGCCTTTTATAAAGACAGCGATACACTCTCGATAGTTCAACACCTTTGTCAAAGTCTCTTATGCAACAATTTGATGTATTGATTATCGGTAGCGGTCTTGCAGGCTTAACCTTAGCACTACGCTCCGCCGCTGATAAAAAAGTATGTATTGTCAGCAAACGCAGTATCAATGATGCAGCCAGCGATTGGGCGCAAGGTGGCATTTCGGCAGTATTGAGCGATGATGACTCCATTGATAACCATGTGCGAGATACGCTGACGGCAGGCGGTGGCCTGTGTGATACCGCTGTCACCAGAATGGTGGCCGAAAATGCCAAGGCTTCGATTGAATGGCTGATTGCGCAGGGTGTTGGCTTTACCCGCGAAGCAGATAACAGCGCCTACCATTTAACCCGCGAAGGTGGTCACAGCCACCGTCGCATTATTCACGCGGCGGACGCCACCGGCCATGCAGTTCAAACCACGCTTTCAGAAAAAGTAAAGCAGCACCCCAATATTACGGTAATGGAAAATCATATCGCTGTCGATTTGATAACCATTGGAAAAATCAACAAACGCAAAATAGTCAGGCCCGGCACTGAACTTAACGACAAAAACACTTGCTTGGGCGCCTATGTGCTCGATAAAAGCACCGGCAAAGTGATCACCATTGCCGCACAAAATTCCGTGTTAGCCACGGGTGGCGCAGGTAAAGTCTATCTATACACCACCAATCCGGATGTCAGCACGGGCGACGGCATTGCCATGGCCTGGCGTGCGGGTTGCCGAGTGGCCAATATGGAATTTATCCAGTTTCACCCAACCTGCTTGTACCACCCGCATGCGAAATCATTTTTAATCTCTGAAGCCGTACGTGGTGAAGGCGGTTTATTAAAGCTACCCGATGGCACTCGCTTTATGCCAGAACATGACCGGCGTGAAGAACTTGCCCCGCGTGATGTAGTAGCCCGCGCCATTGACTTTGAAATGAAAAAACGCGGGATTGATTGTGTTTATTTAGACATTACAGACAAGCCATTAAGCTTTATTCAAGCGCACTTTCCTAATATTTATAAACGCTGCCTGAGTTTTGGCATTGATATCAGTAAAGTGCCGATTCCCGTGGTGCCTGCCGCGCACTACACTTGCGGCGGCGTGATGACCGACGACAAAGGTCGTACCGACATTCAAAATCTGTACGCCATTGGCGAAACCGCTTGCACTGGCTTGCATGGTGCTAATCGTCTTGCCAGCAACTCGCTTTTAGAATGCTTGGTATTTGGCAAAGCGGCAGCAGAAGATATTTTAAGCCAGCCTGTTAAAACGTCACCACCACTGCCGTATTGGGATGAAAGCCGCGTGACCGATGCCGACGAAGAAGTGCTGATTACGCATACGTGGGATGAGTTGCGCCGCTTTATGTGGAACTACGTAGGCATTGTGCGCACCGACAAACGCTTGAGCCGTGCGCTGCATCGCATCCACATGCTGCGCGATGAAGTGCATGAGTTTTACAGCAATTTTAAAATCAGCAATGATTTAATTGAACTGCGTAACTTACTGCAAGTGGCTGAATTGATTGTAGAAAGTGCAATTTCACGCAAAGAAAGCCGTGGCCTGCATTACAGTAAAGACCACACCAATTTAGAAACCGAACCCATTCCAACCGTGCTAGAACCTTCAAACTATTACAGCCTGCTGGACCGTGAACATGGGCATCAAAGACCGCATGTAGATGCGTAACGTTTGGTTAGCCTTAATTTTTTTAAGCTTTTTTACTTTAGCGGGCAAGACTGAAGAAAACCGCTACATTGTCACCTACGTTTACGATGGCGACACCGTAAAACTCCACCCCGTGAACACCTTCAGCCAAAAAGGTGATTTTAAACTGCGCATCACCGATATAGACGCACCCGAGCGCAATCAGCCCTTTGGCCAAAAATCGCGCCGTGCGCTTATTCAACTTTGCCAAGGTAACCATGTAATTGCCACCACTGAAGTCATCGCCAAAGATCAATACCAGCGCGCGCTTGGCAAATTGCAATGCAATCAGGTCGATGCGAGTTTGCATTTGGTAAACCTTGGCCTTGCTTGGTATAACAGCAAATACGCAAACGACGTTGCGCTATACAGTGCCGAGGTTAATGCACGTGCGCAAAAATTAGGGCTTTGGGCAGATAAAAAACCGATTGCCCCTTGGGCTTGGCGAAAGCTAAATCAACGCCAATAATAGGTACAAAAATAGGCCCAAATCACACGCAAAAGCGCCTTATTTTAAGCACAACCTTTTTCGATGCCCTGCGAGCCTTATAAACAAAGGCTCGCAGGGCATAAAAATTTTCTCGGGCGATTGAATGCCAACATTCAAGATAAAATTAATATGCATTTTTACTTGAATTTTTATCACTTCACCCCATTTACAAATTAGCTTGGCTGTTTTTAAAAATATCGCCTAAAAAATATAGCTTTAAAAATACAAAGCTCGCTTTAATCGTAATCTTCCGTATAATGCCAAGCACGTAACTCAAAAGCCCTATGCCAACCAATCAGCGTAGCGGTCTCTTTACTTAAAATCTTTCTGATTTTTCAAATCACGCTAAAGATAAAACTTTGCCTTCCTCGATTGGTGTTGCTTCAAAGTGATAGGTCGGCTTAATTCCTAGCTGGAGCTATATACATTGACAACTGAAACAACGCTTAACTTTAACGAGTTAGGTCTGACTGAACCCATTTTACGTGCGATTAACGACGCAGGTTACACTACCCCAACCCCAATTCAAGCCAAGGCCATTCCCGTAGTTTTAGGCGGTGGCGATTTACTCGCCGGCGCACAAACGGGCACAGGCAAAACGGCTGGCTTTACGCTGCCGATTTTGCATTTACTTAGCCAAAAACCGCTGGCCACCAAAACAACTGGCCGACCACGCTGTTTAATGCTGACGCCTACGCGAGAGCTTGCAGCGCAAATTGAAGAGTCTGTTGGCACTTATGGCAAATATTTGCCGCTGACTTCAACCGTGATTTTTGGCGGCGTGAATGCTAACCCGCAAATTGCGCGTTTAAAAAAATCGCTCGATATTCTTGTTGCCACGCCTGGCCGTTTGCTTGACCACGCCAATCAAAAAAATGTCGATTTATCAGGCGTTGAAATTTTAGTGCTGGATGAAGCCGACCGTATGCTCGATATGGGCTTTATTCGCGACATCAAAAAAATATTGGCCATGCTGCCAAAGCAACGCCAAAATTTGCTGTTTTCAGCCACGTTTTCGGACGAAATTAAAACGCTGGCCGATGGCTTGCTACACAACCCCGGCTTTGTTGAAGTGGCGCGCCGCAATACGGCAAGTGAATTGGTTGAGCAAACCGTGCACATGGTGGCACAAAGCCATAAACGTGAGCTGATGAGTTATCTCATTCAAAAAAATGACTGGCAGCAAGTGTTGATTTTTACCCGCACGAAACACGGCGCCAACCGTTTGGCAGAAAAACTGATTAAAGATGGCATTAACGCAGCGGCGATTCATGGCAATAAAAGCCAAGGCGCGCGCACCAAAGCGCTGGCGCAGTTTAAAGATGGCACGATGCGCGTATTGGTGGCCACAGATATTGCTGCACGCGGCTTGGATATTGACCAGTTGCCGCAAGTGGTGAATTTTGAATTGCCCAACGTGCCTGAAGACTACGTGCATCGCATCGGTCGTACCGGCCGTGCAGGCAGTAGCGGTGCTGCGGTATCATTAGTAGATCGTGAAGAACTCAAACTGCTGAAAGACATTGAAAAGCTGATTAAACGCGAGATTCCAAAAGTGCAGGTGGAAGGCTTTACGCCAACAGACAAACCTGAGCCAGAGGCGCCACGCTCAACCCAGCCGCATGGCAGACCTCCGCGCGGGCATGGTCAAGGCCAGCAACAACGTAAGCCCAGAGAAGCCAACGCCAATGGCGCCAATGCAGGTCGTAATCAAAACAGAAATGGCGCATCGCGTAACGGCCAACCGCAGGTTAGAAACCAAAAAACCTACGTTGAAGAAAGCATTTTAATTCAAGGCCATCAACCAAAACCGCAGGGTCAGCCAACTAAAAACCTGTCTGAAGCGGCACGCCATCAATCCATGCCGCAAACTGGTTTGTTTGTGCCAACCGTGCCCAGTCGTCCAGCAACCAGCCATCGCCCGCCAAATAGCCAAAATACAGCGCATGGCAAGCCACGTAGCCCAAATGCCAACCCCAATCACATGCACAGAAATGGTGGGCGTGGCCGTTAGGTGTTAACTTTTAATAAATTAACGCGCAGAATATTTTTGGGAATATCGAAAATAGATTAAAATTGCACCACCTGTTTTGCGCACAACCCCTTACCAATAATGATCTAGGAACTCATCATGCAAGTAACCATGAATACCGTAGTAACAATGACTTACGAACTTAAAGATACCGACGGCAACGTGCTGGAATCAAGTACCGAGCCAGTGGCTTATTTGCACGGCGGCTACGATAATATTTTTCCAAAAGTTGAAGAAGCCATTCACGGCAAAAATGTGGGGGATGTAGTCATTGTAGATTTACAACCTGATGATGCCTTTGGCGAGTATGACGAAGAACTGGTGCAAATTGAGCCAGCCAGCGCTTTTCCAGCAGCTGATTTAAAAGTCGGCATGCAATTTGAAGGCGAAGATGAAACAGGCGAAGTGATTTTATACACCGTGACTGAAATTGCCGATGGCAAAGTGGTGGTGGATGGTAATCATCCTTGGGCCGGCCAACGCGTGGTTTTTACTGCAACAATTACTGATGTGCGTGCAGCCA
>Ga0116177_10004546_pt1 | contig 10105 bp, 8 predicted proteins | sample AD_STIC10_MetaG_FD_89750 | JGI IMG/M metagenome (GOLD analysis project Ga0116177, IMG submission 89750) | Active sludge microbial communities of municipal wastewater-treating anaerobic digesters from USA - AD_STIC10_MetaG | ecosystem: Engineered > Bioreactor > Anaerobic > Digestate | place: USA...
ATTTAAATAAAGGGTGTGACCCCTTTATTTAAATTTCGCAAAAAGGCCTCCGATCATTTCGGCCTTTTGGCGAAATTTAAATAAAGGGGTCACACCCTTTTTCTTTACCAGTTTTTTTGTCCTTGGTCTTCAGTCTGTAGTCTTTACAGAAAGGGGTGTGCCCCCTTTCTAAATCTTCGGCTCTTCGAATGGGATATCGACTACGTTCGGATGATGATCCGAAATGGGCTGGATCAGGCCGGTATTCATTTCCTCCAGGGTTTCTCCGAAGTGAGGCGCGAAACGATAAGAGCCCGTTTTGTCTTTTGGGGAGGTTAGGAAGGATTTTACGAATATCCAGTCCAGGCGGTATTTCCCGATAATCGGACCGAGCGGGCGTTTGACCTGAAACGTGGTTTTGAAACCTTTGAAATCCCTCTGATTCGAATTTGCCAGCGTTTTCTCTTACCGTTTACGGAACGTTTTTTGTCTCCCCGGAAGTCGAACGCCTTTCCGTCAAGGAAACGGAAGTCTTCAATCATTTCAAAAAGCGGTTTGCAGGGATTCGGAGATAAGATGGGGATGTCTTTCGCGAGAGGATCCTGGAGGTTCTTAGTGTATTTTGAAGTCAGACGTGTGGCGTTGATTACCAATGCATTGGGGAGCAGTACGGAAGTTGCCGCCGAAACCCAGGTTTCGGGATCTTTAGCGGTTCTCGTGAGGACCCGCGTCGTCGAAGTGGGGCTCAGATCGGTCGGCGCGGAATTGAAATCGCCGACCATGATGACCGGATTCTTAATCCCGGCAATGTAAGAAAGTATTTCCCGCATCTGCTTTTCTCGCCCTTGCGGAAGACATTTGATCTCAAGATGGATATTAATGATGGTGAGCGTCCGGTAGGGGAGATCCGGCACTTCGAGATCGACCCTGAAAAAAATCCTTCCCCCGACTTTTATTTCGCGGGTGAGTTCGTTCGCAAAAACCACCTTGCTGCCGAACCGGCGGGCCTTTTCGAGGAAAGAGGTCTGAGGTTTCTCTCCGGCGTACCAATCATAGGCCTGATTTTTGAGCTGAAAAACTTTGACGGATTTGATCGGGTATCGCGAGAGAACAGCGCATCCAAATGCGCCTTTGACGCGGGAAGGATCGGCCGTGTAGTAATCGGTGGCTTCCTGATCCAATCCGCCTCCTTCGTAATACAGCTTTTCGGTTCCCAGCATGACGGGGTCCACTTCCAGCTGTTCGGCGCCGTAGGCGTAATTCATGTTCAAAGCCCCGGCCAGCTCTGCCGCGGCGTTGATGTAGCCGGAGCGCTTTACGCCGATATCCATTTCTTGAAGAACGATCACATCCGCGAGCCCCAGTTTATTTCTTTGCCGGAGGATATCCGTGTAATCGTCCGATCCCTCTTCGATTTTCCCGGTATCAATCAGGGCGGGGAATTTGGAGTGAGAAGAGAAGGCGGTGATGGCCTCTCGCATCCGAATGGATTTTTCGATATTCCAGCTGACCAGCCGCAAGTAAGGCCCCAGTTCGGGAGAGACGGGGCGTATCGGCCGCGAACCCCGATAGTAAGCCTGATTGCTGATGATGGGGGTCGTCCAGAACCGTTCCAGTTTCTTTTCGATGCGGCCTCCGGGATGGGGATTTCCGGACAAGACTTTTAGCTCGTCGAAAGTCAGGAATTCCGGTTCTTGGTATTCGACAAAGGAGTTTTGCGCTTTTACGGGCAAGGGGAAGGCCGTCAGAGAAGAGATTAAAACGACGGTTTCCGCGAACAGAAGAAATCGCTTCCTTTTGGTTTCTTTTTTTATGATGTGAAATCGCGCTGATTGAATGTCCATAGCCGTTCTTTTCGAGTCAGAATTGCTGGGGTATAATACGCTCCCTATAAGTATCGGCCTGACGCGGAGGGGGTTGATCGTAAATCGGAGGGCTTTTCCATGAAAAATCATTTCTTTCTGTTCGTGATTCTGGGGGGATTGCTTTTTTCCTTTTCCGGTTGCATGACGGCGATTTACCAGACGGGAAGATTGATCGAGGATTCCGGCGCGAAAAACGAAACAGAAGGCTTTGCGGATGTCAGTTTTGACCGTGCCTGGCGCGCAGCAAGGAAGGTGTTTTCGCGGGAAGGACAGATTACCGCGGAGGACCAAGATGACGGAAAGATCGATGCCGAGATATCCGGGGCGGAAGTAAAATTGAGGATGGATTCCATTGCCCCTGACTGCGTGAGGATCCGCATCCGCGCGGAATCTTCAAAAGAGGCGGAAACCGAAGAACTGGTGGACCGGCTTTACAGCAAAGTCCTTTCTGAAATTAAATGAAAAGAAATCTTTACTGTCTCTCTCTCCTGGTTATTGCCGTTTTTGTTGTTTCCTGTGCCAGTACGGGGCCTAAAGTCAGCCGCGAAGAAAAAAAACGAAAGGAAGAAGAATTTAACGCTAAATTTCTTTTGGCGACCCAGAACTGGCTGCCCCGGATTTACCGGATCGGCTATCAACTGGTTTCGGCGTCCGTGCCCGGGCACGGAAATCCTCAGCCCAAGTTTGGTTTCGCGGGGATTGGCGTGGATGAGTTGAAAGATTACGCGCGGGTATTTTACAAAGTTGATAAATCAGTGAAAGGAGTGCTGGTGCTGGGGACTTATCCCGGCAGTAAAGCCGAGTTTGTGGATCTCCGGGCGGGAGATGTGATTGTGAAATTGGACGGACGAAAGACGAAAAGCCTCGGCGGGTATTTCAAGGCGGTCCGAAAAGCCAGGCAGTCTCCGGTTACGGCGGAGGTTTGGAGGGACGGGGGAATTATTCCGGTCGAGATCCCGATCGAAAAAGTCTACTACAACGCGCAGTTTTTCCTCGCGCCGACGCCGGATGTGGATGCTCACGCGGCGTTTTCGAAAATCGCGGTGGGGATCGGTGCGATTCGCTACTGCCGGAACGACGATGAATTGGCCGTGATTATGGGCCATGAGCTGGCCCACACGACGCTAAAGCATTCTCTGAAAAAAATCGGGGTGACGACCGCGACGGGAATTGTTTACGGGGTGTTGGCGGGGGCGTTGGATGTCGTGACTTTTTCCGGGGTCGGCAGCGCGCTGATTTGGCCGGTTCAGAGCGCGACTGACGCGGCGATTTCCCGGCGATATGAGCGGGAGGCGGATTATTACGGGATGCTGCATACTTTTTTCGCCGGATACGACGTGGAAAGCGGATCGAAGATTTTCGGGAAGCTGGCTACGGACGCGCCGAGCCACGGGCTTATGGCTTATACCTTTTCGACCCATCCGAAAAGTTCCGAGCGTTTTCTCCGCCTTGAGAAAATCGTCGAAGAATTGAAATTAAAATATCCCGAGCGAAATTGGCAGAAAAGCCCGGATTGGGAAATTACGATTCCCGTAACTCCCGGCGAGACTTTGGATGAGGCCGTTAACCGTTTGCTGGAAGAGAAAAGGCTGGAAGAAGAAGCGAAAGCGGAGCGGGAGAAGGATGCGACGCAACAAGCTGCTTAAAAGTGTACGGCTAAAATGGGTTGGGTTTAGCTTTCGTAAGTTCTGGTCTCATTAAATTTAAAAATTTTTTTGCGTAATCCCACGCAAGCCGCTAGGCCGCTGCTTGCTGGGATAAATTCGGCCGGGGAACTTGACGACGTTTAAAAAGCAAAACGTCGTAAGTTCCGGTCTCATTTAAGACCAATGAAATAGGTAGGGCCAGCCCTGCCAGTCCGGGTAGAGGTCAAGCATTTGAATGTCCGGCACCCAAAAAGTGGTGACGTCCACGAAACCCGCCATGAAGCGAATCAAAGTATTTGCGTAACCCATTCCGAGGGATTCCCCGATCGATTCGGTTTCGTGCTCGCCGAACGGGCGAAGGAAAATTTCAGTCCATCCGAGGGCGATATTGGTTACTCCGCGGACGATCTTGTACGGCACTCGAGCCGGATAGGGAATGTCTTCATCTTCCGCAAAGACGGGCGATGCCATGAGGATAGAAATGCATCCGAGGGCAGAAATCAGAATTCCTAATCTAAAATTTCGATAGAGTTTCATGTGCTTGAAGCATTATTATATGAATATTTGTTCGCGGAGGGGAACTAAATCAATGGGATTGAATGCGAAAAAATCGGGGGCGGTGGATGAGGTCGTCCGGCTTCTCAAAAAGGCCCGCAGCCTTATTTTTATCACCGGTGCCGGGATTTCCGCGGATTCCGGGCTTCCGACTTACCGTGGAATCAGCGGTTTGTACAACGACAAAGTGACGGAGGACGGAATTCCGATTGAGATGGCACTTGCGGGTGAAACGCTCAGGACCCGTCCCGAAATTACGTGGAAATACCTTTCAAAAATCGAGGAAAATTGCCGGGGAGCAAAGTTTAACCGGGCGCATACAGTGATCGCGGAGATGGAAAAGCATTTTGAACGGGTGTGGGTGTTGACGCAGAACATCGATGGATTTCATCATGCGGCGGGGTCGAAAAATATTATCGATATCCATGGGGATATGCATCAATTGCTTTGCCCGAAATGCGTCTGGAGGGCAAGGATTGAAGATTACGGTGAAATTAATATCCCGCCTCTCTGCCCGGAATGCGGTTCGATTGCCCGCCCCGACGTGGTATTTTTTGGGGAAATGCTTCCGGTTGAAAAATATGGGATTTTGCAGCGGGAACTTGCGAAGGGGTTTGATATTTATTTTTCGATCGGGACCACCAGCGTTTTCCCCTACATTCAGGAGCCCGTGCTGGACGCGAAGCGCCGCAATAAACCGGCCATTGAGATTAATCCGGCTGCGACGGAAGTCTCCGAATGGATGGATATCAAACTGCCTCTGGGAGCAGCTTGCGCTCTCGATGAAATCTGGAAGCGGTTTTTGGCTTAAGCCCTAAGCCTTAAGACTCGACTCCAGAGTTTTTTTCTGCCCGATCCCCGCGTGATAATCCTGCAGAGACTTGATCTGCGGCTTATCCTGTTTCCGGGCCACAATCCCTTTGGCTGCTGCCAACGCGGCGGCCGTCGTCGTGACGTATGGGATTTTGTACTGAATCGCCGCTTTCCGGATATACGAGTCGTCTTCCTGACTGGCCTTTCCCTGAGGCGTATTGACGATGAGTTGAATCTCTCCGTTTTTAATCGCATCGAGGATATTGGGGCGGCCGTGGCCGATTTTTTGAATCTGCTCGGATTCGACTTCGCGCTGCGAGAGAAACCGGTGTGTGCCTTCCGTTGCGAGAATTTTGAATCCTGCCTCCCGCAATAATTTCGCGGATTCCAGCGCGTGCTTTTTGTCGGAGTCCGCCAGCGTAAAAAGAACAGTTCCTTCGGTCGGGAGGGAAGTCTTGGTGGCTTCCTGCGCTTTGAAGAACGCCAACCCGAAAGAGTCGGCGAGCCCGAGCACTTCACCTGTGGAGCGCATCTCGGGCCCGAGCAATGGATCAACTTCAGGGAACATGTTGAACGGAAAAACGGCTTCTTTGACGCCAAAATGCGGAAAGGTTTTCCGGGCGAGCCCGAATTCCGACAGTTTTTTGCCGAGCATGATTTGAGTCGCGACTCTTGCCATGGAAAGGCCGCAGACTTTCGAGACAATCGGAACGGTGCGCGATGCGCGCGGATTGGCTTCCAGAATGTAGACTTTGTCGTTCGCGATGGCGTATTGGACATTGAGCAATCCCACGACGCCGAGTTCGATGGCGATTCTTTTCGTGTAGTCGTCGATGGTCTTTAAATGTTTCGCCGGAATATTCACGGGCGGAATGACGCAGGCTGAGTCGCCCGAATGAACTCCCGCCAGCTCGATATGTTCCATGACGGCGGGGACGAAGGCGTCTTTACCGTCGGAAATGGCATCGGCCTCGCATTCGGTGGCGTCTTCGAGGAACTTGTCGATCAGAATCGGCCTTTCGGGCGAAACGTCGACCGCGGCGGCGACGTAACGGCGGAGCATTTCTTCGTCGAGCACCACTTCCATCGCGCGTCCTCCAAGAACATACGAAGGCCGGACCATGAGAGGATAGCCGATTTTTTTGGCGATTGCGAGCGCTTCATCGAGTGTGCTTGCCATGCCGGAAGCCGGCTGAGGGATTTCCATCTTATCCATAATTTTCCGGAAGCGGTCGCGGTCTTCCGCAAGATCAATCGCTTCCCAGGTGGTTCCTAAAATCTTCACGCCCGCTTCCGCGAGTTCTTTGGCGAGATTGAGAGGCGTCTGTCCGCCGAATTGCACAATAACTCCTTCGGGCTTTTCTTTTTGATAAATGCTCAGAACGTCTTCAACCGTTAGCGGTTCGAAATACAATTTGTCGGAGGTGTCATAATCCGTCGAGACGGTTTCCGGATTGCAGTTCACCATAATCGATTCGTAGCCCGCTTCGCGGATCGCAAACGCCGCGTGCACGCAGCAGTAATCGAATTCGATTCCTTGTCCGATGCGGTTTGGCCCTCCGCCCAGCACCATGATTTTCTTTCTGCCGCTGACATTGACTTTGTCGGGGGCGTTGTAGGTGGAGTAATAATACGCCGCGTTTTCAACACCGCTGACTGGCACGGCATCCCACGCTTCGACCACTCCGAGGGCGACGCGTTTCTCGCGAATGGATTTCTCCGGGATTCCGAGAATCTTCGAAAGATATTTGTCTGCGAAGCCGTCCTTTTTGGCCTGTGTGAGGAGATTGTCGGGAGGAAGTTTTCCCTTATGTTTCAGTATTTTCTCTTCGAGTTCGACGAGTTCTTTCATCTGTTCGATGAACCATGCCTTAATATGGGTTTTCTCATGCAGGGCCTGAACGTCCGCGTCTTTCCGCAGGGCTTCGTACATGATGAACTGGCGTTCGCTCGTTGCGTTTGAGAGCATTTTCATGAGGTCTTCAAGCGGCCTTTTGTTGAAATCTTTCGCGAACCCGAGACCGTGGCGGCCGTTTTCAAGGGAACGGATGGCTTTCTGCAAAGCTTCCTTGTAATTCTTTCCGATGCTCATCACTTCGCCGACGGCGCGCATTTGCGTACCGAGTTTATCCTCGACGCCTTTGAATTTTTCGAACGCCCAGCGCGCGAATTTCACGACGACGTAATCGCCTGACGGGGTGTACTTTTCGAGAGAGCCGTCCCGCCAGTAGGGAATTTCATCCATCGTGAGCCCTCCGGCCAGCATGGAGGAGACCATGGCAATGGGGAAGCCCGTGGCCTTTGAGGCGAGCGCCGATGAACGCGATGTGCGCGGATTGATTTCAATGACGACGACGCGTCCGGTTTTAGGGTCATGGGCGAATTGGATATTGGTTCCGCCGATGACTTCAATGGCTTCCACAATGTCGTAGGAATATTTCTGAAGTTTCTTCTGCAGAGCCGGATCGATTGTGAGCATCGGCGCCGTGCAGTAGGAATCTCCCGTGTGAATGCCCATTGCGTCCACGTTCTCGATGAAGCAGACGGTGATCATCTGGTTTTTCGCGTCACGGACGACTTCAAGCTCGAGCTCTTCCCAGCCGAGCACCGATTCTTCGACGAGGATTTGATGGACGAGGCTTGCCGCGAGTCCGCGCGTTGCGACGGTGCGGAATTCTTCCAGATTATACACAAGTCCGCCGCCCGTGCCGCCCATGGTGTATGCGGGACGGATGACGACGGGGAAGCCGAGCTTTTCCGCGATTTTTTCGGCGTCTTCGAGTGTATTCGCCGCTTCACTGCGCGGGAGATCGATGCCGAGACGTTTCATCGTTTCTTTGAACGCGATGCGGTCCTCGCCGCGCTCGATCGCGTCGATATTGACGCCGATGACATTGACGCCGTATTTTTTAAGAACGCCGGCTTTTGCAAGCTCGGTCGTGAGATTTAGTCCTGTCTGTCCGCCCAGGTTTGGCAGAAGTCCGTCCGGACGCTCCTTCGCGATGATTTCCGTTAACGTCTGAAGATTCAAAGGCTCAATGTAAGTAATATCCGCCATTCCGGGATCGGTCATGATGGTGGCGGGATTTGAATTTACGAGGACGATTTTGTATCCGAGTTTTCTCAATGCTTTGCAGGCTTGCGTACCGGAGTAATCGAATTCGCAGGCCTGGCCGATGATGATGGGGCCGGAACCGATGATCAGGACTTTTTTGATGTCATTCCGCTTTGGCATGATGAGTTCTCCTTCCTGAGAATTAAAATTAAGCCTTTCCCTTTAATTGTGGATAGGGAACGGGCGTAATCAAAAAGCATTTTTCGGTTCATTTGAAGAATGATGAAAATACGCAGGAAGGATGGGCGTCACCCCTCGCTGATATTTGAGGGACAATAACTATTTTTGCATTAAAAGTCAAGGATGAAAGGGGCAAAATAGAAAGTTGGGGACAGGTCTTCATTGCTAATTTCCATGAATGCGGTTACAGACCCCATTTTCCACGATATTAATTCTTGATTTTATTCCGGACGCCGGGTATCATTCCTTATGGTATACAAGAGTGTATACTATGAGGAATGGAGGTTTATGCGATTCGAAGCGCTGTGCAAGATGCTGTCCGAAAAAAAATATTACGTCTTTTCATTGGATGACGCGTGTGTTTTCTTCCCTGAAGAGGCAAGGGGTGCGCTGAAGCAATATTTATCCCGATGGAAGAAGAGTGGCCGCATTGCCTCACTCCGCAAAGGGCTTTATGAATTGGTTTACCCTGAAAACCGTGTTCTTTCGGATATGCATCTTGCCAATAAGATTTACGCGCCGTCCTATGTGTCTCTTGAGACGGCACTTTCTCATTACAGCCTGATTCCGGAAGTTTCCATGGCGGTATTGTCGATCACATCAAAACCCACCCGGCAGTTTAAGAATCATCACGGGCTTTTTGTTTATCGCAGCGTTCAGCCTAAGGCATTTTGCGGTTACCGGATTGAAAATCACAATGGAGCTGATGTTTTGATCGCGGATCCCGAGAAGGCCCTTGTGGATTTTCTTTATTTCAAGACTTCGCGCTCGACGAAATTTGACTTGAACACGCTTAGGATCGATTTGAGAAAGGTGGCGCGTTTAAATCGAAAGAAACTGGATTGTTACGGGCGTATTTACAATATGGATGTGAAAGGAGTTCTTCGTGCTTGCCTATGATTCGTTAATCCAATCAGCAAAAGAGCGCGGGATGCCGGTGGGAAAAATGCGCGGGATCTTGCGGGAGTATCTGCAGGTTTTGATTCTAAAGGAACTTTATCGCCTGACTGTGGGGAAGAAGTTTTGCTTTACGGGCGGGACGTATTTGCGTCTTGCTCATCAAACTAAGCGTTTTTCAGAGGATCTTGACTTTAATGCAAAGGGGCTTACGAAAGCCGAATTTGAGACTGCGCTGAAGAAAATTCAAGCGGCTATGAAAATGAACGGGATTGATTTGCGGCTTGCCTTTGGACATTGGCAGAACTTATGGGTCGCGGAATTGACTTTTCCTGATGTCGAGCGCACTTACGGGGTGAAGTCCCGGCATTCTCAAAAAGAAGGTATTATGATTAAAGTGGAGGTGAATCGGCCGGCTTGGGATATTGAGCCGGAGGCGTTGGTGATCAAGGGCTTTGGCGAAATGTATCCTGTGATTTGCACGCAAAAAGGGGCTCTATTTGCCGATAAGATTGATGCTCTGTTAAAAAAGAACCGGTCGCGCCATTTGTTTGATATTTTTTTCATGCTCGGAGTGAAGTATCCGATTGATGAAAAAGTTTTGAAAACGATCGGAGTCAGTGGCGATCCGCTTGAAGCTGTGCTCCAGAGGGTGGAGCGGTTTTCGGCCGCGGAACTCAAGGCTCAGGCAGAATCTCTTAGGCCTTTTCTTTTTGATGAACACGAAGCGGATCTCCTGACGAACGCGAAGACAGTGATTCGTCAGCTAATCGAACAATATTCCCGCTCTTAAGTTTCCGGAGCTTAAAGCGCGAGATCCCGGATACGGTCAATGGATTTTGATGGTCAGGAGGAAGATGTCGTCTTTGACGAGGGACAGGTCCGCGGCGTTCATTTCTTCGAGCAGTTTTTGATTGAATTCGTATGAAGAGAGATGGGGCTTTCCCGCAGAAAGTGTTCGATTTTCTCATTAATCGATACCGCAGATTGGCGGCTTACGGTTTCAAGAATCCCGTCCGTGAATAAAAGTATTTTGTCTCCCCGCTCAAAAGGCA
>Ga0116177_10004552_pt1 | contig 10094 bp, 7 predicted proteins | sample AD_STIC10_MetaG_FD_89750 | JGI IMG/M metagenome (GOLD analysis project Ga0116177, IMG submission 89750) | Active sludge microbial communities of municipal wastewater-treating anaerobic digesters from USA - AD_STIC10_MetaG | ecosystem: Engineered > Bioreactor > Anaerobic > Digestate | place: USA...
TCCACCAGTTTGTTCAGCACCACCAGCAAATGCCGTATATCTTCAAAGTGAAGCCCGGTTGTGGGCTCATCCAGAATATAAAAAGTTTTTCCCGTATCCCGTTTGGCCAGTTCTGTCGATAATTTCACCCGCTGTGCTTCACCTCCGCTAAGGGTCACAGCCGACTGACCGAGGGTGATATAGCCCAGCCCTACTTCCTCCAGCACTTTGATTTTCCGGAACAAGTAAGGCACCGGCTGAAAAAACTCCACCGCTTCTTCCACCGTCATCGCCAGCACATCCGCAATGGATTTCCCTTTGTAGCGGATTTCCAGTGTTTCTCGATTATACCGTTTGCCATTGCATTTTTCACAATGTACATATACATCGGGCAGGAAATTCATTTCAATGACCCGCATACCCCCTCCTTCACACACGTCACAACGCCCGACCTTTACATTAAAGGAGAAACGGCCCGCATTATACCCCCGGATCTTTGATTCCGGCAGGGAAGCAAATAAGGTCCTGATCTCGGTAAAGAATCCGCAATACGTGGCGGGATTACTTCGCGGGGTACGTCCAATCGGCGACTGGTCAATCTCAATAACTTTATCAATCAGTTCAAGTCCTTTAATGGATTTGTACTCCAGCGGTGTCATCTTCGAACCGAAAGCATGTTTGGACAGAATCGGGTATAAGGTTTCATTGATCAATGTTGATTTGCCGCTTCCACTTACCCCGGTTACACAGATAAACTTTCCCAATGGAAATTTCACATCCACTTTCCGCAGGTTATTTCCCGATGCCCCTTTCAGTTCAAGGAATTTTCCCGAACCTTTCCGTCGCTCTGCCGGCACTTCAATCAGGTGATGACCATTCAGGTAACCGGAAGTCAGGGTATCCAGTTTCAATAAGGCTTTGGGGTCGCCCTGTGCCACTATCCTTCCTCCATGAAAACCAGCTTTGGGACCAATATCGATCAGGTGATCTGCTGCGAGCATAATATCCTTATCATGTTCCACCACGAGTACACTGTTTCCGATATCCCTAAGATTTTTCAAAGCCTCGATCAGCCGGTGATTATCCCGCTGATGCAATCCGATAGATGGTTCATCTAAAATATATGTGATCCCCTGTAACTGGGAACCAATCTGAGTAGCCAGCCGGATCCGTTGCGATTCTCCTCCACTGAGCGTACGGGAGGAACGGTCGATGGTCAGGTAAGTCAATCCTACATCGAGCAGGAATTGCAACCGCTCCCTGATTTCTTTCAGCACATCTTTGGCAATGGCCTGTTGTTTGTTGTCCAGCATCAGTTCAATACCATCAAACCAGGCGGCCAGGTTGTCCAGGTTCATCTGACTTAACTCGGCAATATTCCGGCCATTGACCTTAAACCAAAGACTTTCCTTTTTCAACCGGGTGCCATTGCAGCTGTCGCAAGGCCTCACAATCATATAGTCCTCTGTCCATTCTCTGATCGCTTCACTGTATGGATTGGCAAACCAGCGCTGCAACATATTGATCACCCCTTCAAACGGGGCATTCGGATCGAATTTTGCATTTTCAAATTCAATATCCTCTTGTTGCCCGTCCTCATTACCATAGAACATAATGTTCAGCTGCTTTTGCGTCAGCTTACTGACCGGGGCCGTCAGCGAGATCTTGTTCTTTTTAGCTGCCTCCTGGGCCTGGCGGTAAACCCAGGCATCGCGCTCTTCGCCTAGCGGAGCAATCCCCCCCTCACTGATACTCAATGTGGGATCGGTAATAATGGCCTCCATATTGATATGGTGCTTTGTGCCCAGTCCTTTGCAAACCGGACATGCACCATAGGGTGAGTTGAAAGAAAAGGCATTCGGGGAAGGTTCTTCATAACTGATACCGGTATCCTCACACATCAGGAGTTTGGAAAACTGGACAAATTTTGTGTCGTCCACCAACATAAACATCAGGTCCTTCCCCAGTTTGAGGGTTTGTTGCACACTCTGGCTCAGCCGGGCCCTGAGATCATCGGTAACCTGTAAGCGATCCACCACCAGTTCAATATCATGGATCACATAGCGGTCCACCTGCATCTTCGGTACAAGGTCTTTGATCTCCCCATCCACGCGCACTTTCAAAAACCCCTTTTTTCGCACATCTTCAAAAAGTTCGCGGTAATGGCCTTTCCGGCCACGGACCATGGGGGCCAGTAAGGCAATCTTTTTGCCTTTATATTTTTTAAAGATATTATCTACGATCTCCTCCTCACTCCATTTTACCATCCGCTTTTTGGTATTGTAAGAATAGGCTTCCCCGATCCGGGCATAAAGCAGCCGGAGAAAATCATAGATTTCCGTAACAGTTCCGACCGTGGAACGCGGGTTTTTATTGGTGGTTTTTTGTTCAATGGAAATCACCGGAGATAATCCAGTGATCTTGTCTACATCCGGCCGTTCCATATCGCCGATAAACTGCCGGGCATAAGCGCCGAAAGTTTCCATATAACGGCGTTGCCCTTCTGAATAAATCGTATCAAAAGCCAGGGAGGATTTCCCACTGCCGCTGATTCCGGTAATCACCACCAGTTTATTCTTGGGGATGGATATATCAATATTCTTCAGGTTATGCACCCTTGCCCCATAAACTTCAATCGTTTCGGGCTCCTGTACCAAAACAGGAATTGCTGATTTTTTACTCTTTGCCATAACGGAAAACGAAGATACTGATTCGGAGGAGCTCCTGTAATATATCCTTTTGAAGCGATCCGGCACGCTTTTCCTTCCCTGCTTAAAACCAGCTTGGTGGATAATTGTTTCTCCGAGTTATCCACAAAATTTTACTCTGGCACAGTATTTTGAAGTATTGTCCGAGTACCAATTAAATCATTAAAAAAATTCTCTTATGAAAAAGACCCTTGTGATAATGGGCGGATTTGTGTTGTCTTTACTTTCCATAACGGCCAGTGCACAGCAAACCTGGGAGGCTAAGAATAACCCAACGGTAGACTCGATTTCGGCATTGTATCGTGATAAGATCGTAACGGCACCGGCACCCCCTACACGTGAAGACATATTTCCGGTGATCGGGAAATACGAATCAGCCATTAATACGGATGCCGCATCCATCAGTATCTCTATTGACGAAGAAAATAAAGGCATTGCCTGGATTGACGGACTGCCCCAGGGGCGTGTGAAAGCCATGCTTAGAAAATCACCGGCTACCTATAAAATACCGGCTCAGAAAACAGCGGAAGGAAATGAAGTGGCGGAAGGGACACTGATCTATGATAAACCGACCAATACCCTCCGTATCTGCCTGGGTAAAGCGTATAACGCAGAAGACCCGGGAGCGGCTTTTGTTCCGGTTGAAGAACCCGTTGCAAGTACTGTCAAAAAATCAACGTCCAAAAAAACCATGGCACCCAAAGCCTGGATCTATACAGGTACTAAACTGTCCAAAGAGACAGCCATGAATTAAACAACTAAAGGACGGTTTCATACACAGTAACAGGAAAAGGCTGCCGTTTGTAAAAATGGCAGTCTTTTTTATTCCTTAAAATAATTTGGCTGCTGCTTCGGCCCGTTCTACTTTAGCAGCAAATACCTGCCATGTTTGGTTTGTTCAAAAAGAAAAACGATTCTGATACAGTAACGGTAACCGATAAAGTGGTGATCAGTGAGCCCGCCAAACTGGCTGTATTGCTGGAAGCCTGGAATAAACAACCGCAATCCGTAATCGTGTGCTGGTTTGAGGAAAGCCTGGAAAAAATAACGGCTTATATGAATGAGCATAGCGCGTCAGCTGTTCCGGTACTCCTGGTCCGCGATGCCCTGACCGCACAACGGGCAGGGAGAACGCCCATTTTTGCAGAGCATTATCCCCTGCTGAGTAAAGAACAGGATGCGTACCGGGCTATGCACCTGGAAAAAGCTGTGGTCTATTCTTGTTTACGTGAACCATTGTTCAATCAATTCGGTGGAGAAAGAATTATTCAGGTCATGGTACAACTGGGAATGAAGGATAACGAACTGATTGAACACAGTATGATCAGCAGCGCTATCCGGAAAGCCCAGGATAAGATCGAACAAAAGACAGCCCTGGACCACCTGGCCCGATCCCAGGAAGAATGGATTGAAAAAAATTACAAGCCCTGAAACCCTTGACCACAAAGGGTTTTATAAGATTAGCGAACAACCGTTTGCCTCTTGACACGGTTTTTGTTTTTTAAATTACCAACCTGTTGTATATTTGCAGCAGTTCTTTTATGTACTTATCAAGAAAGGCAGAGGGTAATGGCCCGATGATGCCTTGACAACCTCTCCACTGGACATTTTAGTTTTTACATCCTTCTCATCCTTCGGCAAGCCTGCCTGCCGGCAGACAGGCTCAGGATGACAAAGAAAATCAGGATGACAAACGACTGAAAGCAGTGGAAAAGGTGCCAACTCCATCCCGTGCAAACGGGAAAGATAAGCCAGATATATAGCTTCTAAATAGTCTTCAAGATATTCAAAAGCTCATCTGTTTTATCGGGTGAGCTTTTTTTATACCCCATAGCTTTAGCGACGGGGTATTGCCTCCCGGTCCACCCGCTCTCTTTTTTGGTAAATACCGATTCCGGCCGGAATCAATTGTCCAACAATTTTCATCATGTTTAAAACCAGAAAGGATGAACCCACAAATTATTCAACAAGAAAGAAGCCGACAGCAGTTCAACTGTCCTTACTACAAAACAAACAATCATTCGGTTATCACAGCCTTAACAAATCATTAAGCAGAAAAAAAGGAAATAATTTGGCAGTAAACTGCATTGTCCACTAATTTTATCGGGTAAATGACAAACAGCAATTATATACATACTACTTACCGCACCCAGAACAGGTGCATTTGCTGCTGTTGTTGTATGCCGTAAGGCATATTATATAATTATCCCCGCAAAGGGTCCTGCACCCTGCTTTATTGTCCTTTTATTTCATTGATTTTTAAACCAAAAAAATTAAACACATGTCTGCACCTCATCATTTCGAAACGCTCCAGCTTCATGCCGGACAACAAATTGATCCCACTACCAAATCAAGAGCTGTACCGATTTATCAGACCACTTCCTACGGATTTAACAATGCAGCGCACGCGGCCAACCTGTTTGGATTGAAAGAATTCGGAAATATCTATACACGCATCATGAATCCGACCACGGATGTATTTGAACAACGTATTGCCGCGCTGGAAGGCGGAGTAGCAGCTGTGGCTACAGGTTCTGGCCAGGCCGCGCAGTTTCTGGCCCTGAACAATATTCTGCAGGCAGGTGATAATTTCATCTCCACCTCTTTCCTTTACGGAGGCACCTACAATCAGTTTAAAGTCGCATTCAAACGATTGGGCATTGACGTTCGCTTTGCCAACGGTGATGATCCGGAGAGTTTTGTCAAAAAGATTGATAAAAACACCAAAGCGATCTATCTCGAGACAATTGGCAATCCCCGGTTGAATATTCCTGACTTTGAAAAATTTGCTGCCATTGCTAAAGAGTATGATCTGCCCCTCGTGGTGGATAACACTTTTGGAGCCGGTGGTTATTTATTCCGCCCCCTCGAACATGGAGCGAATATCGTGGTGGAATCGGCCACCAAATGGATCGGCGGACATGGCACCAGTATTGGCGGTGTAATTGTTGATGGCGGTAACTATAACTGGGGCAATGGCAAATTCCCGCAATTCACAGAACCATCCGAAGGCTATCACGGCTTGAAATTCTGGGACATTTTCGGAGAAGGCAATCCCTTAGGCTTACCCAATATAGCTTTTGCCATCCGCGCCCGTGTGGAAGGCTTACGGGATTTTGGTACTTCCCAGAGTCCGTTCAACTCCTTCCTCCTGCTGCAGGGATTAGAAACCCTGAGTCTCCGCGTACAGCGACATGTGGAAAATGCACAAGCGCTGGCGGAATGGCTCGAACAACATCCGGCCGTGGAATTTGTACAATACCCGGGACTTAAAAGTAACCCTTATCATACGCTGGCCAGGAAATACCTGAAGCGTGGTTTTGGCGGGGTGCTCAATTTCGGCGTGAGGGGCACAAAAGAAAATGCCAGCAAGTTTATTGACTCTCTTAAACTGGTGAGTCACCTGGCTAATGTAGGAGATGCGAAAACACTTGCCATCCATCCGGCTTCCACCACCCATGAACAATTAAGTGAAGCCGATCAGGCAGCAGCCGGTGTATTGCCCAACCAGGTCAGGATCAGTGTAGGCATTGAACATATTGAAGATATCAAAGCCGATTTTGAACAGGCTTTTGAAAAAGTATCCGCTAACGTAACATTGGCATAAACATGACTTCGACGTTTCAATACAACCAGTTATTTACATTAGAGTCCGGTGAAAGCCTGCCCGGCTTTCACCTGGCTTATACCACCCATGGCAAACTGAATGCGGCGAAAGACAATGTGGTTTGGATCTTTCATGCACTCACGGCCAACAGCAACCCGGTGGAATGGTGGCCGGGATTGGTGGGGGAAGGCAAATACCTGGATCCGGCGAAATACTTTATCATTTGCGTGAATAAACCCGGAAGCCCTTATGGAAGCATCTCCCCGATCAGCCGGAATCCGTTGACCGGCCGGCCTTATTACAACGAGTTTCCGGTGTTTACCATCCGCGATATGGTCAGGACTTACCAGCACTTAAAAAATCATCTGGGTATTACTAAAGTCTTTGTTGGACTGGGAGGCAGTACCGGTGGGATGCAGTTATTGGAATGGGCGATAGAAGAACCTGAATTGTTTGAACATATTGTTCCGATTGCGACCAATGCGGTGCTGTCACCCTGGGGAATCGCGTACAATACGTCACAACGAATGGCTATTGAAGCAGATCCCAGCTGGCTGGAGCAAAGACCGGATGCCGGTCAAAAAGGACTGGCAGCGGCCCGTTCCATTGCCTTGCTCTCCTATCGCCATTACAATGGCTACTCCATCACGCAGCGGCGCGACAAAGCCTTTGTGGCGATGAGTCCCGAAACCGTGTATGCAGCAGATAACTACCAGCGTTACCAGGGAATCAAACTGGTCAACCGGTTTAACGTGATCAGCTACTACCGGTTGTCTCAAAGTATGGACAGTCATGATACCGGCCGTAACCGCGGTGGGGTGAAAGCAGCACTGGCTTCGATCAAGGCAAAAACACTTGTGATTGGTATTCAGTCCGATCTTTTATACCCTATTTCAGAACAGGAATTTTTACAACAACATATACCAGGGGCCGAACTGCTCACTATTACCAGCGAATTCGGGCATGACGGGTTCCTGCTGGAATACGAGAAGATTGAAACCGCCCTGGTGAAGTTTATAGACGAACGAAAATTATCTCATTTAAAAATTGTGAACGACTAACGTATGGAAACACATAAACAGTTAACGATCGGATTATTCGGATTTGGCGTAGTGGGTGAAGGTTTATACAAAGTTTTACAACAAACCCCTTCACTTAAAGCCGGCATTAAGAAAATCTGCATTAAGAACATTGACAAGAAACGGAATGCTCCCGCCAGCCTGTTTACCACGGAACGCGATGAACTGCTGAATGATCCGGAAATAAATGTAATCGTGGAAGTGATCGATGACGCGGATGCCGCTTTTCTTATTGTCAGCACGGCGCTAAATAATGGAAAGGATGTGGTCAGCGCCAGCAAAAAAATGATCGCAGAACATTTAACCGCCCTGCTGGAACTGCAGGAACAAACCGGCCGGTCATTTCTCTATGAAGCAGCTGCCTGTGCCTCTATTCCTGTAATCCGGAACCTGGAAGAATATTATGACAACGACCTGTTGCATTCCATCAAAGCCATCGTAAACGGATCCACCAATTTCATCCTCACCAAAATGTTTGACGAAGGACTGGATTTCAAACAGGCCCTGGTTCTCGCGCAGCAACTGGGGTTTGCGGAAAGCAACCCTAAACTGGATGTGGAAGGATTTGATGCGGTTAATAAATGGACCTTCCTGCTTACTCATGCCTATGGAATAACAGCAGCACCTGATCAGATCCTTTTTAACGGGATTCAGGATATCCAGGCGGCGGATGCCGGGGTAGCCAAATCCAAGGGACAGGCTATCCGGCTGGTGGCCCAGGCACAGAAGTTAAGGAACGGAAAAGTGGCGGCCTTTGTATTGCCTCAGTTTATCAATCAGGATGATCATCTTGCGTTTGTTAAAAATGAATACAATGGCGTGGTGATCGAAAGCGGATTTGCCGACAAACAATTCTTTTATGGTAAAGGGGCTGGCAGTTTCCCCACTGCTTCTGCCGTATTAAGTGATATCGCCGCCCTGCGTTACCAGTACCGGTATGAATACAAAAAATTATATCATCATCAACCCCATGAGCTGAGCAACGATATCTTCCTCCGGGTTTATGTAAGTTTCGATGACATTAACCTGATTCCGAAAGACCGCTTTGAGTGGATTGAAGAATGGCATGCCAACGAAGACCGTAAATACCTGGTGGGTGTACTTTCCTTTGACGAACTGAAAAACAACAACTGGTGGAGGGAAAACAATACGTCCCTGGTACTCACCCCCGACCCGGTGATTGAAGACCTGGAATTGAGGAAGCTGAAAAAGAAGAGCCTGGAGCTGGCGGGAATCCTTTGAGAAAGTTCGGATTATCATCGGAGTAGATGTAAGGACTGATACCGGCGTACAACCCATACCTTATTGGTTGAACGCCGGTATAAATCCGCCTTCCCCATTCCCCCATTTCCAAATCCCCTATTTCCAAATCCCCCATTCCCCAATCCCCCATTTCCCCAATCCACCCTTCCCCCATTCCCTCTTTCCTTTACCTTTACCGATATTTACCACTATGCCCGAATTGTCATTGGTGATTACGGTCCTGAACGAAGAGGAGAATATAGCCCCCCTCCTGGCATCGGTACGGGCGGCCCTCAGTGGGTTGGATTATGAAGTGATCCTGGTAGATGACGGATCCACCGACCAGACAAAAAAAAGGATATTAGAAGAAGCTGATGACCGGTCCTGCCTGGTTGAACTAAGGAAGAATTTCGGGCAAAGTAATGCCATGATGGCGGGCATAGATCATTCCTCCGGCTCTTTTATTGCACTCCTGGATGGTGATCTGCAGAATGATCCACTGGATATTCCCACTATGCTGGATTTGCTTAAACAAGGAGAATGGGATATGGTAGCCGGCAACCGGAAAAACCGGAAAGATGGATTTATCCTGCGTAAACTACCCAGCAGCATGGCCAATGCACTCATCCGCCGGATGACCGGCGTATATATCAACGATTATGGATGTACGCTGAAAATCATCCGCCGTGAGATTGCGTCAGAACTGGGGTTATATGGCGAATTGCACCGGTTTATTCCGGTACTTGCCCGGATCCAGGGTGCCCGTATAACACAGGTGGATGTACGGCATCATGCACGCATACATGGAAAGAGCAAGTATGGCATCAGCCGGAGTTTTAAAGTGTTGAGCGATTTGCTGTTGGTGCTATACCTGCAGAAATACAGGCAAAAACCCATGCATTTATTCGGCACCACGGGAATAATTGCTGCATTTTCCGGTGCAGCTATCTTAGTTTTTCTGCTCATCAACCTACTCATAGGAAATGCGGTGGCCGATTCCCTTTTATTGATTCCTGGGTTTATTCTGCTGTTCGGAGGGATACAACTGATTGCCACGGGGCTGGTTGCTGAAACAGCCATGCGGACCTATTATGAATCACAAGCTAAAAAGCCCTATAAGGTGAAAAGAGTTATTGCAGGTAAAAATAATTAGAACTGACGCAAGGAGGTCGGTTCAGTTAATACTAAAAAAAATCCCCGGACATATGTCCGGGGATTTTAAATTGAATATTGACAGATTTTGTGAACGAATTTCGGAGCTTTATGACGCAGAGATTAATTTCGATGATTCCTCCGCATTCCAACCATCAATAATTGGCAAAATACAGTATGATCCATTAACCATTTTTATTAATCCTGCGCTAAGTAGAAATTCGCCAAGATGGCGCTTCACCGTAGCGCATGAAATCGGCCACTTAGTATTACATAGCTTTATCCTGAAAGAATACTTTGCAGTCACTACCGACGACGACGAATTCA
>Ga0116177_10004559_pt1 | contig 10083 bp, 10 predicted proteins | sample AD_STIC10_MetaG_FD_89750 | JGI IMG/M metagenome (GOLD analysis project Ga0116177, IMG submission 89750) | Active sludge microbial communities of municipal wastewater-treating anaerobic digesters from USA - AD_STIC10_MetaG | ecosystem: Engineered > Bioreactor > Anaerobic > Digestate | place: USA...
AACTTCGGGTCCGGCCAGAAGCGCACCGTGGTGCCCGTGTTGCGCTGGCCGACCGTGCCGACCACCTGCAGCTTCGAGGTGATCCGCCCTTCGCGGAAGCCGATGTTGTATTCCTTGCCGCCGCGGCGCACCCAGCACTCGAGCTGCCGGGAGAGCGCGTTGACGACGGACACGCCGACACCATGCAGGCCGCCGGAGAAGGTGTAGGACTTGTCGTCGAACTTGCCGCCCGCGTGCAGGCGCGTGAGGATCAGCTCGACGCCGCTGACCTTCTCTTTCGGATGGATGTCCACCGGCATGCCGCGGCCGTCATCGGTGACTTCCAGCGAGCCGTCTTTATAGACCTTGACGCTGATTTCCTTCGCGTGGCCTGCGAGCGCCTCATCGACGCTGTTGTCGATGACTTCATGCGCGAGGTGATTCGGACGCGTGGTGTCCGTGTACATGCCCGGCCGACGCCGGACGGGCTCCAAACCAGTGAGCACCTCGATTGCCGAGGCATCGTAATCTTTCGCCATGGATATTCGAGTCCGCCTTCAAGCGTAAAGGCCAACGGCAGGAACAAGCTTTCGGCCGACGCTGTCAGACGCCGGCCGCGCGGGATTCTAGCAAAGCTGCCGGACCCTGAGGGCCTGGTGAATGCAACTCAGGAAAAGTCGGCGATCAGCGAACTTCGCACCGGCTCGGGCACCGAATCGATCGAGTGCGGATAGGCCGGGTGATCGACACCCACCGCGAGCCTCGCACCGGCCCGCAGGGAGACCACCATCGCGTCTGTCAGTTCGAAGCGCAGGAAGTGCACCGCCGACGTCTTCTCCTCGTTCTCGCGATCGAGGTCTTCATCCGCGATCGCGAGTACGCGGCTGTAGTCCGCGACCTGTACCCAGCAGCGATCTTCCACACCCTTCAGCTCGCCGAGGCGCACGCGACGGATCTCGGGATCCGGGAACTCCACCAATAGCGTGACCTTCCAGTTGCGGCCGTCCGGGATCAGCGGGTTGTAGGCGCCGAGTTCATCGGCTATGCCCTCGGCCTCGAAGATGCGCTCGGTGCGCAGCATTTCCTGGATCTGGTACTGGATGGTCAGGCGATCCTCGAAGCACCACGTGGTATTGGGTCCCACGCCGAGCTGCCTAGCCTGCTTGTGCGCGATGATCCGGGTGCGGAAGTCCTTGCGCTCGCGCGAGTACTGCTCGAGCGGCATCAGATCCTGCGGGGCAAGCTTCTTCATTTGCATTCACTCACAGGCCGTAGGCCAGTCGCAGCAATTTCAGTGGATGCGTCGGCTCCGCGGCAGGCGCACTGAGGCCGGTCTGGATCTGATGTCCAGCCATCGGGCAATCGCTGGAGTAATAGTCCGGCTTCGCGTTCTCGACCCGCGTCATCACCGGCTTGCCGATCTTCACGGAGGCGGCGCGGAATTCCTGCTTCACGGCATAGGTGCCGTTGTGCCCGGAGCAGCGCTCGATCACGTCGACCGTCGTGTCCGGAATCAGCTTCAACAGGTCACGTGTCTTCAGGCCGATGTTCTGCACGCGCAGATGGCAGGGCACGTGATAACTGACCTTGCCGATCTTCGCCTTGAACTCGGTGTTCAGCAGCCCCGCCTTGTGGCGCAGCATCAGGTATTCGAACGGATCGAAGATCCGCGCCTTGACGGCCTGCACGTCGGCATCGTCCGGGAACATCAGCGGCAGTTCCTGCTTGAACATCAACACGCACGACGGGATCGGCGCGACGATGTCGAAGCCCTCGTCGATCGCCTGCTTCAGCGCGCGGATGTTGGTCTGCTTGAATTTCTCGACGGCGTCCAGATCACCGAGCTCGAGCTTCGGCATGCCGCAGCAGTTCTCTTGCGAGACGAGCTTGACCGGGATGCCGTTGTGCTCGAACACCGCGACGAGATCGGTGGCGAGTTCGGGTTCGTTGCGATTGCCGTAACAGGTGGTGAACAACGCAACCTGGCCACGCGTGGTCTCGGTCGGCGTTGCCGTGGCAGCCGAGCGGTGATGCTTCAGCCGCTTGCGCGCGGTGTTCGAGTGGTATTCGGGAATCGGCGCATCGATCGCGACACCCAGCGTCCTCGCGAGCAATTTGCGTCCCGCACTGCTACGATTTGCAGCGTTCACGGCTTCGACGATGACCGGGATGCCGGCGATGCGACCCACTGCATCCGTGGACGAGAGCACCTTGTCGCGCGTGCGCACCTCGCCCTTCTTCGCCTTCACCGCCTTGGCGCGCAGCATCAGATGCGGAAAATCCAGGTTCCACGGATGCGGTGGAACGTAAGGACACTTCGTCATGTAGCACATGTCACAGAGGTAACAGTGATCGACGACGTCCCAGTAGACCTTTTTCTCGACGCCATCGAGCTCGAGCGTCGGTGACGCATCGATGGCATCGAACAGCGTCGGGAAGGCATTGCAGAGTGAGAAGCAGCGGCGGCAGCCGTGGCAGATGTCGAACACGCGCTCGAGCTCTTTGTCGAGGGCGGCCTCGTCGTAAAACGCGGGGTTCTTCCAGTCGAGCGGGTGACGGGTAGGCGCTTCGAGGGACCCTTCACGGCCCCCGGTGATCGTGCTCGAACTCATCTGTGCTCCCGGTGAGCGGCCACGGCGGACGGCGCTGCCGACCGCCTGCCCCCGGCGATCGGGTTGGCCGAGCCGGGGGTGGCGTCTATCGACATCGGCGGAGGCCCGAAAACCAGGCCTCGCCCATCAAATCGCTCCTCAGAGGGAATCGAGCGCCTTCTGGAAGCGATTGGCGTGCGAGCGCTCGGCTTTCGCGAGCGTCTCGAACCAGTCGGCGATCTCGTTGAAGCCTTCGTCGCGGGCCTGCTTCGCCATGCCCGGGTACATGTCTGTGTACTCGTGCGTTTCTCCGGCAATCGAAGCCTTCAGATTGGACTTCGTATCGCCGATCGGCAGACCCGTGGCCGGATCGCCCACGGCCTCGAGGTACTCGAGGTGACCATGGGCATGGCCCGTTTCACCTTCGGCCGTCGAGCGGAACACGGCGGAAACGTCGTTGTAGCCTTCGACATCAGCCTTGGCGGCGAAGTAGAGGTAGCGACGATTGGCCTGCGATTCGCCGGCGAATGCGTCCTTGAGGTTCTTTTCGGTCTTGCTGCCCTTGAGGTGCACAACTCTCTCCTGCTCGACTGGGTGAAATAATGTTTAGACTAGGTCTAAGCGACGACCACTCTAAGTCCGCTGACTGGTCAGCGTCAATTGCCCCTGCTGCACCGCGTGTGTAACGTTCACGACACATGACCAAGAAAAACAAGACTCCGGATTTCGAACAGGCGCTGCACGAACTCGAAGCGCTGGTCGAGAAACTCGAAAACGGCGATCAGCCACTCGAAGAAGCGCTGAAGCACTTCGAGCGTGGCGTTGCGCTCACGCGGGACTGTCAGCTCGCGCTGAAAGCCGCGCAGGCCAAGGTCGAGATCCTGACGCGGCGGAGCGGCGTGAGCGCTGCGAACGAAGGCGATCCCGACGACGATTCCGATGTCGAACCCTTCGATGCCGAGGACGAACGCGGGTCGGGTGCGGCATGAGCGCGGCGCGCACGGCGGATGAGGCCCAGTTGTCGCTGCGCATCGGGCAGCTGCAATCGCGAATAGAAACCGTTCTCGATCGGGTGCTCGCCATGCCCGATCCGGGTACGCCGAGGCTACGGGAGGCCATGCGCTACAGCGTCCTCGGCGGCGGCAAGCGGCTGCGCCCCCTGCTGGTCTACCTCACGGGCGAGGCCCTCGGCGCATCACTCGACGCCCTCGACATCCCGGCGGCGGCGGTCGAGCTGATCCACGTCTACAGCCTCGTGCACGACGATCTGCCCGCGATGGACGACGACGACCTCCGGCGTGGCCGGCCGACCTGCCATCGCGCGTTCGACGAAGCCACGGCCATACTGGTCGGCGATTCGCTGCAGGCGTTTGCCTTCGAACTGCTGGCGGGCGACGCATCGCTGCCTGCGAGCGAAGCGCAGGCCCGGCTGACGATGATCCGCGTGCTGGCCGACCGTATCGGCACACGCGGCATGGCCGGCGGCCAGGCGATGGATCTCGGCGCGGTCGGCAATGCGCTCGACCTTGCGGCCCTCGAGGAGATGCATCGTCGCAAGACCGGCGCCCTGATCGAAGCCAGCGTGCTGCTCGGGGCGGCGGCGGCGGGCGTCACTGGCGGACCAAAAGTGGACGCCCTGCGGACACTCGGCGCCGACATCGGCCTCGCTTTCCAGATCCAGGACGACATCCTCGACGTGTCAGGCGACGCCCAGGCGCTCGGCAAGGCCACGGGTGCCGACGCGGCCCACAACAAGCCGACCTACCCCAGCACCATCGGGCTCGAGGCCGCCCGGCAGCGGGCCGCCGACCTGCAGCACCGCGCGATTGCTGCGCTGGATGTGTTCGGGGCAGACGGCGAAAGTCTGCGCGCCCTCGCACGTTTCATGGTCAACCGGCGTCACTGAGACGTAGTATTCCAGTCCGACCATGAGCGTAGACACCGCCAAGTACCCGCTGCTGTCGACCATCGACTCGCCGGCGGACATCCGCGCCCTCGCGGAGTCCCAGCTCGGGCAGCTGTGCACCGAGCTGCGCACCTTCCTGATCAACACGGTCGCCACGCGCGGCGGGCACTTCGCCGCCGGTCTCGGCACCGTCGAACTCACGGTCGCCCTGCACTATGTGTACGAGACGCCGGAAGATCGCCTGATCTGGGACGTCGGTCATCAGGCCTACCCGCACAAAGTCCTGACAGGGCGCCGCGATCGCCTCGCCTCGATCAAGCAGCTGCACGGCCTCGCACCATTCCCGACGCGCAGTGAGAGCGAGTACGACACGTTCGGCGTTGGGCACTCGAGCACGTCGATCAGCGCGGCGCTCGGCATGGCGGTCGCTGCAGAACGCTCAGGCTCGAAGCGGCGCGTCGTGGCCGTGATCGGCGATGGTGCGCTGACGGCCGGCGTCGCCTGGGAAGCGATCCTCAACGGCGGCTCCCTCAAGACCACGGACATGCTCGTGGTGCTGAACGACAACGATCATTCGATCTCGGAAAACGTCGGCGCGCTTCCGAATTACCTCACCCGCATCCTCACGAGCCGCACGTACACGGGCCTGCGCGAAGGCAGCAAGAAAGTGCTGGCGCAGATGCCGCCGGTCGTGCAGGAGTTCGCGCGCCGTTCAGAAGAGCACATCAAGGGCATGGTGCTGCCCGGCACGCTGTTCGAGGAATTCGATTTCAACTACATCGGGCCCATCGACGGGCATGACGTGACGACGCTCGTGCGCGCACTGCGGATCCAGCGCAAGCTGAAGGGACCGCAGTTCCTGCACATCGTCACGCGGAAGGGCAAAGGCTACGCACCGGCCGAAGCGGATCCGATCAAGTGGCATGGCCCGGGTCCGTTCGATCCCGAGACGGGCGTCATCTTCAAGGAGAAGGCGACGGGCCCGACCTACTCCCAGGTGTTTGGTCAGTGGCTGTGCGACATCGCCGCGCAGGACCCGAAGATCATCGCCATCACGCCTGCGATGCGTGAAGGCTCCGGCATGGTGGAGTACTCCAAGCGCTTTCCGGATCGCTACTTCGATGTCGCCATCGCCGAGCAGCACGCGGTCACTTTCGCCGCCGGCCTCGCCTGCGAAGGCTTCCGGCCGGTCGTGGCGATCTACAGCACCTTCCTGCAGCGCGCCTACGATCAGCTGATCCATGACGTCGCGCTGCAGAACCTCCCGGTCACGTTCGCGCTGGATCGCGCCGGGCTCGTCGGCAGCGACGGTGTGACCCACCAGGGCGCCTACGACATCAGCTTCCTGCGCTGCATCCCGAACATGACGATCATGGCGCCGTCGGATGAAGACGAGTGCCGACAGATGCTGTACACGGCGACCACGCTGCCGGGACCGGCCGCCGTGCGTTATCCGCGCGGCACGGGGCCCGGCGTCACGCCGGTGACAGAGATGACCGCCCTGCCCTTCGGCAAGGCGCAGTTGCGACGCGAGGGCCGCAGCGGCCTTGCGATTCTCTGCTTCGGCACGCTGCTGGACGCCGCGCTCGCTGTCGGCGAACGGCTCGATGCCACCGTCATCAACATGCGTTTCGTCAAACCGCTGGACGAAACGATGGTGCTGAAGATTGCCGCCAAGCATCGTGCGATCGTGACGATCGAGGAAAATGCGATCGCGGGTGGCGCAGGCTCCGCCGTGGCGGAACTGCTGGCCTCGGAAGGCCTGACGCTGCCGCTGCTGTTGCTCGGCATCCCGGATCGCTTCATCGAGCATGGCTCGCGCGAGGACTGTCTCGCACTCGCGGGGCTGGACCCTGCCGGGATTCGCGGCTCGATCGAGCGCTGGTGGTCGCTGCAGGAAACCGAGAGCGCACTCGCCAACGCCTGAGGGGCGTCAGCCAGAGGGCATCAGCCTGCGATCTTCGCCTCGGCGCTCTGCAGTCGGGTGATCAGCGTGGCGAGGAACATGCGATTGAACCGCAGCTGGCAAGGCGCGGACACCTGTTCGAGCAGCGTCGCACTGACCTTCAGTACGCTGACCGGTGCCGCAGCGCGAATCGTTGCGGTCCGCCGCGCACCTTTCACGTAGCCCGTCTCGCCGAAGCACTCACCGCTGTCGATTCGACCCACGACCGCACCGTTGCGGGTCACGCTGCATTCACCGGAAACGAGGATGTAGAACCGGTCGTCCATCTCGCCTTCCTTGACGATTTCTTCACCGGCCTGGTACTCGGACCAGGTGCTGGCACGCATGACCTCCCAGATCTCGGCATGCGAGAACTCGTGGAAGAAGCGCAGCCGCCGCAGCGTGGCGAACTGTTCCTGCTGGTCGACGCGACTGTAGGCCTCACGCAGCTTCTGGTGAACGCGCGTGAGGTCCGCAGCGAAATCGAGTCCCGTCTTGTAGCGGCGCTCCGGCTGCTTCATCAGCGCCGTCGCAACGACCTGTTCGAGCTCTTCCGGAATGTCGGGGCGCAGCGTGTGCACCGGCGCCGGCGTGGCGTACACGATCTGATGCAGCAGCTTGGCGAGATTGCTGGCCTTGAACGGGCGCGCACCGGTCAGCAGTTCGTACATCACGGCACCTAGCGAATACAGATCGCTCGAGTTGGTGAGTTCGAGGCTCTGCACCTGCTCGGGCGACATGTACGACGGGCTGCCAGCGATGCCCTCGATGCGCGAGATATCCGAATCCGCAACCAGCGCGATGCCGAAGTCGATGATGCGGACATCGGACTCCTGCGTCAGCATGATGTTCGAGGGTTTCACGTCGCGATGGATCACGCCGCGCGAGTGGGCGTAGTGCAACGCACGCGCGCACTTGTAGACGATCTCGACCACGTCGTCGATGCGCAGCAGATTGTCCGGCTTGCAATAGGCGGCGAGGGTCCGGGCGCCGTGCACGTGCTCCGTGACGATGTAGCAGTAGTCGCCCTCTTCACCGGCGTCGTAGATCGGCAGGATGTGCGGATGCTGCAGCATGCCGACCATGTGCGCTTCGGACAGGAACATCTTGCGCGCAATGCGCGCCTTCTCCTCGTCGCCGCCGGCGTCGAGGTTGTACACCTTGATCGCGACGTCGCGGCCGTAATAGGGATCGTGGGACAGATACACCGTGCCGGTGCTGCCACGACCCACTTCATTGACGATCACGTACTTGCCGATCTTCTCAGGGATAGGCCGCGTCGACTTCTGATTCTGATGCGAGACAGGTGCTGCCATTGATCCGCCGCCAACGCGTCAGGCCGGACGGGTCGCCCGGCCCTGTTTGACTCATGGTGTGGCGAGCAGGATACGAACCCGGTGAAGCACGGGCTGTGACGCAGTTCCCGGCCCGAACCGGGCTGCGCGCACCGTCGGTCGGCAGGGCGCGCGCGCACTGCCGAACGCTCAGGGTGCGAAGTGATCGAACCCGGAATGCGAGAGCTGCATCACGGTTTCCAAGTCGCGGATTTCGATGCCAGGCTCGCGCCGCAGTTCACCGATGACCTGGAAGCCCGGATCCACGAGACCGGCATCCGCATGCGCCGCGGGCCAGGCGGCCTCGAGTGCGGCGCGACGCACTGACGGCAGGGTGAAGCACAGCTCGTAGTCGTCGCCGCCGGTGAGTGCGAGCTCGACCGCCCGCGAGGCGCCGCCCACGCGCGCAACGGTGCCGAGATCGGCAACTGATCCGCCTGCAGCACTGCACCGCAGCCACTCGCCGAGCACAGCTTGCCGGCATCGCCGAGCAGCCCATCGGACACGTCGATGCAGGCGGTCGCGAACTTGCGCAGCAGCAGGCCACTCGCGAGCCTTGGCTCCGGAAACAGGAAGCGCTCACGCAAATGACGCGCCGCCGCTGTGGATGAAGCCGTCGTGTCGCGCCCCGCGACGCGTTCGATGGCGAGACCGGCCGCAGCATCGCCGGGTGTGCCCGTCACGCACAGCAGATCGCCGGGCTGGGCCCGGTCACGACGCAATGCAGTACCGGCCGGTGCAAATCCGATCACCTGTACGGTGATCGACAGCGACCCGCTGGTGGTATCGCCGCCAACCAGCGCGACGCCATGCCGTTGCGCGAGACGTCCGAAGCCGCGGGCAAAGGCTTCGAGCCATCCCTCATCGGCATGCGGCAATGTCAGCGCGAGCAGAGCCCAGGCTGGCCTGGCGCCCATTGCGGCGATGTCACTGAGGTTGACGGCGAGCGCGCGATGCCCGATGGACTCGGGCGGCGAACCGGGCAGGAAGTGCGTACCTTCGACCAGCGTATCCGCGACGACGACCAGCTGCTGGCCTTGCGGCGGTTCGAGCACCGCGCCGTCGTCACCGACACCGAGGATGACGTCGGCGCGCGCCGCACCGGCTGACGTGAAGTACCGGCGGATCAGTTCGAACTCGCCGAGCGGCATGGCGGTGTCCCGGCAGCTCAGTGTTCGAGCGGGCGCAGTTCGCGTGCCGCGCGGTCCAGCACCGCGTTGACGAACTTGTGGCCGTCGGTCGCACCGAAGCGCCGCGAAAGACTCACGGCCTCGTTGATCACGACGCGATACGGCACATCGAGCCGGCCGACGAGTTCATGCAGGCCGACCAGCAGCACGGCATGCTCGACCGGATCGAGCTCGGCCGGCTTGCGATCGAGCCACGGGGCAAGCTGCTCGTCGAGAGTCTCGCGGGATTCCGCGACCGCCTGCACCAGCTCAGCGAAATACTCGCGATCGGTGTTGGGCATGTCGTCTTCGCCCTGCAGCTCCTTCAATGCGTCCTGCCACGGGCCTTCGTTCAGCTGCAGGCGATAGATGGCCTGCATCGCAAACTTGCGCGCCAGGGAGCGGCCGCCGGAACGGGGATCGATTTTCGAGCGCTTATTCACTGCATGCACTCATCGCGCCGGCCCGACGCGCTCGAAGGCGGCACCACGCAGCAGATTCGCCATTTCGATCGCGACGTCCATCGACTCTCCACCCTTGTTCATGCGCGCGACATCGGCGCGCTCCTGCGCCTGTTCGACGGTGTCGACCGTCAGCACGCCGAAGACCACCGGCACGCCGGTATCGAGCGATGCGCGCGTGAGGCCGCTGGCGGCTTCACCGGCGACGTAGTCGAAATGTGCCGTGTCACCCCGGATCACGCAGCCCAGCGCCACCACCGCATCGTACTGGCCACTGTCGGCCAGCTGCTTCGCGGCCAGCGGCAACTCGAACGCGCCCGGCACGCGCAGGATCACCAGCTGATCCGCGCGGCCACCGCAGCGTGACCAGGCGGCCATGCTGCCTGCCAACTGCTGCGCGACGATGAAATCGTTGAATCGCGCCGCGACGATCGCAACGCGCAGCGACGCAGCGTCGAGCGCACCCGAGATCTCGTTCGTATTGCGCGGCGCTGTCGTCGCCTCATTCTTCAGCTTGCTGCTCATGACGGGTGTCTCACGGGGCGGGATCCGCCGGGCCTTCATCCACATAGCCCTCGATCTCGAGATCGAAGGCGGAAATGCCATGCATCTGCTTCGGAGCGGAAAGCACACGCATGCGGCGCACGCCGAGATCCTTCAGGATCTGCGCGCCGATGCCATACGTGCGCAGCACCTGG
>Ga0116177_10004569_pt1 | contig 10073 bp, 9 predicted proteins | sample AD_STIC10_MetaG_FD_89750 | JGI IMG/M metagenome (GOLD analysis project Ga0116177, IMG submission 89750) | Active sludge microbial communities of municipal wastewater-treating anaerobic digesters from USA - AD_STIC10_MetaG | ecosystem: Engineered > Bioreactor > Anaerobic > Digestate | place: USA...
CTTCTGTTCGGTCTCGGCCGGGAACTGCTCGCGCTCGATCTGCTGCTCGAGCACGTACATCAGGTGCACCGGATTCGCGGCGACCTCGGTGCTGTCGAAGTTGAAGACTTTGGACAGGATCTTGAAGGCGAAGCGCGTCGAGATGCCGCTCATGCCCTCGTCCACGCCCGCGTAGTCGCGGTACTCCTGGTAGCTCTTGGCGCGCGGGTCGGTGTCCTTCAGGTTCTCGCCGTCGTACACCAGCATCTTGGAGTACAGCGACGAGTTCTCGGGCTCCTTCAGCCGCGTGAGCACCGCGAACTGGCTCATCATCTTCAACGTGCCGGGCGCGCAGGTCGCGTGGGCCAGCGAGGAGCCGCGCAGCAGCTTCTCGTAGATCTTGACCTCTTCGCTGACGCGCAGGCAGTACGGCACCTTGACGATGTAGATGCGGTCGAGGAAGGCCTCGTTGTTCTTGTTGTTGCGGAAGGCCTTCCACTCGCTCTCGTTGCTGTGCGCCAGCACCACGCCGTCGAACGGGATCGCGCCGAAGCCCTCCGTGCCCTTGAAGTTGCCCTCCTGCGTGGCGGTGAGCAGCGGGTGCAGCACCTTGATCGGCGCCTTGAACATCTCGACGAACTCGAGCAGGCCCTGGTTGGCCAGGCACAGGCCGCCACTGAAGCTGTAGGCGTCGGGGTCGTCCTGGGCGTAGGTCTCGAGCTTGCGGATGTCGACCTTGCCGACGAGCGAGCTGATGTCCTGGTTGTTCTCGTCGCCCGGCTCGGTCTTGGCGATGCCGACCTGCTTGAGCACGCTGGGGTGGCGTTTGACGACCTTGAACTTGCGGATGTCGCCGCCGTACTCCTCGAGCCGCTTGACGGCCCAGGGCGACAGGATGCGGTTCAGGTAGCGCCGCGGGATGCCGTATTCCTTCTCGAGGATCGGGCCGTCTTCGGCGGCGTCGAACAGGCCCAGCGGCGACTCGTTCACCGGCGAGCCCTTGATCGCGTAGAAGGGCACGTCCTGCATGAGCTGCTTCAGGCGCTCGGCGATCGAGGACTTGCCGCCACCCACCGGTCCGAGCAGGTAGAGGATCTGCTTCTTCTCTTCCAGCCCCTGCGCCGCGTGGCGGAAGTAGGACACGACCTGCTCGATCGAGTCTTCCATGCCGTAGAACTCGGCGAAGGCCGGATAGACCTTGATCACCTTGTTCGCGAACAGGCGCGACAGCCGCGGGTCGTTGCGCGTGTCGACGGTCTGCGGCTCGCCGATGGCCTTGAGCATGCGCTCGGCCGCGGTGGAGTAGGCCACCGGGTTGCGCTTGCACTCGGCCAGGTACTCCTCGAGGGATATTTCCTCTTCGCGGGTGCGCTCGAAGCGCGCGGCGAAGTTGCTGATCACGTCCATGCTGATCTCCTAGACATCAGGACTGCGGCGACCCGAAGACAGGGGGTCATCGCGGGGGGAAGTTCTGATGAAGTCCCATGGGCTCCATCAGAGCTTTCCGTGTCGATCAGCGTATCTCGTTGTCTCAAGCTTGGTGCATCTTGCTCCTGTCGGTGCCACGAGAACAGGGTTGTTTACACCTCTGATCGCGGGGCCGGATCCTGCATCCAAGTCAGCAAGTAACGTGCCGCTCGCCTCCCAGGTTGAACGCGGTTTCCGAAAGAGCCGCCCGCCGCGTGCAAAGTTCCACGACTCAGCTCGGGGGCAGCCCGAGCTTGTCGAGCAGGCCGTTGAGTTCGTCGAGCGATCCGAAGCGGATCGCGACTTCGCCGGACTCGCCACTGCGCGCGCGCTTCTTGACCCGGATCTCGACCGTCGCGGTGAGCACATCCGACAGCGCCTGTTCGATGCGCAGCAGGTCGCGCGGCTTCTCGCCCTGCGCGCGCAGCAGCGGCGCCTGCCGGCCGGTGCCGGTGCGCGCGACCAGGCGCTCGGCTTCGCGCACGCTGAGCTTCTTCGCGACGATCTGGTTCGCGCTCAGGATCTGTTGTGCACCGTCCAGCGGCAGCAGCGCGCGTGCATGGCCCATGTCGATGTCGCCGGCCATCAGCATCTGCTGCACGGGCTCGCTGAGGTTCAACAGGCGCAACAGGTTGCTGGCCGCGCTGCGCGAGCGGCCCACGGCCTGCGCCGCCTGGTCGTGTGTGAGCCCGAACTCCTCCGTCAGCCGCTTCAGGCCTTGTGCTTCCTCGAGCGGGTTCAGGTCTTCGCGCTGGATGTTCTCGATCAGCGCCATGGCGGCGGCGCTCTCGTCGGGCACGTCCTTGACGAGCACCGGCACCTCGGCCAGGCCGGCGAGCGCCGCGGCGCGCATGCGGCGCTCGCCGGCGATGACCTCGTAGCGGCCCGAGCCCACCGGCCGCACGAGGATCGGCTGCATCACGCCCTGGGCCTTGATGCTCTCCGCCAGCTCGTAGAGCGAGCCTTCGTCCATGCGCGTGCGCGGCTGGTACTTGCCGGGCTGGAGCCGGGAGAGCTCGAGCACGGTCGGCGCACCCTCGGCGGGCCGAGGCGCATCGCCGGGCTCGGCCACGCGCGGGCCGAGCAGTGCCTCGAGGCCGAGGCCGAGTCCCTTGGGTTTCTTGGTCGCCATGGCGCGGATTCTCCCCGATCAGCCCGCGGCGTCGACCAGCCGTCGCAGCAGGGCCTGGCCTTCCGGCCAGGCGCCCAGGCCCGAGTCGCCGTTGACGTGACCGCGTGCACCGACGTCCACGCGCTCGGCGCCCCAGTCCGCGGCCAGGCCCACGGCGCGCGCGGGGCTGCAGTAGGGGTCGTCCGTGCTGGCCACGACGATGGCGTGGAAGGGCAGGCGCTGGCGCGCCATCGGCCGCCAGTTGAAGAGCTGGGGCGGCATGTCGTCGCGCTCGGTGTCGGGCGGCGCCACGAGCAGCGCGCCGGCCACGCGCGCCGTGTGGCGCGAGTGTGCCGCCCACGAGGCGACGAGCTGGCAGCCCAGGCTGTGCGCCACCAGCACGGCCGGCGCCTCGGCCTCCAGCAGCACCTCGTCGAGCCGCGCCATCCAGTCGCCGCGGCGCGGCCAGAGCCAGTCGTCCTGTTCGACGCGGCGGTGGCCGAAGGCCGATTCCCAGTGGCTCTGCCAGTGCGCGGCGTCGGAGTTCAGCCAGCCGGGCAGCAACAGGGTTCTCACGGACGTCGACATCGTGCTGGCTTATCCTTGGTGCTCGTCAATCGAGGACACCGACATGAGTTATCGCGCATTCGTCGACGGCCAGGAAGGCACGACCGGCCTGCGCATCCACGAGTATCTCGCGCAGCGCGGGGACATCGAGGTGCTGCGCATCGACGCCGACAAGCGCAAGGACAGCGCCGAGCGGGCGCGCCTGCTGAACGCGGCCGACGTCGCCTTTCTGTGCCTGCCCGACGCGGCCTCGAAGGAGGCGGCGGCGCTGGTCACGAACCCGAAGACCTGCCTGATCGACGCCAGCACCGCGCACCGCACGGCACCCGGTTGGGTGTTCGGCCTGCCCGAGCTGGCGCCGGGGCAGCGCGAGGCGCTGCGCGGCGCCAAGCGCATCGCCAACCCGGGCTGCCACGCCAGCGCCTTCATCCTGGCGCTGCGGCCGCTCGTCGACGCCGGCCTGGTGCCGGCCGGACTGCCGGTGTCGGCCACCTCGATCACCGGCTACTCGGGGGGCGGCAAGAAGATGATCGAGCAGTACCAGGCCGGCGGCGACGCCCGGCTCGAGTCGCCCCGGCCCTATGCGCTCACGCTCGCCCACAAGCACATCCCGGAAATGATGGCGCACACCGGCCTGGCGGCGAAGCCGCTGTTCATGCCCATCGTCGGCAACTTCTACAAGGGCCTGGCGGTGACGGTGCCGCTGCACCTGGCGCAGTTGCGCGCCGGTACCTCGGCCGAGCAGCTGCACGCGGCGCTGGCCGAGCGGTATGCGGGCGAGCGCTTTGTGCGCGTGTTGCCCCTGCGCGATGCCGCGACGCTGGACGACGGCTTCTTCGACGTGCAGGCCTGCAACGACACCAACCGTGTGGACGTGTTCGTGTTCGCCAACGACACCCAGGCGCTGGTGATCGCCCGGCTCGACAACCTGGGCAAGGGCGCCAGCGGCGCTGCCGTGCAGGCCATGAACGTGCACCTCGGCCTCGACGAGGCCGCCGGACTCTGAGCCCTGCCGGCGGCGGCGGGGCCGTGCACCGGTCCCGGCCGGTGTCGCCGCCGGGCGTCAGTGCGCACCAACTTTTCACGTCGACAGCCCACCGGGGGTCGACCCGTCCGGCACGGGCCGGCACGATGCTCCGGCGGCGCGACCTGCGTGCCGCTTCCCCCACCCAAGGAGCAGGCATGGCCGGCAAATTCGAACTCAAGACCTCCAGCAACGGCAAGTTCTTCTTCAACCTCCTGGCCAGCAACGGGCAGATCATCCTGAGCAGCGAGATGTACGAGTCCAAGGCCAGCGCTCTGAGCGGCATCGAGTCGGTCAAGAAGAACGCGGGCGATGCGGCGCGCTACGACAAGCTCGACGGCGGCAATGGCAAGTGGTACTTCACGCTCAAGGCCGGCAACCACCAGGTGATCGGCAAGAGCCAGATGTACTCGATCGCCGCGTCGCGCGACGCCGGCATCGACTCGGTTTCGGCGCACGCCGCCGGTGCGTCCACGAGCGACCTCAGCGCTTGACCGTGCGCCGCGCGCGGCCTCAGCACGCGCGCGGGTCGTTGGTGCGGTAGTGGTAGGCGTAGGCGTCGGCGAAGCCGAGCCGGTGGTAGACCGCCCGCGCCGGGTGGTTGTCGCCTTCCACCTGCAGGTAGGCGTGGCGGGCGCCGTGCGCGTGGGCGTCGTGCAGCAGGTGCCGGCACAGCGCCGCCGCGTGGCCCCGGCCGCGTGCCGCGGGGGCGGTGAACACGTCGTACAGCCCGACCAGGTCGCCTTCGATCGCGTACTGTCCGCAGGCGACGGGCTCGCCGTCCACCCGCCACTCGAAGGCGCGGAAGGGCACCGGTGCATGGACCAGCCGCTGGCCGTGGGCCTGCCGCTGTGACAGCGGCGAGCCGCGCAGCCCGCCCACGCGTTGCGCGAAGGCCTCGAGCCCGAGCGCATGGGCCCGGCCACCGGCCGGCGCCTCCGCCATGACGCCTTCGTCCAGGTCCGCGCGGACCATCACGCGCGTGTCGTCGAAGCGCCGCCAGCCCAGGGCCGCCAGTTCGGCATCGAGCGTCGCCGGCACGGTGAAGGGCGTGATGCGCACGATCAGCGGCAGGCCGGCCTCGTCGAACACCGCCTGGCTCTGCGCCAGGCGCGCGGCCACGGACTGACGGCCGGCGGCCACCGCGTTGATGCAGCGCGCCCGCTTGGCCTTGCCCGGCGAGCAGCGCAGCAGCCAGCCGTCGAGCCAGCGCTGCTGCGGCGGGGCGCTGGCGTTCAGGCCCGCGTCCTCGATGCGCGCGAGCAGCAGGGGGTCGAAGGCGACACCCATGCGCTGTCAGCGCATCGTCTCGATGCGGCGCACCATCTCGGCGGCGAACTCGACGAACGCGAGCGCTCCCTTGGACGCGGGGTCGAACACCACGCCGGGCAGGCCGTAGCTCGGGGCCTCGGCGAGCCGCACGTTGCGCGGGATCACGGTGTCGAAGACCTTGTCGGCGAAGTGCGCCTTGAGCTGCTCGCTGACCTGCTGCTGCAGCGTGATGCGCGGGTCGAACATCACGCGCAGCAGACCGATGATCTGCAGGTCGGGGTTCAGGTTGGCATGCACCTGCTTGATGGTGTTGACCAGGTCCGACAGGCCCTCGAGCGCGAAGTATTCGCACTGCATCGGCACGACCACGCCGTGCGCGGCGCACAGACCGTTGAGCGTCAGCAGGCTCAGCGACGGCGGACAGTCGACGAGCACGAAGTCGTAGTCGTCGCGCACGGCCTCGATCGCGCCCTTCAGGCGCTTGTCGCGCCGCTCGAGCTCGACGAGCTCGACTTCGGCGCCGGCGAGCTCGCGGTTGGCGCCGACCACGTCGTAGCCGACCTTGGCGTTGTGCTGGCGGGCCTCGGCAATCGTCGCGTTCTCGAGCAGCACGTCGTAGACGCTGAGTTCGAGCCCGCGCTTGTCGATGCCCGAGCCCATGGTCGCATTGCCCTGCGGGTCGAGGTCGACGACGAGCACGCGCTGGCCGATGCGCGCCAGGCCCGCGGCGAGGTTGACGGTCGTCGTCGTCTTGCCGACGCCGCCTTTCTGGTTGGCGATGCAGAAGATTCGGGCCATGACGGGCGCTGCGGTACGAAGTAAGGGCGCGGATCGGGCCCGGTGGGCCGGGCGCTGAAGCCCGGTGTCGTGGGGCGAATGTACCGGACTTGCGGCGCGCTCAGTCGCGCAGCAGGCGCAGCCCGAAGGCGACCAGGAAGACCCCGGCGAGGCGCTGCAGCAGGCGCACCAGCTTTTTGTGAGCGCTCACTTGCTTCGAAACCGCCGAGGCGAAGGCGCACAGGCTCAGGCAGTAGGCGGCGGTGATGAGGGCGATGGTCAGCGCCATCGCGGCAAAGGTCGGGATGCCGCGGTGCGTGGCCGGGTCGATGAACAGCGGGAAGAAGGCCATGTAGAACACGATCGCCTTCGGGTTGAGCAGGGTGATCAGGAAGGCCTGGCGCGCGTAGTGGTGCGGCTCGATGCGGATCGGCGAGGCCTCGCCCGGCCGGGAGAAGATCAGCTTCAGTCCGATCCAGCCCAGGTACGCCGCCCCGGCATACTGCACCGCCCGAAACCAGCCGGGGTGCGCGGCCAGCAGCGCGGCGACGCCGCCGACCGCCATCCACAGCAGCACCTGATCGCCGACCATCACGCCGAGCGTCGCAGCGGCACCGGCGCGCAGGCCGCCCTTCGCCGTGGAGGTGAGCAGCGCGAAGGTGCCCGGCCCGGGCAGAGCCAGGAACAGCAGGATCGCCGCGCAATAGGCCGGGAAGTCGGAGATGCCGAACAGGGTCATGGCAGGGGCCTTCCGGGCACCGTCAGGGCGTTGGCGGCAACGTGGGGCGCGCCGACTGAGGATGCGCCTGGAGGCGCGACAGGTCGAAGCCGAGTTCGACGAGCCGGGCGCGGATCAGGCGTTCGTCGTCGGCGCCCAGTGTCGGTTGGCGCGCGAGCACCCAGAGGTACTCGCGCGTCGGCTCGCTGACGACGGCGTAGCGGTAGTCGTCGGCAAGCGCGACGACCCAGTAGCGGCCCCAGCCGATGCCCGTCCAGCGCAGCCAGGCGGGCAGGAAGCTGACCTTCAGCGTGGCCGGCGCGAGCTGCCCGTCGGCCACCGTCGAACCGTCGGGACGGGCCAGGCCCGTGGCCTGGTCGTCGCGACCGTCGGCGGTGCGGCAACGGTTCAGCACCTCGATGTGGCCGTCGGGCAGCGCTCGGTAGCTCGCCGACGTGTCCGACACGCATTGCGCCTGGAATCGATTGGGGTACAGCGCCACCTGGTACCAGGTGCCGACATAACGGCTCAGCTCGACGCGGGCGATGGGCTCCAGTGGAGCCGGCGCGGCGAACGCGCCGGCCGAGAAGGCGATCAGGGCGGCAGACAGGGTCGAGCGACAGGTCAGGGGCATGGGGCTTTCAGGTTCGAGGTCTCATCCACACGAGGCAGCGCTCGGCGTCGAGGCCGGGCACGTTCAGGGGTTCCACGTGAAACACGTCGATGTCCGGCGGCAACTCGGCCTGTTCGGCGTCGGGCGGCTTGCCCTTCATCGCCATCCAGACACCTCCCGGCTTCAGGTGCTGGCGCGTCAGCCGTACGAAGTCGGCCAGCGACGCGAAGGCGCGTGAGGTCACCAGGTCGAAAGGGGCGGCCTTCAACTGCTCGACCCGTGCATGCTCGCCATGAAGCTGCGGCAGGCCCAATTCGCCGGCGGCCTGCCGGATGAAGGCGGCCTTCTTGCCGACGGTGTCGACACAGGTCACGTCGTAGCTCGGGCAGGTCGCTGCGATCACGATGCCGGGCAAGCCGCCGCCGCTGCCCACGTCCAGGATCCGGGCAACGCGGTGTTCACCGAGATGGCGTCGCAAGGGCGGCAGCACTGCCAGGCAGTCGACCAGGTGCTGGGTGAGCATCTGCGCCGGCTCGCGTACGGCCGTCAGGTTGTAGGTGCCGTTCCAGCGCTGCAGCAGGGCGAGATCGTCGAGCAGCGTGTCGACCTGCTCGGCGCTCAGCGCCAGCCCCAGCGCTTGCGCCGCCTCGACGAGGCGGGGCCGCAGGGTGTCGACCGCCTCAGGCCGCGGCATCGTCGCGGCGCTGTTCGTTGGCGGCAAAGCCCTTGAAACGGCCCTTCTTCAGGTGGATCAGCAGCAGCGAAATGGCCGCCGGCGTCACGCCCGAGATGCGCGAGGCCTGGCCCAGCGTTTCGGGCCGGTGCTTGCCGAGCTTCTGGCGCACCTCGAACGACAGCGCATGCACGGCCGAATAGTCGAGCTCGTCGGGCAGCTTCAGGCTCTCGAAGTGCGCAGCGCGTTCGACGTCCTCGATCTGCTTGTCGATGTAGCCGGCGTACTTGATCGCGATCTGCACCTGTTCGATGACCGCGTCGGCCAGGCGCTCGCCGAGTTCGGTTTGCAGGTCGGCGCGGTTCGGCACGGCGCCGGGCAGGGCGACGGCAGCGATCTCGGAGACACCGTCGAAGTCCACGCCGGGGCGGCGCAGCAGGTCGGCCAGGCTGTACTCGTGCTCGATCGCCTTGCCCAGCAGGCGCTCGGCATCGGCCGCAGGCAAGGTGGCCGGGCGCACCCAGCCGGCCCGCAGCCGTTGTGTTTCACGTGAAACGGCGTCGCGCTTGCGGTTGAACGCAGCCCAGCGGACGTCGTCCACCAGGCCCATCGCCCGGCCGGCGTCGGTCAGGCGCAAGTCGGCGTTGTCCTCGCGCAGCTGCAGGCGGAACTCGGCGCGGCTCGTGAACATCCGGTACGGCTCGGTCACGCCCTTGGTGATCAGGTCGTCGACCAGCACGCCCAGGTAGGCCTGATCGCGGCGCGGCAGCCAGGGCTCGCGCCCCTGGACCCGCAGGGCGGCGTTCAGCCCGGCAAACAGGCCCTGGGCCGCGGCCTCCTCGTAGCCGGTCGTGCCGTTGATCTGCCCGGCGAAGTACAGGCCGCCGATGGCGCGCGTCTCGAAGCTGCTGCTGAGTTCGCGCGGGTCGAAGTAGTCGTACTCGATGGCGTAGCCGGGGCGCAGGATGTGCGCGCGCTCCAGCCCGACCATCGAGCGCACCGCGGCGATCTGGACGTCGAAGGGCAGCGAGGTCGAGATGCCGTTCGGGTAGAACTCGTGGGTCGTCAGGCCCTCGGGCTCCAGGAAGATCTGGTGCGAGTCCTTGTCGGCGAAGCGATTGACCTTGTCCTCGATGCTCGGGCAGTAGCGCGGGCCCACGCCCTCGATCACGCCGGTGAACATCGGGCTGCGGTCGAAGCCGGCGCGGATGATCTCGTGCGTGCGCTCGCTGGTGTGGGTGATCCAGCACGGCACCTGGCGCGGGTGCATCGCCGCACTGCCGACGAAGCTGAACACCGGCACCGGGTCCAGGTCGCCCGGCTGCTCCTGCAGGCGGGCGAAGTCGATGCTGCGGCCGTCCAGCCGCGGCGGCGTGCCGGTCTTGAGCCGGCCCTGCGGCAGCTTCAGCTCCTTCAGCCGCGCCGACAGGCTCACCGCCGGCGGGTCGCCGGCGCGGCCGGCGCTGTAGTTCTGCAGGCCCACGTGGATGCGGCCGTCGAGGAAGGTGCCGGCTGTCAGCACCACCGCCCGGCCGCGAAAGCGCAGGCCCACCTGGGTGACGGCGCCGACGACGCGGTCGCCCTCCACCATCAGGTCGTCCACCGCCTGCTGGAAAAGCCAAAGGTTCGGCTGGTTCTCCAGCCGGCGCCGGACGGCGGCCTTGTACAGCACGCGGTCGGCCTGGGCGCGGGTGGCGCGCACCGCCGGCCCCTTGCTGGAATTGAGAATGCGGAACTGGATGCCGGCCTCGTCGGTGGCCAGGGCCATCGCGCCGCCCAGCGCGTCCACCTCCCTGACCAGGTGCCCCTTGCCGATGCCGCCGATGCTCGGGTTGCAGCTCATCTGGCCCAGCGTCTCGATGTTGTGCGTCA
>Ga0116177_10004571_pt1 | contig 10070 bp, 7 predicted proteins | sample AD_STIC10_MetaG_FD_89750 | JGI IMG/M metagenome (GOLD analysis project Ga0116177, IMG submission 89750) | Active sludge microbial communities of municipal wastewater-treating anaerobic digesters from USA - AD_STIC10_MetaG | ecosystem: Engineered > Bioreactor > Anaerobic > Digestate | place: USA...
ACAAGGCAGGAGTAAAGATCGCATTCGGTACCGACGCCGGCGTATTTGCACATGGAAAGAACTGGAAAGAATTTGTGTACATGGTGGAAGGCGGCATGCCGGCCATAGAAGCAATAGCATCTGCCACCTGCAATGGAGCCGAACTGTTAGGCGTTTCTGAGATACTCGGCACCATTGAAAAAGGCAAACTCGCCGATATCATTGCGGTGAATGGCGACCCGGTAAAAGATATCAGCATGATGGAGAACGTGGTTTTTGTTATGAAGGATGGAAAGATCTATAAGAATAAATAAGCAAACAGCTTATATAAGCAGTCATTGAATAAAAGGTCAATGGCTGTTTCATTAGTTAATATCCAGTATCGGAAAATCAGCCGGTAACAGTATTAATTGAACAGCATGCGCAGAAAAAAGAATAAGCAGCATACTTGTGCAAACTGCAATTTCCAGTTCAGTACAAACACCGATCACACTAATTTTTGCCCAAATTGCGGCCAGGAAAACCACAACCCACGCTTTCCTCTGGTACATTACGGGTATGAATTGCTGGAAGGCTTGCTGCATTTTGATACCAAGTTTATTTATTCCCTGAAAACCCTGCTGTTCCGGCCGGGAAAGCTTACAGTCGATTACATAAATAATATCCGCGGGCGCTACACACCACCATTCCGGATGTTTATTTTCCTTTCCCTTTTCGGACTGCTTGTGATGGGTTTATATGAAACCAATCTCCTTAAAAAAGGCCTTTTTGGGGATGCCCCTGTTCCTGGTGAAAAGAATATGACCATCAGCGAAATGTTTGATAAAGCAGAAGACAGCGTGAAGGATAATATATTAGCACCTCCCTTTTCCTGGATACTGAAAAATCCCGATGTAACGAATGGTGATCTGCGGTTATTGAAGAAAATCCACCAAGACAGTATAGGAATATGGCTTTCAGACCATGGTTATGCCAATAATGTCATCAGCCGCTTATTTGCTGTCAACAAAAAAATACGAATCAGCCGGCAAATGACCATGCCAGAAGCCGTAGCAATGGTAACAGGTATTTTCAAATGGCTGTTCCTCATCATGATCCCAATCAATGCACTGATCTGTTTTATTGTTTTTTACCGGAAAGGGTTGTTCTACTACGACACTATGCTGTTTTCCATTCACTTTGGTTGTTTCTTCCTGATCATCTTTCCTGCGATGCTACTCTCCATTTTAATGATGCAGTCGCTAAACAATTTACTCCCCTTCATATTAGCCTGGCTTTTTCTGCTGGCGCTTCTTGTCTATCTGGCGGTTTCAATGAAAAAAGTATTTGCTTTTGGCTGGTTAAGCACACTTGCCAGAATGCTGGTTGCCTGCCTGCTGGCGTTTGCCGTTTACCAGCTGATGCATTATTTCATCTCCAACCATTCCGGTAGGTAACAACAAAAAACATCCTTAATTTCAGGCGGCTGATATTTTAATCGCAATAACCAAATCCATTAATCAATATCTTTGTTTTTTAACGATCACCTATGCAACGCATCCCCGAATCGGAACTCATCATCAACAGCCGCGGCGCCATTTATCATTTGGATGTACGCCCCGAAGAACTGGCCCCAACCGTTATTGTGGTGGGCGACCCCGACCGGGTGAAAAAAGTAAGCGCTCATTTTGATAAGATCGAACATCAACTCCGGCACCGGGAGTTCATCACCCATACCGGTTATATCGGCAATACACATCTATCGGTGATCTCCACCGGTATTGGTCCGGATAATATCGACATCGTTTTCAACGAATTGGATGCCCTGGCCAATATTGATTTTGAAACGAGGATGATCAAAGAGAAACTCACCAAACTGAATATCGTCCGCTTTGGCACATCGGGCTCTTTACAAGCCGATATTCCCGTGGATAGTTTTGTAGCTTCTTCACACGGCCTGGGTTTGGATAACCTGCTCAACTTTTACCGTTACGAAAAAACAACGGCCGATAAAGAAATGGCTGAAGCATTTATCAGCCAGACAAAATTAGATACAGCCATCACCAATCCCTATGCTTTTAGCGGCAGCGAGTTGCTGTTGAAAAAATTCGGCGAAGGTTTTCATAAAGGCATCACCGTAACCTGCCCGGGCTTTTTTGGTCCGCAGGGAAGGGTACTGCGGCTGGGATTGGCAAGTCCGGGCCTGGTTGACAAGCTCACCCATTTCAGTTTTAATAATCACCGAATCACTAACTTTGAAATGGAGACCTCGGCCATTTATGGACTGGGCAAACTAATGGGGCATGAATGCTTGAGCATCAATACCATTATTGCAAACCGGGTAATAAAGGAGTTCTCAAAAGACAGTGAAGCAGCCGTTAAAAACATGATCAAAAAAGCCCTGGAGGCATTAACGTCTTAAGCTATTTTAAACGACATTCAACGATTTTCAACCAATTGAAATGATTGCAACCAAAACCATCCCTGACTTTTCCCTGTCGCCGCATGTTGACCAGGTGGGTATTGAAGAAAGAGCATCCCGGTTCACCAAGCGGAGCATAAAGAATGAGACCAAGGTGAACGGGCTCAAGCTTGCCCTCAACATGATCGACCTCACTACGCTGGAAGGAAAAGATACCGATGGAAAAGTAAAGCAGCTTTGTTACAAAGCATTGCATTTACACGATGCCTACCCCGGCTTACCAACCGTAGCAGCTATTTGTGTTTACCCGAGTATGGTGAAAGTGGCCAAAACAGCGTTGGGAGATTCGGGCGTTAAAGTAGCCGCCGTGGCAACGGCATTCCCCAGCGGACAGGCGCCCCGTGATGTAAAGATCCGGGATACAAAATACGCCGTGCAGAATGGAGCCGATGAGATCGACATGGTGATATCGAGAGGAAAATTCTTACAGGGTGAATACAATTTTGTGTTCGACGAGATCGCTGCCATCAAAGAAGCCTGTGGCGAAGCAAGACTGAAAGTGATATTGGAAACGGGCGAACTGGTTACCTATGATAAAGTACGCCGGGCCAGCGATATTGCCATGTATGCCGGCGCTGATTTCATCAAAACTTCCACCGGGAAGATTTCTCCGGCTGCAACGATGCCGGTAACCCTGGTGATGCTGGAGGCCATTCGTGACTTTTATTACAAGACCGGGAAGAAGATCGCCATGAAGCCTGCCGGTGGTATTTCCAAAGCAAAGCTGGCATTGCATTACCTGGTTATGCTGAATGAAGTGCTGGGCGAAGACTGGATGAACAACGAATGGTTCCGGTTTGGCGCAAGCAGCCTGGCCAACGATATTTTAATGCAGTTGATGAAACAGAGGACAGGCGTATATCAGAGTGCAAATTATTTTTCAATCGACTAGTCCCGTTTAAAACGTTGTAACGTTTAAGTCGTTTCAACGTTTTTAAACCATTTAACGATATTAAACGACTTAAACGAATTCAATGGCAACAAAAAAGAACAATACCATCAAATTAAAGTTCGATTCTGCCCGGAATCTTGCTCCTGCACCGGAAAGCAAGAGCGCAGCCAAAATAGACCCGCAGTACGAACTCTTCATCAACGGGAAGTTTGAGAAACCGCAGAGCAAAAAATATTTCCCTACCATCAACCCGGCTACCGAAGAAAAATTATCGATGATCGCCGAAGCCAATGGCGCCGATGTGAACAAAGCCGTAACTGCAGCAAGGAATGCCTACGATAAGACCTGGAAAAAAATGCCGCCTGCCGAAAGGGCGAAATATATTTATCGCATTGCCCGGATGCTGCAGGAAAGAGCCAGGGAATTTGCCATCATTGAAACACTGGATGGTGGTAAACCCATTCGGGAGAGTCGTGATTTTGATGTACCCACGGCAGCCAATCATTTCTTTTATTATGCCGGATGGGCCGACAAACTGGAATATGCTTTTCCAAACCGGAGAACAGAACCACTGGGTGTTGCCGGGCAGATCATACCCTGGAATTTTCCTTTACTGATGGCTGCCTGGAAAATAGCACCGGCATTGGCTTGCGGAAATACGGTTGTTTTAAAACCTGCAGAGAACACTTCCCTCACCGCATTAAAACTGGCCGAGATCATACAGGAAGCTGATCTGCCTCCTGGTGTAGTGAACATCATTACTGGTGCAGGTGCAACGGGTGCTGCCATCGTTAATCATCCCGGCATCAATAAGATCGCTTTCACCGGTTCAACGGAAGTTGGAAAAATAATTCAGCGTGCCATTGCCGGCACCAATAAAAAAGCAACATTGGAATTAGGTGGAAAAGCTGCCAATATCATTTTCGATGATGCCCCGCTTGACCAAGCGGTGGAAGGAGTGATCAACGGGATCTTCTTTAACCAGGGCCATGTTTGTTGCGCCGGCTCAAGGTTATACGTGCAGGAATCTGTTTTTAAACAGGTGGTTCGCAAATTAAAAGACAGGCTGGAAACATTGATCGTTGGTGACCCGATCGATAAGAATACGGATATTGGCGCTATCAACTCAAGAGCACAGTTAGACATCATCAATAAATACATAAAGATCGGTATACAGGAAGGAGCAGAGATGTACCAGAGTTCATGCGCTATTCCAAAAAAAGGATTCTTCTGCAGGCCAACCATCTTCACCAATGTGGCACAAAGCAACCGCATTGCACAGGAAGAGATATTCGGACCAGTGCTGGCAATACAAAGTTTCCGTACAGATGATGAAGTAATTGAAAAAGCAAACAACACGCCTTATGGCCTCTCAGCAGGAGTATGGACAGACAAGGGTTCCAAGATATTCAACATGACAACTAAATTACGGGCGGGTGTTGTTTGGGCAAACACATTTAATAAATTTGACCCCTCCTCTCCTTTTGGCGGGTACAAAGAAAGCGGATATGGAAGGGAGGGAGGTGTACATGGATTGAATGCATATGTTAATATCGTTTAAACGTTTCAAACGTTTAAAGGTTGAGAAAAACAACATCTTTTCCCGATAATTACACCCTAACAACTTAAACGTTTTAAACGACATTAAACCTTTAAACGTTACCCATGGCAACTATTAAAAGGTTTGAAGATTTAGACGTTTGGAAAGTAAGCCGTAATTTATGCGATAAATTAGGCCAGATAATAGATAGTAATTCACTAAAAAGGAATTTTAGATTGATTGGACAGATTGAAGGCTCTTCAGGCTCAATCATGGATAATATAGCTGAAGGTTTTGAAAGAGGAACAAAAAATGAATTCATATTATTCCTGGGGTATTCAAAGGGATCATGTGGTGAATTAAGGTCCCAATTGTACGGGGCGCTTGATAGGAGATATATAAGCAAAGAACAGTTTGAAGAACTATATTTATTAGCAGTTCGAATCAGTACAATGTTGCAAAAATTCATTAGCTATCTGCTAAAATCAGATGTAAAGGGTTTGCGCAAGAAAAACTCCTGAAACGAATTAAACGACTGAAACGTTTTAAACGAAAAAGATATGGCTACAATAGAAAAACGTCTTGAAGTTTTAAAAACTTACAAGCTATATGTTGGCGGACAGTTTCCCAGGACTGAATCCGGCAGGTACTATATTGCAACGAACAGCAGGAATGAAAAACTTGCCAACGTTTGTCTCGGTTCCAGGAAGGATTTCAGGGACGCTGTTGGCTCGGCAAGAAGTGCTTTTGGCGGATGGAGCGGCAGGGCTGCTTTTAACCGTGGACAAATACTTTACCGCATTGCCGAAATGCTGGAGGGGAGAAAAGCACAATTTATAGATGAGTTGATAAAACAGGATTCATCAAGATCACAGGCAGAAAAAGAAGTGAATCTTTGCATTGATCGCCTGATTTATTACAGCGGCTGGTGCGATAAATTCCAACAGTTATACAGCACAGTGAACCCGGTTGCTTCTTCTCATTTTAATTTCTCGGTACCTGAGCCAACCGGCGTAGTGGCAGCCATTGCCCCACAAAATGATTCCTTGTTAGGTTTGGTTTCAGTCATTGCCCCGGTTATTGCAGGAGGAAATACCTGTGTGGTACTTGCCTCCAATACAAAACCGCTTTGTGCAGTGACATTTGCTGAAGTGCTTAATAGTTCTGATCTGCCCGGAGGTGTTGTAAATATTCTTACCGGTAAGGTTGCTGAACTGGCTCCTTTCTTTGCCGATCACATGGATGTGAATGCAACGGTTTATTGCGAAACGGATGCGGCTGATCAAAAGATGATCAAAGAAAAATCGGCACTGAATGTAAAACGGGTTGTACTGTATGATAAAGTGAAATGGGCAGATGCTTCGGGACAATCTCCTTACTTCATTATGGACTTCCAGGAAATAAAAACCACCTGGCACCCAATCGAAAATATCGGTGGGGCGAAAGCAGGGTATTGATAAATGAATTGCCCCGTCCTTAAGGACGGGGCAATTGAAACAAATATATCTTTAAGGCTTTAGCCCAAATTCTTAAAAAAACTGCTTATACCTCCTTCCCGTGGCAATGTTTATACTTCTTGCCGCTTCCGCATGGGCAAAGGTCATTACGCCCGGGCGCTTTTTCCACACGGATGGGTTCTTGTTTTACCGGACCTGATGGATCGATGTATTCATTTTCTGCACTGAGGTGTTCGGGACCGCCACCGGCTGTTGCAAATTCTTCTTTACGCTGGCGCATCTTGCTCATGTCGGTCCTGCTTTCCCGGCCTTCCCGTATTTGCCCGGCATTGGTTTGCTCCATCGGTATCTGTGCATGGCAAAGGAAACTCACGATATCCTTGTTCACCTGGTCGTCCATTTGCTTAAAGGCATTAAAGGCTTCTATCTTATAAATAACCAAAGGATCTTTCTGTTCGTATCCTGCGGTTTGCACACTGTGCCGAAGGTCGTCCATGGCACGTAAATGTTCTTTCCATGCATCGTCAATTAATGCCAGGGTAATGTTGCGTTCCAGTGCATCATTCAGTTCTCTTCCTTCGCTGGCTAAATATTTATCAAGGTTTGCAAGCGCCTGTATCGGTTTCTTACCATCGGTGAACGGCACAGCCACATTCTCAATATGATTGCCCTGCTCCTTGCGGATATTTTTAATGATGGGCAGGGTTTGCTGAACAACCGCATCTGTCTTTCGGCGGTATTCAGTAACGGCCTCGTTGTACAAACGTTCGCTCAATACATTTACATCGTCTTTATCCAGGTCGGCCGCCGTGATGGAAGTATCAATTCCAAAATTCACAATGGCTGCCAGCTTGAATCCTTCGTGATCATTAATCTCTTTGAATGAATTGATAAGACCATTGGCAACAGAATAAAATGCGTTATCCAGGTCAAGCGCCAGCCGTTCTCCAAAAAGGGCATGGTTACGTTTCTTGTAAACTACATTACGCTGTTTGTTCATCACATCATCATATTCCAGCAAACGCTTACGGATGCCGAAGTTATTTTCTTCCACTTTCTTCTGTGCCCGTTCAATTGATTTGGTGATCATGCTGTGCTGTATCACTTCACCTTCTTTATATCCCATCCTATCCATCAGCCCGGCAATACGTTCGCTTCCGAACATACGCATCAGGTCGTCTTCCAGCGAAACAAAAAAGCTGGAGCTACCAGGATCACCCTGCCTGCCGGCACGGCCACGCAACTGCCTGTCTACCCTGCGGCTTTCATGACGCTCGGTACCAATGATGGCCAAACCGCCGGCCTCTTTAACACCGGGCCCCAGTTTAATATCCGTACCACGACCGGCCATATTGGTGGCAATGGTAACAGCGCCGGGCAAACCTGCTTCGGCAACTACCTGTGCTTCCCGGGCATGTTGTTTTGCATTGAGTACATTATGCGGAATATTTTTCTGCTTCAGCATCCTGGCCAGCAATTCACTCACTTCCACCGAAGTGGTACCCACCAGCGAAGGTCTTCCGATGCTGCGCAATCTTTCCACTTCATCAATTACCGCCTTGTATTTTTCTCTTTTTGTTTTGTACACAAAATCCTGTTCGTCTTTACGGATCACTTTTACATTGGTGGGAATGGTTACCACATCCAGTTTGTAAATGCTCCAGAACTCTGCTGCTTCCGTTTCGGCCGTACCGGTCATGCCGGCCAGCTTATGATACATACGGAAATAATTCTGCAACGTAACCGTAGCATAGGTTTGTGTGGAGGCTTCTATCTTCACATTTTCTTTGGCTTCAATGGCCTGGTGTAACCCGTCTGAATATCGCCGGCCATCAAGGATACGGCCTGTTTGTTCATCAACAATTTTCACAGCACCTTCCATCACCACATACTCCACGTCTTTATCAAATAAGGTATACGCTTTCAATAATTGCTGAACGGTGTGAATACGATCAGCCTTCAATGCATAATCATTGAGTAAGGCTTCTTTGCTGTGCAGTTTCTCTTCGTGGCTCAAACTGCCCTTTTCTATTTCGGCAAGTTTGGTGGCAATATCAGGCAGGATGAAGAACTCCGGATCTTCGCCGGCCTTTGTAATTAATTGTATTCCCTGGTCGGTAAGATCTACCTGGTTATTTTTTTCATCAATGTAGAAGAACAACTCCGCATCCACCTTGGGCATTTCTTTTTGCTGATCGGCTAAATAATAGTTTTCGCTTTTCTGCAACTTCACCCGGTTGCCGGATTCACTTAAGAATTTAATCAATGCGCTGTTCTTGGGTAAACCACGGTGCGCCCTCATCAGTGCCAGGCCGCCGTCTTTGGGATCATCATTTCCTTCGGTGATCTTTTTCTTTGCTTCTATCAGGAACTGGTTAACAGCCTTACGCTGGGCTTCCACCAGTTTCTCGATCCTTGGTTTCAGGTCGAAGAACTGCTGGGTGTTATCGCTGTGACCAACCGGCCCGCTTATGATCAACGGCGTACGGGCATCATCGATCAATACACTGTCCACTTCATCCACCATGGCAAAATGGTGTTTGCGCTGTACCATTTCCTGGGGCGTATGCACCATGTTATCCCTTAAATAATCAAAACCAAATTCGTTATTGGTGCCGTAAACAATATCGGCATTGTAGGCATGGCGGCGGGCATCGCCATTGGGTTCGTGCTTGTCGATACAATCAACCCGCAATCCTAAAAATTCAAAGATGGGGCCGTTCCATTCACTATCCCTTTTGGCCAGGTAGTCGTTCACAGTAACAATGTGAACGCCTTCGCCCGACAATGCATTTAAATACGCCGGCAAGGTACTCACCAGTGTTTTACCTTCACCCGTTGCCATCTCCGCAATTTTACCGGAGTGCAGAACCGCACCACCGATCAGCTGCACATCGTAGTGCACCATGTTCCAGGTAACCTGTCCGCCGGCAGCGGTCCAGGTGTTTTTATAAATGGCCTTATCGCCTTGTATGATGACATTGTCTTTTTTAACAGAGAGGGTTCTGTCAAGCTCAGTAGCCGTACATTCCAGCGTTGCATTTTCTGAAAAACGACGGCTGGTTTCTTTTACGGTGGCAAATGCTTCGGGCAGCAGTTCAAGCAATATCACTTCCAGTTGCTTGTCTTTTTCTTTTTTCAGCTCATCAACCTCTTTGTAAAAATTATCCCTGCCGTTGATGTCTCCGATCGGTAATTCTTCTGCCGCTTTTTGTTTACCGGCTATTTCATTATTGATCGCTTCCAGGTGTTTGGCAATGCGCTGTTTGAATTCGCTGGTCTTATTCCGCAGTTCGTCATTGCTGAGCGATTTGTACTGTGCAAAGAACTGGTTTACCTTTTCAACCTGGGGAAGAATCTTCTTTACGTCCTTTTCGCTTTTATTGCCACCAAAAAGTTTTGAGATTGCGCCGATCATAAATTCAGTGTTATTGGGTATTGCTTAAATACGTTATTATAAAGACCATTGTATTGTCAAATATGGTGCTGAAAACAATTTCGAGTCATATTGACAGAAACACCCCGGTTTAATCAGGGGGCGACAAAGATAGTAAATGTTTAGGGCTTGAATTTCATTGAAAGAAAGAAGGCAAAACCAGTTTTCCAGGCTTTAATCTTTTGTTAACTAACCTTTTAGCCAACGGCGGTATAAACAGCAAAAGCTAATCATGAAAAGAAAAAGAAACCCCGTTTTAACCGGTCTTATTTTATCGGCCATCCTCTTAACCGCCTGCAGCAGCA
>Ga0116177_10004585_pt1 | contig 10057 bp, 8 predicted proteins | sample AD_STIC10_MetaG_FD_89750 | JGI IMG/M metagenome (GOLD analysis project Ga0116177, IMG submission 89750) | Active sludge microbial communities of municipal wastewater-treating anaerobic digesters from USA - AD_STIC10_MetaG | ecosystem: Engineered > Bioreactor > Anaerobic > Digestate | place: USA...
GATCAAGTGATCCATTTGAATTTTGACCTGGCTGCTGCATTGATCAATGTTGATATGACTTCAGAACTTATGACGCATACAATGGATGATATGATGTTAGCTACCAAAATAGCTAACAATTGGCAGTCTGCTTTTGAAGTAGAATAAAGAACTTTATATCGAATCCGGAACCATAAACAAATCTGGGCTCCGGATTCGGTATTTTTTAAAATGCAATTTGACAGGATGAAAAAGTATGTATTCTTATTCTTTATTGCTTTAATGACTTTTGCCTGCAAAAAGGAAAAAGCTACAGATCCTATTATCGATCCGGGAAATGAATTTATAATTCTGGATGTGCCTGTTGGATTTCCTTATCCGAATATTCCTTCTGATAACAAACCCACTTTAAACAGAATTGCATTGGGTGAGAAACTATTTTTCGATCCAATTCTTTCAAGAGACAGTTCTATTTCTTGTGGATCTTGTCACTTGCCTGGATTAAAATTCACCGACGGTGTAGCATTAAGTTTAGGAATCAGTGGCAGACATGCAATGCGCAATGCAATGACAATTTTGAACGTTGCTTATCAGCCTTATTCATTCTGGGATGGTGGTGTTCCAAATCTTGAACAACAGGTACTTGCTCCTATCGAAAATCCGAATGAAATGGATTTTGATGTGAATCTGGCTGTGGAAAGACTTAAAAACAACAAAGACTATGTTGCAGATTTTCAGAAAAGTTATGGCCTTGATCCTTCTGTTTATACTTTGACAAGAGCAATTGCCTGCTATGAGCGTACGCTCTTTACAGGTAAATCAAAGTACGACAGATTCATTTATGAAGGTGATTCATTTGCATTGAATACTTCTGAAAAAAATGGAATGATCATGTTCTTCAATGAAGATGCAGATTGTTTTCATTGTCATGTCGATTACAATTTCACCGATTATAGTTTTCAAAACAATGGCTTGTATTCCGTTTATCCTGATTCAGGAAGAGCCCGAATCACAGGCAATGCAAGTGATGTCGGTAAATTCAAAGTACCTTCTTTACGAAATGTTGAACTCACGGCCCCTTATATGCACGATGGAAGTATTGCAACACTCGAAGAAGTAGTCGAACACTACAATAGTGGCGGACAACCTCATCCGAATAAAAGCAATGTTGTGCGACCGAAAAATTTATCTCCGCAACAGAAACAAGATCTGGTTAATTTTTTGAAAGCGTTGACGGATCAATAGTAAAAAGTGAAAAGTGAAAAGTGAAAAGTGAAAAGTGAAAAGTGAAAAGTGAAAAGTGAAAAGTGAAAAGTGAAAAGTGAAAAGTGAATCCCGATTTATCGGGATGAAAAATAATGAATTAGCTTTATAATGAAAAATTAAGTTGTCTTTTTTAGGGTTTGATGATGAAATAGTTTGGGTTGTGTAACATTAGTCACCTTTTTGGGACATTGAAGGGTTTAGCTTTGGTTAAAATTAAACTAAAGCTCTTATGAAAAAGAACATGGGTACAACGGACAGAGTGATCCGGACAATCATTGCCGTAATCATCGCAGGTCTTTATTTTTCAAATGTTATCACAGGAACACTTGGCATCATCTTAATGATCTTTGCAGGAGTCTTCCTTTTAACCAGTTTAATCAGTTTTTGCCCACTTTATACATTGATTGGCGCAAATACCTGCAAACAAAAATAATGTTTCTTACCTTTGCGCCATGATGTTAACAGAAATCCTGTATTCAATGGCTGCGAATAAATGCCCGCGTTGTCATCAGGGAAAAGTATTCACGCATAATAACCCATATCGCTTGCAGGGCGGAATGCTTAAAATGGAAAAAACCTGCTCTCATTGTGGTGAGATCTATGAGAAAGAACCCGGGTATTTTTTCGGCGCCATGTACGTTTCGTATGCGCTAACATCAGGCTGGTTCATTACGTGGTTCATACTCTATGGATTGGTCCTTGATTGGTCCACAGCCTTCTTTATTGGATTTATGGCCATCACTATTCTACTCCTCAGCCCTCTGACTTTTCGGTGGTCCAGAATTATCTGGATCAATTTCTTTGTCCGCTACGACAAAAAAAAGGCAGCAGCAATAAAAATCTGAATAGATAAGTCCATTGCTTTTCTCTATGAATGTAATTATTGAAACCGACCGATTGTTTCTCAGACAGTTTATTGCGGACGATGCAATTGAATTATTCAACCTGAACAATGATCCTGATGTTGTGAAATACACAGGCGACAAACCTTTCAGGGACTTGCGTGAAGCACAACAGTTTGTGAACGATTACAGTTACTCTTCTATTCCTTCCAATCCAAAAACCCCTATTGGCAGATGGGCAGTTATCCGAAAATCCGACAATACATTTATCGGCTGGTGTGGACTAAAATTCGTTGAGAAATTAAATGAAATTGATCTCGGATTCCGATTACACAAAATATTCTGGGGACAAGGTTTCGCAACAGAAGCCGGAATTGGATGCCTGGATTTTGGATTTCACAAATTGAAAGTCAAGGAAATTGCAGGAAGATCAATGAAAGAAAATCTTGCAAGCATCCGCGTATTAGAGAAATGCGGAATGAAATACAGAAATGATTTTGTGTTCGCAGAACATCCTGGCGCTTGCTTTGTTATAATTAGAAATGAATAATTAATTATAAAAACTATCTGCAATCACACTCATGCTCCGCCCCGAGATCTATTGCAGTAATGACTTTTGTGATCTTTTCACATGCTCCAAAAACAATCCTCACATTCTGTCCATCATCTGTTTTTCCTTCTAGTGCGAATGTCGGGCATTGTCCGCTTGCTTCAGCATCTGCTTCTTTACTTTTCGATTCATTAATAATTCCGGTTACCAGTATATCCGCTATTTCTGATTCTGAAATATCCCTGCATTCCATTCTGCATCTGGCGTGTTTCGTGAAAATTAATTTATGATGTCTCCAATCACCAACTTGTGCTGATATCGGCCGCTCTTTAAAATTATCATTCGAATTGCTACACTTCCGAACCCAAAGAGTTAAAAGAGCGAGAAAAATTATAACAACAAATGTAAATAGACTAAATTTATTTTGGGCAGCCACCTTTTTTTAATTTATAAGGAATAATGCGTCTCCTACTTAGGTTATCATAGACTCTCGGGGCATTTTTTTCACTTTTCACTTTTCACTTTTCACTTTTCATTATTCATTTTCCCAACAGTTTCCCCCCCAATCTCCCTCACCCAATCCAAAGCATGCGAAGGCGAAGTAAAATATTTTGTGGTAATTATAGCATCATCATAATTTGCCGAAATTTGTTTTACAGTAAGTTCATTAAATGTGTCTTTACTCAATATCAGTCCCTGATTTCTGAATCCTGCTTTTACTGCACGTGGATACCAATCGTCTATCGTCCATTGACGATCTTTCTGAGTAATGATCAGCATTTCCCTCGCATCAGCAATAATTGTAGAACACTTATACGATTCAAGTGCGTAGATCAACTCGTTAAATATTTCTTTGAGGCGATGACCTTCTACATAGATCCCCTTCCAGCGCGATTGCACAATTTTGTATTCGGGATTGTAGTAGATATCACACTCTGTGCTTATAAAAAAGGGTACAAGGTTCGCCATGTGCTGTTATTTGTTATAAATCTAAGATATTTGTAAAAACCAACAAAATATTTTTTGGCTAAAGTAGCTATTGTTGAGGTCAGTAGAATCTGACTTGAGATGTCCTTTAAACGAAAATTCTGCATACCTTTATCTTACTAATTTAAAGTCTCGTTTGTGAGTAATTTAATTTATTCCAATTAATTGTATGTGGTATCACTATTTCCTGGTCTTTCTGGGAGCTTTTATTTTTGATGTGGTACCCTTCCCTTTTCCACCTGCTTTTACAATAATGGTCACATTTCAGATTCTTTTTGATCTGAATATATGGGCTGTTATCTTTATTGGTGTGGCCGGCTCTATTTTTGGAAGATATGTCCTGACATTATACATTCCCCGCCTGGCCGGAAGAATTTTTAAACGCGCAAAGACAGAAGACATCGAATTTCTTGGTAATCAAATGCAGGAAAAAGGCTGGCGCAGTCAGGTGATGATACTGGCATATTCACTTTTACCATTACCAACAACACCACTCTTTCTGGCTGCAGGTATCGCCAGACTGAAACCAATCAAGATAATTCCTGCCTTCTTTGTAGGAAAATTTATCAGCGACACTGTTGCAGTAACTGTAGGAAACTATGCTACAAAAAATGCAAAAGCAATTTTAGAAGAAGCATCATCAATGCGAAGCGTCTTCAGTATTTCCATCGGACTAATTATGGTAAGCGCACTTCTGTTTATCGACTGGCGCATGTTGCTACAGAAGAAAAGGTTGGTTCTGGTTTTTAGGATCTGGAAATGAAATCTTAGTGAGTAGTAAGTAGCACGGGATTCCTAATTTTCACAATTTCATAAGCATGAACTTTAGGAGTTTCCGCTAAGTAAAAAGTTATAAATGAAGAAAGCAGTGCTAATCACGACTCACTAATTACTGCTCACCATTTCACCTGCCACCATGCTGCACCACAAACTTTCTACTCACCATCTGATCACCGGAAATAATATTCATCAGATAGATTCCCGGAGCTAAATGTTCTGTTGAGTATCTTATCTTTCTTTCTCCATGAAGATCTTTTTTAAATATCAACTGCCCTAAAGCATCTGTAATTTTTATTTGTGCATATATATTAGGTCTTGCGACAATTTCGATTTCAATAGAATGATCAGCAGGATTTGGAAATAAACTTGAATGAATATTCTCAATTTCATTTACTGATATCACATTATCGCAAGGAAAACTATTGCTTTCGTAAAATTGTTTTATCCTTAATACATCTTGTGTGTTTTTCGCTATTGATGTGTTTAAGCCATTTGAAGAATTCGGGTCTCTTGTATACACATAAGCAAATTCAATTATTTTTGACTGATGTGCATTCAAAGTAAAAGGCCCGGCTGAAATTAAAAACCTTCTATCACTTGGGTAATTGGGAGTAGGATTCTGTTGATCAGGCACCTGTTCTGACCAGAATAATCCGCTATATGGTGTTGCACTGAACATATAATTTGTTGAATCACCATTTGGTGTAAGAAAACCATTTCCACCCGTAACGACGTGTGAACCATCTAACCAACGTGAATGTATCCGATAGTAATGTTCCATCGCTGTTCTAGGATTACCATTTGCAGACGCATCATTATTCCAGTAAGTAAAATTGTTCATCATACACATTTCACCTTGCTCATCCAGAACTCCATCATGATCATTATCTATTCCATCCAAAAGATCTGCCTGAGGGCCTTTAAGTATTAAATTATTGATCATGGGTGGGTGCAAACCATAACCCAACAAACCATCATCATTATCATCTCCATTATATCCAAATCCAAAATCATTTATGGTGTCGCATCCTACATAATCATCCAGATAATTTCCTAAATCAACATCAGTAAAATTTCCAATATAAACATCATGATAATCTGTATCCGACCGGTTGATAATTTCATAGTGATAAAAGGTTGTATAATTTATAACGCTGTCATCGTTAATTGCCATAGGACAATTATATGCATAAGCAGAGGCCTGGATTTCTACACCTAAATTCCGATCTGATTCATCTGTTCCATGTGGTCCGAAATTGTCGTTGAAGACAGACCAGATCATCTGACTACCTTTTATATCCGGATAGTCGCCATCATAAGGATTGTAATGTCCATCCTGATTGAAATCGTAATAAGGCGCAAGACTGCGTGAATAACTACCGGATCCTTCTGCAGGCCAGTTTAAAATAATTGCAGGCACTGTCCATGAACCATTCTGAACCTGACCCGTTGCAAAACGCCAGATAAAATCATCTACTGTACTTCTGTTGATCTTCCAGATCGTATCAAAAATATCATGAGTTACAGAATCAATTGTTGCAGAAATAGTATCCAGCGGTCCCGGCCAGAAATCACTACCGCTTTGTCTGTAAGTTTGTGCAGCAATATGTAGCTGATTATTCTGATCCAGTCCTCCTATCCACAGACCCTGACAAAATATTGAAGTTGTTCCAGAACCTTTAGGAACTTCATATAAAGCATCACCAGTGTAATCCCAAAACATACCACCATCGTTCATGACCTTCGCCCGAACATGGTTAATGTCGAGGTATGGGCAAACATCGTAAGGAACATTTGAAGGAAATGAATCTAATCTGAGATACATAGAAAAGATCTGTCTTGTGGTAGTTCTATTTGTCCAAAAAAGTTTTCCCAAAGAATTGTAGTCATAGAATTCTCCCTCAGCTATCTGGTTGAAATCATATTGACCTGAAGAATTTAAATTTTCTTTTACATTTGCCAGATCAGGTTGAAGATTATCACACCTCAGTAAATATTTTAAATCTATTGTACCTTCACTAATTGCGAGTGACTTTTCATACGTGATGGGATTTGCAAATAGATAGGCTTTTTTAAATAAATTATCTTTTAATATACATGGATCAAATGGAATCTCAATATAATGTATGATTGTATCAGTTAAATATGCGGGGAAGCCGGGAATATAAAGTGTATCACTATTCGTACTTCGAAACTTTCTATTTCCGTATTGATAAGGATGAGTATCATAAATTACTCTCCATGTCGTTCCTGAATTGTAAACTATCTTTCCAGAACTCTCCATTAAATAAACTCCAAAAGTGTTTACACCAATTGAATTGGGTCGACTGGTCATTTGCAAATCCGACAGTAAAGTATTCGTCCAGGTCATTCCATCATAGACTGTAATTCCACTATCAGTTGCAATGTAAAGGTCAGAACCTTTGAAACAAATGTCATTTATTCTATTACTATTCATTCCGGAATTGCTTTTATTAAACACCTGAATTACGTTCCCTGACCTTTTAACAAGACCACTATCTGTCCCTAACCAGATATTGTTGTTCTCGAAAGCAATTCCTTTGATATAAGATCCTGATAATGGATAAAAGTTGTAATGATTAATAGTTGAATCCTTATAAACAAATAAACCTCTTGCTCCAATGTATAATGAATCGTCAGGACCAAACTTAAATGCATTTTTCTGCGACATATTTGGTGCTGGAGAAGTCCAGGTGAATTCATCATAACTTTGCGCATCGACATCAATGACAAAAATTACGACTGCTAAGAAACCAAGTAAAAGTTTTTTCATGAAATATTTTGAATTGGACCTAAAGCTCTTCAGGTGATTAAGGTATAACTACTTTTTTGGAAGAAGTTTTCAGATTATTTGAGTGATTCAAACAATCTAAAGTAAAATAATTTTCAAGTTAAACTAATTTAAGTTTCAAGTATAGTAAACTTATTCTGAAAAAATGTCACAAAGACGTAATCTAAAACATAGAAATGAAAATTTGCTAATTACAGCTAAACTGTCTAAAATTTGTATCCTAAACCTATTCCAAGATTAATTGGATCCATCTTTAAACTTGAGAACTTATCTCCAGCTGATTCTATATCCATTTGAAGTGCATTCCAGCCAATATTAAAATTCATAAACATGGCCTTTGAAATGTTCAAATCTGTTCCAAGCTGGAGTGCCGGTCCTAACGATGGTGGAAGATCAGTAGAATTTAATGCGCCACTCTTTTCCCAGCAAAAAGTCAGATTTGCTCCTCCACCTATATATATCCTCGCATTTGTTGAATGAATCAGATCGTACTGCACAAGTAAATTTAGCGGAAGTAATTCGATCGAACCTAATGAAGTTTCATTACCGACAGAATCAATAAAATCTATTTCATGAGATTCTGTACGAATATTGAAGGCTAAAGAAAATCGGGAAGTAATTTTTCGGGTAAGAGTAGGTTCAACAGAAAATGCACTGTACACAGTATATCCAGCCGGATCTGAATGATCCGATGATCCGGTCATGACCATTCTTGTCTGAAATGACCACGTTGAATGAGTCTGTAAAGTATCCCTGGAAAAGGTTTCTATAGAGATCAATAAAAACAGAATTAAAAAAGGCAAACAACCTTTTTTAATTCTGCAAATAGATATAATGCCCGAATATAAACCGAACACGACAATTTTATTTTACAAATTCAATAACATTTGCACTAACTGTTACTGTCCTTTTAAAATAAAAAGGCGGAACACCACCAACATGCTCTTCTGTAACAATATTGATCACTGCTTTAGAAGTATTCAAAAGATTGGCTTTGTTCATCATATCGGAATATGCATTTTCATAAAGCTTTTTCTTATTCATTCCACCAAAGATAAAGATATAGCTTACCTCTGCACTGCCGCTGATCTTATCAGTTACTTTAAAATTGTTACTTGATAGATTAACCTGCGTATTGTTTTGATTACTGTTCAACAAATATGCCTGATTTACTCCACAGGAAGTGAACAAGAAGGAAACTAAAATAATTGCAAGGACTTGAAATTGCTTTTTCATGGTTTTGAGATTTAGGATTAATATCCAAATCTCCGACAAAGAAAAATGCCAAGTATTGATAATAGTCAACAACATAAATGACACTCGTCACAGATTCCCAATTTTTAAAAGCAACTATGTCAGGGATGGCGAATAAATATTTTTCCTGAAATATTAAGCCCATCCTCTTTTACTATCTTATAAAAATAGGAACCGGACGGCCAGGATTTACAATTTATACTTGCAGAATTAAATAACCGGTCTTTATAAACTATTTCACCAAGCGAATTGAATACCATTATTTCACCCCTCTTGTCAGAAAACTGCAGATAAAATATATCATCAGCAGGTATTGGCCAAACATAACTTGAACTACCGGCATTAAAAACTATTTCATTACAAACATCATAGAAAATAGTTACTGTATCAGATGCAAAACAATTTGCCGAATCAGAAACTAAAACTGAAATAATTACGGTATCAACTCCGGAATAAACCGGAATAAATACCGAATCGCTTGTTCCATCCTGCCATTGATAACTTTGAAAATTCCCGGGATCCAATATTATCGAAGTGTTTCTGCATAGAAGTGTATCAGTTCCCAGGTTCACTGCCGGAAGCAAGTTTTCAGTTACTGTAATAGTATCATGATTCGGACAACCAAAATAATCAGTAACTCTCAGAGAATACACTCCCGGATCTGTAACAACAAGATGGTTCTGTGTTGAACTATCACTCCAAAAATAAGAATAATAAAACCCGGGATTAAGTCTTACAGAATCACCACTGCAAAAAGATGTATCACGGATTAATTCAGCAGATTCAAATGAGCCAATGTAAACATATATCATATTTGATGTATCAGGACACGAATTTGTATCCGTCATACTTATATAATAATAACCCGAAGTATCTGCAACAATTGTATCGGCAGTACTTCCTGTATTCCAGGTAAAATTAAACTGATCCTGCGTAAACAAGGTCACACTATTCCCTTCGCAAACATGGTAGCTCCCAATTATGTTTATCGTCAGAGGTTGTGGTTCAATCAGCACCAGATTTGTGTCGGTTCTGTACGTGCAATAATCATTATTGATAATAAGTGAATACAATCCACTTGACCCGGCTACAATGGTATCTTCCCAATAAGTAGAACCATCAAACTCCCAGTGACTATACCATGTCCCGTTCAAAGAATCAGGTGAGAATGTCAGCTGGACAACACCTTCACATGGCGGAACTCCAAATGCAGAAATATCAAGCGGATGAATGAGATCGGGATGCGTTTGTACAGATACCGTATCGGATATGCTTCTTCCGGATGAATCGGTCACGGTTAAAGTATAAGTTCCGGAAACATTATTAATAAGATATGGATATTTGATCGTTGAATCAGAAAAATAAATCCCAGGTGACCAATGATACTGCAAGGGCTCATTGCCGCCTGCATGAAAAACAACAGGGTAAACTGTATCATTTGCACAAACGGTCAACGGACTGGAAACATTAATTACCATTGAATCACTGTTGAGATTATAATAATCGCAATCGACATACATAAACGCACACGAAGCTAAAGTTTGTGTCCGGCTATGTATAACCTCCTGTGAATTACTGTAGGTGAAA
>Ga0116177_10004601_pt1 | contig 10040 bp, 6 predicted proteins | sample AD_STIC10_MetaG_FD_89750 | JGI IMG/M metagenome (GOLD analysis project Ga0116177, IMG submission 89750) | Active sludge microbial communities of municipal wastewater-treating anaerobic digesters from USA - AD_STIC10_MetaG | ecosystem: Engineered > Bioreactor > Anaerobic > Digestate | place: USA...
GACGATGGTGCCGGCGTGCCATTTGGGTAGTGATGGCCATAACCTATAGAATAGCCATTAACATCCCAATAGGGCCTTGCTACATATCCTTCATAAGAGGCGGTGTAGGCCATATAAGTATCATTAATATCATTACATGGTATTTGGGCGCCGGTTGTTTGGAGATTGGATGGTTTGGCTTGAGGAGGGGGAAGGGTAATGCCTGGTGTCCTGGCTCCTTCTCCTCGAAAATCTTTGCCGGCACTGCCATAATTTGGGGTATATTGTATGTTTGCTGGTTTGATACCAGAAAGGTCGAATGGTTTAATTTCAACCAAGTTGGGATTAACTAAATATAAAATCGTATAGGACAGGAAAACCAATATTAGGCCGATAAGCGCGGAAAATATTTTTTCTTTAGCATCACTAATAGCCGCGCTATTGCCTCGCGAGGTCAACCATTTTAAGCCGCCATACATAATCATCACCGTCGCCAAGATGCCAATAGCGCCGATAATAAAGTTGTACCAAGTTTTAATGTACTCGCTAAGCAGGTTGTTTGTTATTTCAATTTTGGCTCCTTCAGTAAATTGTCCGCCAATGGGCACATTGGGGGTGAATGTGGCCGGTTCGGCTGGTTCGGTTTTGGCAGGAGCGTTGCCGGCAAGTGGTTTGCAGTTACTGTACATTTCTTTTGAGCAACTATTACAACTATCACCGGGACAAATAGTTTCCACTTTTTTTGTTACGGGTATTGTTACTCCGGCCGAATACGGATTAGTCTCATCAACTTCTTGTCGTACTTGTGTTTCACAGATACAATTGATTGCCATTGCTTGATTTACGATAAAGAATACACCAATTGCAACCAATGTTAATTTCAAAATATTTTTCATAATTCTTTGCTTAATTCCGCGTCAATAATCCGCTGGAAATCTTCCAGCTGACTGACACCCAATAGCTCTTGGGAGTTGATATAAAAATGGGGCGTGCCTGGGATATCCAAGCTCTCGGCCTCGGTAATATTCTCATTTATCAATTGGGCGGTTTGCGGGTCGGTCAAACAGGCGTTAAAATCATCCAAATTAAGACCGATTTGTTCGGCTAAGGCCAAAATATTTTCCGCGCTGAAATTTTCTTGGTTGTTGAACAAAAGCTCTTGGTACTCGCTGAATTTATCTTGTTTTTGAGCGCAACGCAAAGCCAGATGCGCCCCTTTGGCGCCGGGATAGACATCATCCAAAGGCAGGTCTTTCCAGACCAGTTTTACCTTATCGGGATATAATTTCAATATTTCTTTTATCAGTGGATTCATTCTGGCGCTTGACGGGCAGGCCAAGCTGGAATATTCATAGATGGTAATTGGCGCTTCCTTAGGGCCCAATATCGGGTCAGTCGCCTTTATTTGTGGTTCCGCAATCGGATTATCGGCCAGAAAGCTGACCATATTTTTAGAAACAATGTCAGCGCTTTGGTTGGTTAGTGCGGGCTGGTTGTTATTGGTTTGGTTGCTGTTTGCCAGTGTGGCGATATTAATTATTGCTAGAATTAAAAAAATAAAACCAATGGCCGATAGCGCCAGCACAATTAGTTGAAATGGATTGATTTTATTTAGGTTCAAGGATTTAGAGATTTATTTTATAAACTTGATTGTTGTTGGCGTCAGTGAACAGCAAATAATTGTAATTATCATTAAAAATAATTTGGCTGATGGTGTGTTCGCCTTCAGGAATGGCGATTAATTTTTTTGCTCCGGTGGTTAAATCCAGCTCATAAATTTGGTCAGGAATAGTATTGGCAATGCCCGGCTCCAGGCCGGCGCCGTAGGGCAAGCTGGTAGGCACGGCGCAGTATATTTTATTGGTCGAGACAAATGAGCATTTATCGGCCCAAGTTTCCAGATTTAAACTTCGGCGATTTTCGCCGATAGTGGTTGGACTGGCGTCTGATATCCATAATTGGGGTTTATAATCATTTTGGCTGTTATAAACACTATAGACCATTTGATTGCCAGTGGGCGACCAGAGACCGCGAAAATCCCGGCCGTTAACAATCATTAATTTGTAGTTTTCGTCGTTTTGACCGATAAAATAAACTTCTGAGCGGTCACCGTCTTTGCCCTTGGTAACGGTGGCGATCATTTGATTGGTGGGCGACCAATTGACCGCGACTTGATTTTCAATGCCGCCGATGTGTTCTAGGGTTTTGATATTGGAGCCGTCGTCATTAGCAATAGCGAGAAAGCGGTTTTCTATATCCAAACCGATGCTTTTAAAGGCTAGTTGATTGGTGGCTTGAGAGAAAGAAAACTCTTCCCAATGTTTGGGCAGAGTGATTTGTTTATTGGTGGAAAAATCATACAAAATATTGGAGCCGTCTGGATATTCCAAGACGGCTTTTTTGCCGGTGTTAGACCAAGTAACATCGCTGACATTATGAAATATTTGATTGCTAAGAGCGGAGGTTCGACCATCGGGCCCGGCTTGATAGAATTTGCCGTCTTGCTTGTTGTAATAAATAAAATTATTGTCTATTGTTGTCAAATAATAAGCCGGGTCGTCAATAAACTTGTCGGTTTTGGTAATACTGCCGTCAGCGCGGTCGCTCGGCTGCTGGTCGGGTAGAGGGGTGGTGGGGGGTTGGCTGATAATTTCAGTTGTCGGTAAGCCGGTCTGGGGGTCAATATTATAAATGCGACCGTTAATGGTGACTGTCTGGGGTAAGGTGCCAGTGGCGGTCGGCTCCGGGCTGGTGCCAGGGTCGCTTGGGGGAGGAAAAAACAACGGCCCGATAAAGAAATAATAAAGAAAAAAACCGAATAGGGCGATGGCGCCTAAAAACATAGCGATTAAGCCGATTTTTTTCCAATCTAAATTGCCCATATATTATTTTATTTATTATTTATCTACCCGCCCAAGCTTTGAAGAATTCCCCCATTAGCCCAAATTGGCCATGCCAAATCAAGTTAATAAGTGTTGAAAAGGGATTAGTAATCATGTCGTAAAGAGTATAAAGAATGACGACAATTAAGGAGAGTAGCGCCAAGACAAAAAAATCCAAGACTACCAGAATCAAGATTTCTATTATTTCGGCAAAGGCCTTGCCGTCTACGCCAACGGCGCCACTTACTTTGCCCAGCCGGCCGCCACCGAGCCAGGTGCCGATGATATCGTCTTCGCCAAATTGGCAAACCAGTTGGGGCAACAGTTTGGAAGCAAATAAATGGCAGTTTAAATAAAGCAGGGAAATAAAAGTGAAATCCACCCAGACCGATGCCCAGCAAGTATTGAGTAGCATCCGGCTACCTTCTTTACTGGCGGTGCCCAGAGCGTCAATTTTTTCTGATAATTTTGGTTTGGCTTGGTTTGATTTTTTTTTCGCCTGATTCAGCAATTGTCCACTGCCGATTTTTCCGCCAAGCTGTTGGCCTTTGCTGGCGCCGGCCTTGGCCCCGGCCAAAACCCCGCCGCCGCCCGCCACCATGCCGCCAATTGCTCCCACTCCCGCGCCAATAGTAGCGCCGGCTATTCGACCGGCTCCACTGCCGACGGCGCTTTTAAGCGTTGATCGGCCAAGCTGGGGCTGACGGTCGGTTTTTCGCGCCGCTGCTTGTCGCCGGCTTAAGTTGACAGCCACTGAAGAAGAATCCTCCACGGGTTTGCCGTCGGGTTTGAGGGGGGGACTGTAATTATCAGTCGGAGGATTGGCTTGGTCGAGATTGTCGGCAAAACTTTCGGCCATAAACGCCGGGAATTAATTAGATATTTGTATATCTATTATACCATTTTTTGCCGATAGATGCACATTATTTTGGGGACAAATGGCGCCACTTAATATTTTTTCCGCCAAAGGGCCCTCCAAGGAGTCTTGGATGACTTTGTTTATGCCTCGGGCGCCCTGGTTGACATAGCTGGCTTGTTTGGCGAGCCAGCTGACGGCACTGGGGCTAATACTAAGCGTTAGCTGTTGGCGGGATAATTTTTGTTCCAGTTCCCGCAACTCCAATTTAACGATTTTTTCTAATTGCTTGATGCCCAGCGGTTGAAAATAAATCAGCTTGTCCAGTCGGTTGATAAATTCGGCCTTGAAATTTTTCTTGACTTCCGTGATTATTTTTTCTTCCCAATTTTGCTGATTTGATTCAGTGTGGCCAAAGCCGATTGATTGGCCCATTTGGAAATATTGGGAACCGATATTGGAAGTCATAATGATAATAGTATTACGGAAATTGATTTTAGTGCCAACAGCATCGGTCAGGTAGCCGTCGTCCAAAATTTGTAGCAACAAATCAAAAGCTTCGGGATTGGCCTTTTCAATTTCGTCAAACAAAACCAGGGAATATGGCCGGTGCTTGATTTTTTCGGTCAGTTGGCCGCTTTCTTTGTAGCCGACATAACCGGCCGGAGCGCCGATTAGCTTGGACAGATTGAATTTTTCGCTGTATTCCGACATATCGATTTTAATCAGCGAGTCATTTTTACCAAAAACCATTTCTGCCAGAATTCGGGCGGTGTAAGTTTTGCCGACACCACTTGGACCGACAAACATAAATGAGGCCAACGGTTTGGTTTCAGCCATTAGGCCGGCTTTGGCGCGTTTGATAAAATTGGCAATTTCCGTCAAAGCTTGATCTTGGCCGATAATTTTATTTTTAAGACCTTGGTCAATTTTTAGGATTTGTTTTTTTTGCGCCGCCAATAGGTTGTCGGTCGGAATGCCGGTTGAACGGGAAACAATACGGGCAATGTCAAGTCGAGTAATTCGGCCGCTGATTTTTTTCTCTTTGTCTTTTTTGGTTTTGGTGGCTTTGGTTAACTCGTCCTGAGTTGTTTTTTCTTCGGCTTTAAATCTTAAGGCTCCGGTAAAATCTTCGATGGTGATGGCTTGTTGTTTTTGTTGTTGGAGATGCTTGATCTGGTCTTCCAGGGTTTTTATTTTTTGTTCATTGGCGGTCGGTTTTCTATTGACTTTCACGGCGGCGCAGGCCTCATCCAGCAAATCAATCGCCTTGTCCGGCAAGAATTTATTGGTCAGATAGCGTTGACTTAGCTCAATCGCGGCGTTAATCGCTTCGTCGCTAATTTTCACTTTGTGAAAATTTTCCAGCCCGTCTCTAATGCCAAAAAGGATTTTTTGGGCCTGCTCCTTGGTCGGTTCGGCCACTTTGACCGGTTGGAACCGCCGGTCCAGCGCCGGTTCATTTTCAATGCTTTTGCGATAATCCTCAAAAGTGGTGGCGCCGATGCAGTGGATATCGCCACGAGCCAGGGCCGGCTTGAGAATATTAGCGGCGTCCATTGAGCCCGAAGCCGACCCGGCGCCGATAATATTGTGAATTTCATCAATAAATAGGATGACATCGTTTCTCTTGGTTGTTTCGTCGATGATTTGTTTTAGGCGATTTTCAAACTCGCCGCGATACATTGTGCCGGCGATAGTGGCGGCCAGGTCTAAGGAATAAATTTTTTTATTAGCCAAAATTTCCGGCACTTCCTGATTGACAATTTTTTTGGCCAGACCTTCAACAATGGCGGTTTTGCCAACACCCGGATCGCCCAAGATAATCGGATTATTTTTGTTGCGTCGGGATAAAATTTGAATGACTCGGCTGATTTCCTCTTCCCGACCAATGACCGGGTCGATTTTTTTCTGGACTTTGGGAGAGGTTAGATTCGTGCCAAACAGCTCCAGGACACTCGCTGGTCGACCCCAGAAAATTCGGTCACCTTGATCTTGATTGATTTCTTCCTCCGCCTCTTCTTTGGCGACTCGAAAAGTTTCAGTAATGTCGGGGAGTTTGGAAGCGCTTTTTAATACCGAGACTACCTGACGGGTAATTTCTTGCTCCGGAATGCGGAGTTCTTTGAATATTTGGTCAATTGCCTCATCTTTAATTTGCAATAGAGCGGCCAATAAGTGCTCGGTGCCAATATATTTGTGTTTATTGATAAAAGATACTTGAATTGATTTTTGGATGATTGCTTTGGCTTTAGCGGAAAATTTCGGAGTCCAGTTGGTTTCGTTATCTGGTTGAGCGGTTTGGTTGATTTTGGAAATATTATTTTTTAAATCCTCAGCTTTGATTTCCAGGGAAGTAAATAGTTCGGCGCCGACACTGCCGCGTTCTACCGCCAGTCCATAGAGAATATGTTCCGGTTTAACATAAAAATGGTTTAATTCCATCGCTAAACGAGCCGCTGTTTTCAGCGACTTTTTATAATGATTGGAAAATTTTTCAAATTGGTCAGACATTGGTTTAGCTTATTAGCTTATTAGCTTCTTAGCTTATTAGTTTGTTAGTTATGTGTTTAATAAATAGTTAAAAAGCTAAAAAGCTAAATAGCTAAGAAGCTGCCCCTAAGCCATAGAGCGGAGCTTGGCGATGCGTTCATCAATTGGCGGATGAGTGGAGAAGGCAGCGGCTAAGAATTTTTTAGTGTGAAGAAAAGGGTTGGAAATATACAGATGGGCGGTGGCATTAGCGCTTTTTGTGAGAATGTGCTGGTCTTGGCTGATTTTTTCCAGCGCCCGAGCCAAGCCTTCAGGATAGCGAGTTAACAAGGCGCCGGCGGCGTCGGCTAAATATTCGCGTTTTCGAGAAATAGCCAATTTTATCAGTTGGGCGGCTAGCGGCGACAAGATTAAGAGAAGCAGACCAACAATAACCAAAATTATATTATTGTTTTTATTGTCGCTTTTTCGGCCACCACCGTAAAAACTCAAGCGCAAAAACCAATCGGAAATCAGGGAAATTATGCCGACCAGAATAATGACGATGGTCATCAGTCGAATGTCGTAATTTTTAATGTGGGACAATTCATGGGCGATTACGCCTTCCAGTTCCTCATTTTCCAGTCGCTTAATGGCGCCGTCAGTGATGGCGATAGAAGAGTGTTTCGGGTCGCGGCCGGTGGCAAAAGCATTGATGGCCGGGTCATTGATAAGATGGATTTTCGGTATTGGTAGGCCGGCGGTAATGGCTAAATTTTCTACCAGTTGATAAACATAAGGATTTTCTTCTTTGGTAATCGGTTTAGCGCCAGCTGTCGTTAGCGCCAGTTTATCGCCGGAGAAATAGCCGGTCAAGCTCATTAAGATTGCTCCAATAATTGACGCCACAAACACGCCATTGCCGTATTCCAGCACATAGCCCAAAAAATAGCCGATAATGCCGATAATCATTATAAACAGGGCGATTAACAGCCAGGTTTTGCGTTTATTGGAATCAATTTGATTATACATAGGGGGTGGTTAGCTTGTTAGCGTATTAGTTTTGGATTTATGATTTTTAATTGTCATCTTCAATTTAATCCGCCCAACCTGCCTGCCCTGCCTACCGGCAGGCAGGCGGTAGGCAGGAGCGGATTGCTATTATCGTAATTGTTAAATTGTTTAATTGTTATATTATTGAAGATTGGCACATCTCGAATTACGAGTTCTGAGTTACAGATTACGAGTTACGAGTTCCGTTACCCGTTACCAGTTACTATTTTCCAGTTTCCATCCGCCTTGGGCGGACCATTTTCTACCCGCCTAGCCTGCCTGCCGGTAGGCAGGGCAGGCAGGGGCGGACCAATTTCTATTTTATATTCTCTAAAACTTCACCGCCACATTTTCTTTTTCCCCGGCTTCAGCCTCAAAGAAATCATATTTTTTAAAGCCGAGACTATTGGCGATTAAATTATTGGGGAAAACCATAATTTTGGTGTTGAAGTCTCTGACATTGCCGTTATAAAATCTGCGCGCCGCTTGGATTTTGTTTTCCGTGTCAGATAGTTCGTCTTGGAGCTTAAGAAAATTTTGGTTGGCTTTCAAGTCCGGATAGCTTTCCGCCAAGGCAAATATTGATTTTAAAGTAGAAGACAAGGCATTTTCCGCTTTGGCTTTTTCTTCGCGGCTGCCACTTTGTTGCATCGCTGAATTTCTGGCTTCGATCACTTTTTGAAAAGTGTCTTGCTCGTGGCGAGCATAACCCTTGACTGTTTCTACTAAATTGGGAATCAAATCATAACGCCTCTTGAGCTGAACATCAATATCCGACCAGGCCTCATCGGTCCTGTTTTTTAGCTTAATTAAGCCGTTATAAACCGCTATCAGCCAAATAACAGCCAAGACTATGGCAATAGCCAATACCCAGAGAATAATTTCCATAATTTTTTGATTATTAATTAAAAATTTTTCTTGGTTTTAATTATTGATTTGTGTTATAATAAAAATAATATACATTTTATCTATTTGCCAATTTATTGTATAATAAAATTGTATTAAATAACTGTTGATAAGTCAATTTTTAAGGATTGATTTTACCAGCTTCACTCCATGGAAGGTGAAAAACAATTAAAAATCAGGTTTAAGTTGTTAATTATCGCCAGCTTTATGGCCGTGTTTATGGCCGGTTCAGCTGGCTTTAATTTTGCTTTAGCTTGGACTGAACCGACTGAGGCCCCGCCGGGTGGTAATGTGGCCAAACCAATTAATGAGGGCCCGGATGAGCAGACCAAGACTGGCAATTTGATATTGGCCAATTATTTGTGTTTTGCTAATAATGATTCAGCAAATTGTCGTAACGCTTGGGAGGATTTTGTTGGTTTTTGGAAGGATGGCGCGCCCAATGGCATTTATTATGATGAGGGTAATGTCGGTATTGGCGCTGGCGCTCCCAGTTATGCCCGCTTATTAGTTCAGACTGACGGCGCGGTTGAGGGTTTGCATATTACTCGCACTGCCGCCGCCGCTAATGCTTATTTGAATATTGAAAATGAAAGCGCTACGCCCATATTTAAAGTCAATCAAGACGGCAAAGTCGGCGTGGGCATTGCCAACCCGGAAAAAACTCTCCATGTTTACAAGGATTCCGGCGATAATGCGGAAATTGACATCCAAAGTGTTGCTGGCAGTGGCAAACACTGGGGGATTTATCAGGAACGAGTAGATAATCCGGCCACTGGCAGTTATAACGAAGCCGGCGACTTGCGTTTTTGGGGTGGTGGTTATAATCGGGTGTTTTTTTCTGATGATGGCCGGGTGGGCATTGGTACCAGCTTTTCCACTTACCAAGACGGAAAAGTTTATATCTATGAAGGCGGCTCTTCTTTAGGGGCCGGCTTAAAGGTTTTGTATAGTGGCAGTAGTCCGGGTTCAGTAAGTGATGCTGGTATATTTTATAATGTGGGTAGTGATGCCACAGAATTGAAAAGAGCCATTACCGCTCACGGTATAAATATTGGAATAAATGCGATGTCAGGAAGTAGCAATGGAATAGCGGTACAGGCGCTTTGTGCTAATTATGATAATTGTTATGGGGTTTATGGAGCCAGTGGTGGTAATAATGGTATCGGAGTATTGGGTACTTGTGATAATTCAGAAAAGGTTGGTTGTGTCGGAATTAAGGCTAATAATCTTTCTGTAAATGGTTTAGCTTTGTCAGCTATTGGCGCAAGAAGTTATTTTTCTGGTCGGGTGGGCATTGGCGATGAAACGCCGGATGAAAAATTAGAGGTCCGCGATGATACTACTGGCGCAGCCAGAATCAGGATTACTGACATAGCGCAAAATCCCGAGTTTCAGCTTCAATATGGCCCGTTGGCTGATGAGCATTGGGGGCTTTATTCTGACCAATTAAATGCCGACAGTTTTAATATTTGGAGCTATAACGGTGGCAGTTCAGGCAATCGGCTGACCATTAGTCAGAGCGGCAATGTCGGCATCAATGAATCTTCTCCGGCCGATAAGCTCCATATTGCTGGTCAAATTAGAATTGACAATGATAATAATACCACTAACAAGGGTTGTATTCGTTATAACGGCACTGCCAATCAATTGGAATATTCCAATGATTGCGCCAGCTATAGCGCCTTTGGTTCGGGAGGGACCGGTTCGGCCGGCAATTTATTGGAAGTGCTTCAAGCCGGTTCTGATGCTGGCAGTTTTGCCGGCGTAGTTAAAATCGGCGATCCCGCTGTTTCTATTTCTGAAAACACCACCCCCTTAGATGTGGGGGGCGCTTTGACAACTAAGTGGATTCACTCTACTTCTCCGGGAATAAATACTTTCGAGGGCGA
>Ga0116177_10004602_pt1 | contig 10039 bp, 2 predicted proteins | sample AD_STIC10_MetaG_FD_89750 | JGI IMG/M metagenome (GOLD analysis project Ga0116177, IMG submission 89750) | Active sludge microbial communities of municipal wastewater-treating anaerobic digesters from USA - AD_STIC10_MetaG | ecosystem: Engineered > Bioreactor > Anaerobic > Digestate | place: USA...
AAAAGAGGCTACAAAGCATGACTATCAAATAATGCTAAACAGATCGATGATTTGTAATCATCGATCTAAGTGCCGTAGGCACGACCGATTTTGTAAAGCGGGGTTTTAACCCCACTAAAAAAGGCGAAGGCTGAGGTGAAGGTGGAATGGGCTTAAGAGGCCTAAGAGGTGAAAGAGGCCTAAGAGGGATGAAAGGATCAAGGGATGAAGGAATCTGTGCCAAATAAATTTGGGGTACTCAAAACCATATCACACAGAAGGGGTTGAAGACTAAGGCGAATTATAATGAAAAGGCCGTTTCAAACGTTACCATGGGGTCATATGAAAAAGAGCATGCTACGGTTTGGGGTATTGATCAGTCTTTTTGCAGGATTGATGCAGTTGTCATGCAAGAATGATGACCGGCAGGAGTTATTTGAGCTTAATTTCCCTCCTCCTCCTATTGAGTTTGACATCCTGCCTGGATTGAATACGTTTGATACCCACATCTACTCCTTCAGCCCGATACCCACCCGCTATCTTGAAAAGCTGGCTGCTTCAGGCCACAGCGCTGATGAGGTGATTGCGATCGAGGCTAAAGATGCCGCGCTATCAAGCCTGTTTGGCGATGAAAATCTGAATTTTATCTCAAGGGTTTCTATCTACATCTTTGATCCTTTCGACCCTGCCAATAAGGTAGAGTTCCTATATCTCGACCCCATTCCCTATAAGGAGAAGAATACCATCAGGCTTTTCCCAGGTATTACTGATGTGAGTGATTGGATAAAAGAAGAATATATCGGGATCGAGATCAGGTTAAATTTCAGGGAGATTTCACCCGCGTTGACGGAGATGGAGCTGAAGTTTGATCTGAGAGCACTTGGGAAGTAAAAAAGGCGGAGGCGAAGGCGAAGGCGGAAAAGACTAAAAAGCATAAAAAGATCGAAGATTACAAAGCATCGATCCAAGTGCCGTAGGCACGACCGATTTTGTAAAGTGGGGTTTTAACCCCACTAAAAAAGGCGAAAGCTAACGCTCGCTCGTCAGGAGACGAGCATATATGGCATTCAAGTCTGAAGACTTGAACGAGCGACTTGCTTGATGGCGCAGAAGGCACTACTTGAACGAGCGATGCCAATGAGTTTGACTTGTCCCGAACCTTTCTTCCCCTTTGTTTGTCTAGTTAAGTAGTCTTTCCTGATTAGTGCAGCCAATATCGTTTGATGGGCTCCACTCGACAACTATTTACTCATCCTCGTGAAAGCATGCTGACCAGGTAGTGAAGGGCGTGATATAGATCACCTAAAACGTTCATAGCCAGTGAGTACCAATACATTTCAGGAATTCCTTTCCCAGATCAGATTTCCGTTCCTGGGTGACAACCTGATGCGGAAATACGAAAATGAGAAGTCACCGCTCCGGGCTGAGCTTTATAGCACAGAGCAACTTGAACAATATGCCTTATCCCTGGCAGCATTGCATACCCTGAGCAGTGATCCCGTGCCTGAGCAACTGCTTAAGCGATTGGATGAAAACGAAGCCATTCTTGTTGAAGTCCGCAACCTGCTCATCGAATCCGCAAAAGAAAACAGTTCGATATCCCCTGCGGGAGAATGGCTACTTGATAATTTCTACAGTATTGAGGAACAAATCCAGATAGGTAAAAAACATTTTCCCAAATCCTATAGTGAAACACTGCCCCGCCTGGCCAAAGGTCCATTAGCAGGCCTGCCCCGCGTTTATGATATCGCGCTTGAAATTATAGCCCACAGTGACGGCCGTGTGGATCCAGAAAATCTAAACAGTTTCGTCACTGCATATCAGGAGGCCACTAATCTTAAACTTGGTGAACTATGGGCAATCCCCATCATGCTGCGCATCGCCCTGATAGAAAATCTCCGAAGACTCGCAGCTACAATCGCCCGGGACCGTATCAATAAAAACCTTGCAGATTACTGGGCTGATAAAATGACGGAAACGGCTGAAAAGGATCCGAAGAGCCTGATTGTAGTCACTGCTGATATGGCCCGGTCCAATCCACCCATTGTGAGTTCTTTTGTTGCCGAGCTCACACGTCGGTTACTTGGCAAAGGGCCTGCACTTTCATTACCGCTCTCGTGGGTGGAGCAACGATTGGCAGAAAATGGCCTGACGACCAATATGCTTGTACATCAGGAAAACCAGAAGCAAGCTGCTGACCAGGTATCGATGAGTAACAGTATCAGCAGCCTTCGGTTTATCAACAATGCGGATTGGCGTGAATTTGTAGAAAAGGTAAGTGGTGTGGAAACTATCCTGCGTACGGATATTGGAGGCACCTATGGCCACATGGATTTCAGAACCCGTGACCACTATCGTCATCGTGTAGAAGCCATCGCAAAACGAAGCGGTACATCAGAACCAGATGTGGCAAGACTGGCCATTGATGCGGCCCGTGAAATGCATGAGTCCGGCAAAGGCAGTCAACGAAACACCCATGTAGGATTCTATCTCACAGGCAAGGGAGTCTCCGGCACAGAAAAAAGCGCAGGCATAAAATTCAACTGGTTTGAAAAAATTAAATGTGCCCTGGCTGAAAATTCTTTTACCGTTTACGCAGGCTCTATCATCCTGCTGACTTTTTTACTTGCAGGTATTCTGGTGCGACATGCTTATCATCAGCATCAACCGATTGGTTGGTTAATTACCATCGCGATACTAACGATCATTGCCACCAGCCAACTCGCCACGGCTATTGTCAATTGGTTTGCCACCCTCATGGTCCAGCCTGATTTTATGCCTCGCATGGATTATTCAAAGGGCATATCATCATCCTCACGAACATTGGTCGTTGTGCCTACCCTATTCAACAGCACATCAGAACTTGATCAGCTGCTGGAGAGCATGGAAGTGCGATATCTCGCCAACAAACAAGATAACCTTCACTTTGCTTTACTAACTGATTTTCGTGATGCGCCTGATGAAGAGCTTCCTGGAGACAAGGATTTGCTTTCGTATGCAGCGAAACGTATACGTGAACTCAATACAAAGTATGGTAACGCGAAAGATGATATATTTTTCCTGCTGCACCGACCCCGCTTGTATAATGCCATTGATAAAATATGGATGGGGTATGAGCGTAAACGTGGGAAATTAGGCGACCTGAATGCCGTCCTCAGAGGACATGGGCAGGAAAAATTTTCGTTGATCGCAGGGGATCAATCGGTCCTGCAAGCAATTAAATATGTGATCACCCTTGATACCGATACACAACTGCCGAGGGAAGCCGCGTGGAAAATAATTGCCACACTTGATCATCCACAAAACCATCCGTACTATGACCCAAAGAAAAACCGGATCACGGAAGGTTATGGAATACTTCAACCAAGGCTTGCCTCCAGCTTACCTCATTCAGGATCTTCCTGGTTTGCGCGAATCCATGGCAATGAAGAAGGCATTGATCCGTATACACGGGTGATATCGGATGTTTACCAGGATGTATTGAAAGAGGGTTCCTTTATCGGCAAAGGTATATATGAAGTAGATGCATTTGAAAAAACGCTTAGTGAACGATTTCCTGAAAACCGAATACTAAGCCATGATCTGCTGGAAGGATGTCATGCACGGTCCGGATTGATCAGTGATGTACAATTGTACGAAGAACATCCTTCAACGTATCTGGCTGATGTGAAACGTCGTCATCGCTGGATACGCGGGGACTGGCAGATTGCGCGATGGCTATATCCCACTGTTCCCGGATATGTCAAAGACAATCAAAAAAATCAACTTACTGCATTATCCAGATGGAAGATCCTGGACAATCTACGTCGAAGCATTGTGCCACAAGCCATGATGATGATTCTATTCTATGGTTGGATTTTTTCGTTCACGCCGTGGTTCTGGACTTTTTCTGTCATCGGCATTATCATTCCGCCATCCGTTCTGTCCTTTGGCTGGAGCTTCCTGACAAAAGCACCTGATCTCAAATGGAAAAATCAGATTACTACTTCTGTAGAATTGCTCGTCAACAATATGATCAGGCATATCTGGACCATCATCAGCCTTCCGTATGAAGCCTTTGTAAATATGGATGCTATTGGCCGCACGATGTGGCGAATGCATGTCTCCAGGAAAAATCTATTACAGTGGGATCCATTCCATTCAGGACCCTCCACCAAAAGCCTGAGAGGTCATTTTAAAACAATGTGGTTTGGGATTTTGTCAGGAATAGCGCTGATTATTTTTCTTCCCTTCGTATCCTGGCCGGCATTCATTATAGCCAGTCCGATTTTAATCCTTTGGATTGTTTCCCCGGCCATAGCCTGGTGGATAAGCATACCTCAACAACGGAAGAAAGCCAGCCTGTCACCCCAACAAAATCAATACCTTCAAAACCTGGCGCGTAAAACGTGGGCCTTCTTTGAAAATTTTATCGGGCCCGATGACAATTGGTTGCCCCCAGATAATTACCAGGAGAATCCTGAGCCCCGGATCGCACATCGTACTTCACCTACGAATATCGGACTCTCCTTGTTGTCTTCACTGGCAGCGCATGATTTCGGATATCTCACTACCCTTCAGCTACTGGACAGGAGCAAAGAAACGCTGTCCACCATGCAAGAACTTGAACGCCATAAAGGACACTTCTTAAACTGGTATCATACGCAGACCTTACTGCCTCTATATCCCCGATACGTATCAACTGTCGATAGTGGAAACCTGGCAGCAAGTCTCCTCACATTCAAAGAGGGGTTATTGTCATTATACACCTTACCTGTGCTTCGTGACAACCTCTACAATGGATTGTCAGATACCATCAATGTTCTTCGGGAGAAAACGAAGGAACCAGGTGCATTCCAAAAAATATTGGATGAACGAAATGCAATGGGTTCAGCGGAATCACTTCGACTCTCTTCAGCAAAAACATTTCTCGAAAAAATACTTCCTGCTGCCGAAGCATTTCTGGATAAACAAAAACCTATTGGCACTGCAGAAAGCATCTGGTGGGCCGAAACCTTAGTAAAGCAATGTTCAAATGCAACATTTGAGCTAACCACCCTCACCGGATGGATGCAGGATGTGGAGCAACATCCAAAACTCAGTGAAGTCTTCAGGATGCCTGTTCATATTCCTTCGCTCAATGACCTGATGAACATGACCGATGTTCTCCTGCCTAAACTTGAAAAAACTATCCTCAAAGAGCATGGACCTGAGGAAAAGGAATGGATGATTGAATTAGAGTCCCGCATCCGTAACGCAAGATTAATGGCTGCGGAAATGATTGAATCTATTGACATTTTAACAAAGCAATGCATTGAGTTCTCGGATTATCAATATGATTTCCTGTTTGATCCGTCGCAGCATTTCTTTTCCATCGGTTACAATGTGGAGGACCATCGTCGTGACCCGGGATGTTATGACCTGCTCGGATCAGAAGCAAGGTTAGGTGTCTATGTAGCCATAGCACAGGGGAAAATTCCGCAGGAAAGTTGGTTTGCTCTCGGCAGGCAGCTCACCAATACCGGCAAGGATCCTGTATTGATTTCATGGAGTGGCTCCATGTTTGAATACCTCATGCCACTGTTGATCGCACCTGTGTATGAATCAACCTTGCTGGATCAAACGCATAAAGGAGCTGTCCGGCGGCAAATTGAGTATGGCCAGCGAAGAGGTTTGCCATGGGGACTGTCAGAATCATGCTTCAGCATGGTGCATGCAAACATGGATTATATGTACAGGGCTTTTGGTGTTCCGGGATTGGGACTCAAGCGGGGATTGGCAGATGATTACGTAGTGGCACCTTATGCATCGATCATGGCGTTGATGATCGAACCTGATGAAGCTTATGAAAACCTCCAGGCAATGTCATTGCAGGGTTTTGAAGGGAAATGGGGTTTCTATGAAGCAATTGACTACACAGCCTCCAGACTGCAAAGAGGCCAGACCGAAAGTGTAGTGAAAGCATTTATGGCGCACCATCATGGAATGAGTTTACTATCGCTTGCCTATCTGCTTCGTGATCAGCCCATGCAAAAACGGTTTCAGGCGGATCTGCAGTTTCAAACATCGCTGTTGTTACTCCAGGAAAAAATCCCCCAGGTCACTACTTATTTCTCACCGATAGTGGATGTGGCTGACCTTCCATCGGAGCCTGTCAACACAGATTTGAGGATCATACCTTCAGCAAATACACTTCTGCCTGAAGTACAGTTATTGTCCAATGGACGATATCATGTGATGGTGACCAATGCAGGTGGTGGATACAGTCGATGGAAAGACACAGCAGTGACACGTTGGCGTGAAGATGGCACATGTGACAACTGGGGTAGCTTCTGCTATATCCGTGATCTGGAGTCGGGAGAGTTCTGGTCATCCGGATATCAACCGACGATCAAGCAAGCTGATCATTACGAAGTTATTTATTCCCAGGGGCGGGCGGAAATCAAAAGAAGAGATTACAATATTGATGTTCATACCGAGATCATCGTATCCCCTGAGGATGATGTGGAATTAAGACGTCTTCATATCACTAACAGGTCACGAAAGAAGAGACAGATCGAGTTTACCAGTTATGCTGAAGTAGTATTGAATGCAGGCATGGCAGATATGCTGCACCCTGCGTTCAGCAACCTCTTTGTCCAGACCGAAATCATTGCACCGCGCCATGCAATCATGTGTACACGAAGGCCCCGCTCTGTCGAAGAGCATCCGTTGTGGATGTTTCACCTGATGAAAGTGCATGGTGCGGATGTCCAGGAGGTGAGTTTTGAAACGAGCAGGGATCATTTTATCGGACGGGGAAACACGATCATTGAACCGAAGTCGATGATGCAAAAAGAAGGGCTTACCGGAAACGAAGGATCGGTCTTAGATCCCATAGTTGCCATTCAATATCGGGTCACACTCAAGCCATATGAAACCATCACGTTAGATATGGTGTATGGCATAGGCGGGACACAGGAAGAAGGGCAACGACTGGTTGAAAAATACCAGGACAAGCACATGATCGATCGTGCTTTCGAATTGGCGTGGACACACAGCCAGGTAGTGCTCCGACAGATCAATGCTACTGCTGCTGAAGCTTTATTGTATTGCAGAATGGCCGGCTCGATCATCTATGCCAATGCATCCTTTCGCGCTGATCCAGGTATCATCCTGAAAAATCACCGCGAACAATCCGGATTGTGGAGTCACTCGATTTCAGGTGATTTTCCGATAGTATTGTTGCAGATAGAGGACAATACCAATATTGAGCTTGTGGAGCAGATGGTCAAGGCGCATGCTTTCTGGCGACAAAAAGGACTCATCGTAGATCTTGTGATCTGGAATGAAGATCATGGTGGGTACCGGCAGGTGTTGCAAAACCAAATCTTGTCACTCATCGCCCCTACCAATGTGGTAGAAGAACAAAACAGGCCTGGCAGTATTTTTGTGAGATCTGCAGACCAATTGTCCAATGAAGACCGCATCCTTTTCCAAACAGTAGCCCGGGTCATCATTTCGGATAAACTTGGAACCCTTGAAGGACAACTCAACCGACGAAAAAAATTAAAACCTATTCTTCCCAATTTTGTCGCGCAGAAATCTTTTCCATTGATTGAATCCGCAGTTGATACGCGAGAAGATCTTTTATTTTTTAATGGTATCGGCGGATTTTCAAAAAACGGAAAAGAATATATCATCACAACTAAGCCTGATCAGGTAACACCGGCTCCATGGTCAAACGTGATCGCTAATCCACAGTTTGGAACAGTCATTTCCGAAAGCGGCCAATCATACACCTGGTTTCAAAATGCACATGAGCAACGATTGACGCCATGGCATAATGATCCGGTTACAGACCTCGGCGGTGAGCACTTTTATATCCGGGATGAAGAAACCGGTCGTTTCTGGTCACCTGCTCCTCTTCCAGCTCGAGGTAAAACACCTTATATCACCAGACATGGATTTGGGTATAGTGTGTTTGAACATCTGGAAGACGGTATTCACACAACGATGCGGGTGTTTACAGACATAGATAAACCGATAAAATATTCTGTCATCACCATCGAAAACAAATCCGGAAGGACGCGTCAACTATCAGCAACAGGTTATGTAGAATGGGTGCTGGGAGACCTGCAGCACAAAACAAAAATGCATATCACTACGGAGGTTGATTTAAATAGTGATGCCATTGTTGCTTCGAATTCCTATTCAACAGAATTCGGGCGTCTGCTAGGGTTCTTTGATGTCAATGATCCCGGGCGAGCCATCACTACGGATCGGGAAGAATTCCTCGGCAGGAATGGCAATCCTAAAAACCCTGAAGCACTTCGAAAATCAAAACTTTCCGGTAAGACTGGAGCAGCATTAGATCCTTGCGCTGCCATACAGGTGACCCTGACGCTTGAAGATGGTGAGAAAAATGATGTCGTATACAGGCTTGGTGCAGCTTCACACATGGAAGACCTACGCCATCTGATATCCCACGGCAGAGGTAAAGCTGCTGCCAGAGAAGCATTTGAAAAAGTAAAAGTTAGCTGGGACAAATCTTTATCCGTTGTCAAAATAGAGAGTCCTGATCTTTACTTAAACACCTTGACGAATGGCTGGCTCAATTACCAGACACTATCCTGCAGGTTATGGGCCAGGAGTGGTTTCTATCAATCCGGCGGCGCATTTGGCTTCCGTGACCAGTTGCAGGATGTGTTATCGTTGCTACATAATGAACCCTTATTAGCACGTCAACAAATTCTGTTGTGTGCTTCACGTCAGTTTGTGCAGGGTGATGTGCAGCATTGGTGGCATCCACCTGCTGGTAGAGGTGTGAGGACACGTTGTTCGGATGATTACCTATGGCTTCCGTACGTCACTTCAAGTTATGTCTTAGTGACTGGAGATACATCCATCCTTGATGAGCACGTTCAATTTCTGGAGAGTCGTCCGCTTGCAAAAGATGAGCATTCGTATTATGATATGCCTATTCGTTCAGACCAGTCTGCTACATTATATGAGCATTGCGTAAGGGCCATCGATTTTGGATTGCAGTTTGGCCAGCATGGATTGCCGCTGATGGGTGCCGGTGACTGGAATGATGGGATGGATCGTGTCGGCTCAGAAGGAAAAGGGGAAAGTGTTTGGCTGGCTTGGTTTCTTTCAGATACGATTCAGCGATTTAGTGAAGTAGCGCGGTTGCGTGAAGATGAATTACTGCTCCATCGATTTGGGTTGATACAAGCAACTTTAAAAGATAGCATTGAAAAAAATGCCTGGGATGGTGAATGGTATCGCAGGGCATACTTTGACGATGGTACGCCGCTCGGATCAAAAACAAATGAAGAATGTAAGATTGATTCTATCGCCCAAAGCTGGGCTGTCATCTCAGGTGTTGGTGATAAGACAAGATCTCACCAGGGTATGCGCGAGGCAGAAAAACGACTGGTGCGCAAGCAGGACAAGATCATTCAGCTCTTTGACCCGCCGTTTGATACTTCCGATTTAAATCCAGGATATATCAAAGGGTATGTTCCCGGTGTCCGTGAAAACGGAGGCCAGTATACCCATGCTGCCATCTGGATGATCATGGCTTTTGCAGCCATGCGCGACAAAGAAAAAATGTGGGAACTACTTCAAATGATCAACCCAATCAATCATGGCAGCACCCCTGAAGGAATGAAAACCTATAAGGTCGAACCTTATGTAGTCGCTGCAGATGTTTATGCAGTATCACAGCATTCTGGCCGCGGCGGTTGGACATGGTATACAGGATCTGCCGGATGGTTGTATCAATTGATTGTTGACTCCGTGATCGGGCTCAAGCGTCGTGGAGATAAATTGTATTTTGATCCATGCCTTCCTGATGAATGGGCAAATGTGAGCATTCAGTACAAGTTCAAAACCTCCATCTACAATATTGAAATGCTACAAGAATCATCAGGTAATGATGTTATGCAGATTGTGCTTGATGGCGTAGTGATTTCTGGAAATTTCATCAACCTGGTTGATGATGGAAAAGAACACGTTGTGAGTTGTGAGACGTGAGACGTGAGACGTGAGACGTGAGACGTGAGACGTGAGACGTGAGACGTGAGACGTGAGACGT
>Ga0116177_10004606_pt1 | contig 10035 bp, 6 predicted proteins | sample AD_STIC10_MetaG_FD_89750 | JGI IMG/M metagenome (GOLD analysis project Ga0116177, IMG submission 89750) | Active sludge microbial communities of municipal wastewater-treating anaerobic digesters from USA - AD_STIC10_MetaG | ecosystem: Engineered > Bioreactor > Anaerobic > Digestate | place: USA...
CATAGTCATTTCATTTACCCTGTCTTCGTTAACTTCTGATCTTGTTATTGATTTTAATACCGACAGCACTCATATAAAATCCGTAAAGTTGGCAGGAGAAGCTGTTAGGTACTCGTTTGTCAATGAACATATTGTGGTTGAGCAAAAACTTCTGACTGAAGGCAAGAATCAGGTTGAGATTGAGTTTATCGCAGGTGATTTATCACTGAATCGGAATCAGGATTATCTCTACACGTTGTTTGTTCCCGATCGGGCTTCTACATGCTTCCCCTTGTTTGATCAGCCTAATTTGAAGGCGACCTATGAGATTAGGTTAATCACACCACCCGGGTGGGAAGCGGTTTCCAATGGAGCATTGAAAGAAAAGACCTCCCGTGCAGGAAAGACTGAATATGTTTTTGATAAAACAAAACCAATCAGTTCTTACCTCGTAGCCTTTGCGGCCGGTAAGTTTTTTAAAACCTCACGCCAGGTACAGGATCGCACAATGACTATGTACTATCGCGAAACGGATAGCGTAAAAGTGCAGAGGAACCTCGATGAGATCTTCGACCTTCATGGCAAATCACTGGCCTGGCTGGAAGACTACACGGCTATCGATTATCCCTTCGGCAAGTTTGATTTTGTATTAATCCCATCCTTTCAGTATGGAGGCATGGAACATCCCGGCTCGATCTTCTATAATGAGTCGGCCATGGTTCTGGATGAAAAAGTTTCTGTTAATCGCAGAATGGGTAGGGCCAGCCTGATCGCCCATGAAACTGCCCACATGTGGTTTGGTGACCTGGTAACGATGGATTGGTTTAACGATGTATGGATGAAAGAAGTGTTTGCCAATTTCATGGCAGCCAAAATTGTTCAACCATCCTTTCCTGAAATCAACCACAACCTTCGGTTCCTGCTCGGACATTATCCTTCTGCTTATGAAGTGGACCGAAGTGCCGGAGCGAATCCGATTCTTCAACCGTTAGACAATTTGAAAAATGCAGGCTCGCTGTATGGGGCCATTATCTATCAAAAAGCGCCTATTGTGATGCGCCATCTTGAACGCCAGATTAGTCCGGACTTGATGCGTGCAAGTTTACAGGAATATCTAAAAACCTATTCGTTCAGGAATGCAACATGGGACGATTTGATTTCGATTATCGATGCGAGATCACCAGACAATATTGAAGCCTGGAGTAAGGTATGGGTTAAAACACCTGGCATGCCGGTGTATGATTGGGATGTAAATGGATTGATTAAACAAGAGCGGGATACAATTTCAAACCGGGTGTGGCAACAGCTTATTAAAATTCAACGAACGGATATAGGTGATACAACGCTTCGTCTTGTCTCTGAAGAACCCCTTCCTGTAAAAGCAAGTTCATCGTATAATTATTTAAATCCGGATGGTTTTAGCTACGGATATTTTAAACTGGATGAGAAAAGTAAAAATGAATTTCTTTCTAATCCGGTAAGGGTAAAAGATCCTGTGTTTCGGGCAGCAATGTGGATCAACTGCTGGGAGAGTATGGTGCGTGCCGAGGGTCCTGTTCCCGAACGAATGATCGAATCCATTTTACTTGCTTTGAAAGCAGAGGATGATCCTTTGCTGATTGATTTTCTGTTGGGATATCTTCAATCTGCGTGGTGGACATTTTTACCAGAACACAACCGGGCTTTATTACAAGATGAACTTGAACGAGTGCTTTGGTACTTGGTGGAAATGGCTCCGGATGCCGGGAAGAAGAATTCCTATTTCCGTTCTTATCGCAACCTTGTGATGAGTGAAAATGGGAAAGCTGTTCTTGAACAGATATGGAAAGATGATCTTAAAATCAAAGACCTGATTGTGTCGGAGGAGGATAAGATAACCTTAGCGTATGAACTTGCCTTGAAACAGCCAGCGCGACAGCAGTACTTCCTGCAGACACAACTGAGCCAAACAAAAAATCCGGATCGGAAAGAGAGAATGCAATTTGTTATGCCGGCCCTAAGTGATGATGAGTTGATTCGCGATTCATTTTTTGAATCTTTAAAACAGGAAGTTAACCGGGAGCATGAGCCCTGGGTGTTGGAGGCACTTCACTATCTCCATCATCCGTTGCGTTCCAAAAGTTCAATAAAATATGTAAGGCGATCCCTCGACCTGTTACAGGAAATTCAATTAACGGGAGATATCTTTTTTCCGCAACGCTGGTTGCAAACTACCTTTAGCGGTTATTCATCAAAAGAGGCTGCCGTTGTAGTGGATTCTTTTTTATCAGAGAATCCTGATTATCCTTTGTTCTTAAAGAATAAAGTGTTGCAGTCTACCGATGCGTTGAAGCTGGCAGTGATATTGCAAAATAACAGCGTAGAGTCGACTTTAAAAAGCAGTTCAAAGTAGTTTCCATTCACCCATCTGTTCCATAAAAATCCGGAGTGAATCCGGATAGAACACAAGGCAGTAGATGATTCCGAACAACGCTCCATATAAATGGGCATCGTGATTAATTCCGTCTTTAGATTTCTTACTGCTGTAAAACGAATACCCGAGGTAAGCCACTCCAAGAATCACTCCGGGGAAGCACAAGATTCCGTAGATACAAATATCCCGCAAGGGTAAAAACAGAATGCACGCAAAGACCACGGCCGACACAGCCCCCGAGGCGCCTAACGAGTTGTAATGTTTGTTGTTCCTGTGTTTCAATACGGTAGGAATGTCGGAAACAATAATGCCGAGAAGATACAGCGCTATGAAATGTACACTGCCCAGGCTACCAAAAATCTGTTGAAAGATGTACTCCAGTTGCATGCCAAAAAAATAGAAGGAGAACATATTAAAGATCAGGTGCATGTGATCGCGATGGATAAACCCGGAAGTCACCATCCGGTAATACTGACTCTCTTTTGTAATCAGGTACGGGTTCATCATAAGGTTATTTAATACTCGCGGCTTTTGCATCGCGTATAAACTGATGGCCGAAGTGATAATAATAATCCCAAGCATGAGCGTAATTTCCATGGCGCAAAGTACACTTTTAAATGGGACGTGAGGAGTAGCTTTTATATTTTGATTCCTCACAAATTTTCTTTTGGTTTATCAATTATTAATCAAGACCTGGCAAGACTGCCACTATGAAAAGACTTTTTTATATCGGCCTGATCGGAATCATCTTATTCGAGGTGATGAAGGTTTATTTCATTATGCCCTTTCCGGGAAGCCAGCGGATGAACAGTCTCGATTTCGCTTACTTTCTCCATAGCTACCGCTGGGTCATTCGATCGCTGTTTGTTTTATTGATTGTAATAGGGGCACTCAAGGCGTTCCAGGTAAAACGTAAGTGGATACCAGGTCTGGTAGTGTTGATCATGCTTGTGGTTGTTTATTATTTCAATTTTAAGATGACGGCAGATAGCATCTTCAAAGAACCTGAGGTTCTTACCTTTCGGCCGAGGGCGGGCAATCTTCTTAAGGATAGCAGCATGGTGGTGGGTGTTGAGTACAATGGTGAAGTAAAAGCTTACCCGATTCGGTTTATCGTTTATCATCATCAGGTGCAGGATACCGTAGGCGGAAAACCGATGCTCATTACCTATTGCAGTGTGTGCCGGACTGGTCGTGTATTTGAACCGATCGTGAAAGGTAAACCTGAAAAATTCCGGCTGGTGGGCATGGATCATTTCAATGCCATGTTCGAAGATGCTACCACCAGGAGTTGGTGGCGGCAAGCCAATGGCGAAGCGGTTACGGGTCAGCTAAAAGGAGAGATGCTGCCAGAAGTAGAATCCGTTCAACTCACACTAGGTAAATTATTTGAATTGTATCCGGATGCGTTGGTGATGCAAATTGACAAAGCTTCCGAAACCAACTACGATTCATTGGCAAAATATGAACGCGGGAAAAGCAAAGGTGATCTCACGCGCACCGACAGTCTTTCGTGGAAAGACAAATCGTGGGTGGTAGGTATTGAGCTGAATAAAATCAGCAAGGCTTATGATTGGAATCTTCTGAAAGAGGAACGCATTATTAATGATAAAATTGGAGAGACGAGTCTTGTACTAGCCTTGTCGGCAGATGAACAAAGTTTTGTCGCTTTTGAACGACCGGCCGATTCGGTATCATTCACCATTCGAAATGATACACTAATTGCGAATCAGGCCTTGTATGATTTTTCTGGAAAGGATTTGACAAACCCATCGATTCGATTAAAGCGAATAAAAGCCTACCAGGAATTCTGGCATAGCTGGAGCACGTTTCATCCGAACACATTACAATATCAACCTTGAGCATAGCCGGACGGGAAGGAATTTATTTAGATCGGCCAAGCCAGAGCAGCGCATCCAGGATCAATTTGTCTTCCGTCTTGTTACCGAATGTATGCGATAATTCTTTGTTGGTGCCGCCTTCATAATCAATGTCGTTGTGCCCCATGTTGAAATAGATCATCCGGTATTTTTTGTTGGTCCACACCACCGGATAATATCCTGAGTGCCAAATCTCGTCTTGTTTAGGACCTGTGCCAAGTGGAAAACTTGTAGAGTCGATCGATAAAAGTATTTTAATGTCGGGGTTTGTTCGTAAATCATTTTCCCATCGATACCATTCATTGGGTGATGATTTAAACGTTTTGGGTAGATGCCTGGTAGTAGGATGCTTCCGGTCTTCCACCCTTAAAATAGCTGAAGTGGGTCGCCAGGTGTTACTGGCATATTGACCCGCACCCAGGAATGTGTTGTGGTACCAATCCCAATTCTGGGGAAAGTCGGAAGGCGTTAATGCAAAACCGGCAAAGTGAAAACCCATCCAGGCGCCACCTTGTTCCATATAGGTCTTGAACGCTTCCCGTTGATCGGGATCATCAGCGCGCGTGTCTAAAAAGACAACCACCTCATAGTTTGCCAGAAAGGTAGCATTCAGATTACGCCAATCATTGGTTGAGTCATATGTGAATTTGTTTTGTTGTGCAACTGTACTAAACCACCGGTTGGCTTCATGCACAAAACTAATGTGAGCCTTATCATCTCTGGCAGTGTAGAAACCGATTACCAGAAAAGTAGATTGGCCTTTGGCAGTGAAACATAAAAGCAATAGGACAATTGTCAATAAGCAAGGGCTACGAATCATGGTATAAAGATAGAATTGTTGTACCTTCCTTTCAAGTTAACCTTAAGTATGAGACTTCCCTGGTTCAAACGCATGGGATTGTTTTTCATTCCCACCTCAGTTATGGGTTGGGTAATTGCGCTTGTATCGATCGTATATTCTGTATATATTTTTGTTGACATCGATAGCCGGTCACACTCCGTAAGCGATACCCTTATGAATTTTGTTTTCAACCTGCTGATCATTGGGGCTATCTATTCGCTCATTGCTTTATTAACGAGCAAGAAAACTACCAGATTGGGTATATAGTACCATGAGTGAGTGAAAATAGTTATCTTGTTTATGATTACAATTCCACTAAACGGTAATCTGTAATATGCTTCGTAACTACCTCACCATCGCTATACGCAATCTTACGCGCAACACAGTTTATTCGTTTATTAACATTGGTGGCATGGCGGTTGGTATTGCCTGCAGCCTTCTTATTTCACTTTGGGTATGGGATGAAGTTACTTACGACCGGTTTCATGAAAATGCCGACCGTCTTGGGGTTCTCGTAACCATCAATGTGTTTAGTGATAAAGTAACTGCAAGACGGAGAGTACCCCTGCCGGCCTATGAATATTTGAAGGAATATGATAGCCGAATTAAGAATACCTGTATCTCCCATGAAGGGGGCGACAAATTGCTTAAGGTGGGTGACAAAGTTATTTTCAGCGAAGGAAAATTTGTGAGCAATGAGTTTCTCAGCATGTTCCGGTTTCCTTTGCTGAGGGGTTCCGCCAACGATGCTTTACTTGAACCAAGATCGATTGTATTAACTGAAGCCGTTGCTAAAGAATTATTTGGTGAAAAAGATCCAATGGGTCAGTTCATACAATTTGACAATAAATATGAAATGAAGGTGACCGGGGTATTGAAAGACCTGCCTAAGAACTCATCCTTTGATTTCGAATTTTTATTTCCCTGGTCGGCAATAGTCACGGGGTCTCCTGAGTGGATCAAAGAAAGTTCGAATTGGGAGGATGAGGCATTTCAAGTTTTCATTGAGATGCAGGAAGGTGCGGACATCCAGGAGTTAAATTCATCGCTCACCAAACTCATCCGTGAAAAGAGAGGCAATGAAAACAAAAGTGAGATAGCTGTTTATCCGCTTTTGGATTGGAGACTTTACTCCAATTTTCAAAACGGAAAACTGGTGGGCGGAATGATTGACTACGTCAAGTCATTTTCTCTCATCGGCCTATTCATCTTACTGATTGCCTGCATCAACTTTATGAACCTGGCTACTGCCCGCAGTGAGCGAAGGGCGCGGGAAGTAGGCATCCGCAAAACCATTGGTTCCCGAAGAATTGAACTTGTGCGTCAGTTTCTTGGGGAATCAGTTTTAATAACGGCCCTTGCTTTTTTGGTTGCATTAGTAATCGTTCAACTCGCGCTGCCTTTCTTTAATTCCTTAGTCCATAAACAATTATCTATTGATTATGCATCACCCACTGTCTGGGCAATTGCAATTGCGTTTATATTGGTTGTTGGCATTTTCTCAGGAAGTTATCCTGCATTTTATTTATCATCGTTCAATCCTGTAAAAGTTTTAAAGGGAAACTTATATGTTGGCCGCAGTACTATTGCTCCCCGTAAGGTGTTGGTTTGTATGCAATTCTTCTTTTCAATTTTTCTGATCGTGGGGATGATCATTATCTATAGACAGATTCAGTATGTGAAGCATCGCGACATGGGCTATGATCGCGAAAGCCTGGTGATGTTTAATGCAAACGAAGAGATGATCAAAAACTATCCTGAAATTGAACGGGAACTTCTCGCATTGGGTATAGCAAAATCAATTACGGTCTCCGGGAGTCCGGTAACGGATATTCATAAAAGCAGTAAGCTGGATTGGCCAGGCAGACCAGAGGGATTAGACATTTCATTTTCGCAGGTAATGACGGGTCATAACTATGCGAGAACCCTGGGAATTAAGGTGGTGGATGGACGCGATTTCACGGATGAGTTTAAAAGTGATAGCAGTTCTATACTACTTAATAAAGCAGCCGTTGAGGTGATGGGGGTTCAAAATCCGGTAGGGATGCAAGTGCAATTAATCCCTTATAAAAAGAAATGGACTGTGGTGGGCGTTATTGATGATGTGGTGATGACTTCCCCATTTAGTGAGGTGCAACCTGGATTCTTTATGTTGATTCCCAGGTGGATAGAGGTGATCACGGTGAGGTTAGAAAAGTCAAATGACTTGAAAGAAACAATTTCAAGAATGGAATCCATTTTTAAAAAATTAAATCCCTCTTACCCATTCGAGTATCAATTTGTGGATGATCAATTTGGGAAGAAGTTTAAAGAGATAGACATGATTGGGATTTTGGTTTCGTTGTTTGCCTTCCTCGCTATATTTATTACGTGCCTCGGTTTATTGGGATTAGCTGCCTTCACGGCAGAGCAGCGCACGAAGGAGATTGGCATTCGGAAAACAATGGGGGCAAGCACAGGCAGTATCATTCATTTATTATCAAAAGATTTTACCCGGTTAGTGATTACTGGTTTCATTTTAGCCGCACCCGTTTCCTGGTGGGTGCTGAATAATTATCTTGAGCGTTATACGTATCGAATCGATTTTTCGTGGTGGATAATTCCTTCAGCAGGATCGGCTGCGTTATTGCTGACTATAATTATTGTGAGTTCACAGGCGAGACGAGTTGCCATGGGAAACGTTGTGGAGAGTTTGAAATGCGAGTAATCTGATTTTAGATTTTTGCATTGCTGTAATAATTTTCATACATCAAATTACACATGTTACATCAATCGTACCTTTACACGGTTACTAATGCACTGCCGAACTCTGTCAAAATAAGTGCATCTTTGGTAAATTGCAATTGCTTTAAAACTTACTATCTAAATCCATATTATATGAAAGTCACAGATTTTCTTTTACGTGCAAATTGCCGCCATGGTATGCTTGCGTTCTTATTCTTATTCCTGGCCGCAGGTGTCAACGCCCAGGACGATACGAGTGCCATTGAAGGCAGGTGGGATCTCACAATCACTATGGCTGACAAGCAACTACCTTCCTGGCTGGAAGTTCAACATTCGGGTGTGCGCACGTTGGTGGGCAGGCTTGTATTTGCAAGTGGCAGTGCCCGGCCCATTTCTAAAATCAATTTCAAGGATGGAAAATTTAACTTTACCCTTCCACCGCAGTGGGAGAAAGAAACAAAAGACCTCGAGTTTGAAGGTGCAATTACACCAACAGGTTTATCCGGCACACTGATTTTTGTAGATGGAAAAAAATACACCTGGACTGGCGTTCGTGCTCCCACATTGCGCAGAACCGGTGAGCCTGTATTTGGCGAACCAATAAATCTATTAAATAACTCAGATTTAAAAGGTTGGCATGCGATGGGTGAAAACCAATGGACGGTTGAGAATGGAATTTTGCGGAGTGCTAAATCAGGGGCTAACCTCGTTACCGATTTATCCTTTACTGACTTTAAACTGCATCTCGAATTCCGCTATCAGAAAGGCAGCAACAGCGGAGTTTATTTGCGCGGTCGCTACGAAGTACAAATAGATGACGCGAAAGGATTGGAACCTATGAGCGGACATCTGGGCGGTATTTATGGATTTCTTCCGCCTAATGAGAATGTTGCCAGAGATCCGGGTGAGTGGCAAACGTACGATATCACTTTGCGAGGCAGAATGGTTACCGTGGTTGCCAATAACAAGACGGTGATTTGTAACCAGGAAATACCCGGTATCACAGGGGGTGCCATTGATAGTAAAGAAGGTGAGCCCGGACCATTGCTGTTACAAGGCGATCATGGCCCGATCGAATACCGCAACATAATTATTACACCGATTAAGTAGTTCACAATAGCCGATGGCTGGTCAAAACCTCTGCATTACCTGCAGAGGTTTTGCTTTTTATGCCAACTCTGGAAAGCCATTTTTTTAGGGTTTTTAGAGCCCTTTTTGGTTGAATAATTGGAACTCTGTAACATCCGTTACACAGCCCTGCTGTATTCGTGATAAAGATCATAACCCCCTGTGAGGAGCGTCATTACCCAGGTGTGTGATAGAACCTACTTTTACATCACCAACCAAGCAGAAAACCAGATGAAAAAGTTACTGATTTTAGGGGCCGGCACAGCAGGAACTATGATGGCCAACAAACTCCACAAAAATCTTAATAAAGATCTTTGGGAGATTACAATTGTTGATAAAGACGAAAATCACTACTACCAACCAGGATTTCTTTTTATACCCTTTGGGGTTTATCAACCCGAAGAAGTGATCCGACCAAAACGCGAATTCATTCCGAAAGGTGTGAACTTTGTGATCGATAAAATTCAGAAGGTAGAACACGAAAAGAACCAGGTGCTGCTTACCAGTGGTACCGTTCTCGATTATGATATTCTTGTTGTTGCAACAGGAGCTATTCCGGTACCCGAAGAAACGGAAGGCCTCAAAGGCAAACTCTGGTACAAAGACATTTTTGATTTCTATACGTATGAAGGCACCACCAAACTTGCCAAAAAACTGGAAACCTGGCAGGGTGGTAAACTGGTCATCAACCTGGCCGAAACATTAATCAAGTGTCCGGTTGCTCCTTTGGAATTCACCTTCCTGGCAGATGCCTTCTTTACTGAAAAAGGGATGCGCGATAAAGTGGAGATCTTCTATGTTACTCCGCTATCCGGGGCATTTACCAAACCAAAGGCTACAGCCATGCTCAATAAACTAATGGATGAAAAGCACATCAACGTGATTCCTGACTTCTATCTCCAGATGGTGGACAACGATCGAAAAGTGCTTATTTCCTATGATGGCAAAGAAGTGCCTTTTGACTTGCTGGTTTCCATACCTGTAAATAAAGGCGATCAGATGGTAGAAGATAGTAAACTGGGCGATGAAGATGGTTTGAATTTTATACCTACTGATAAACACACCCTTCA
>Ga0116177_10004615_pt1 | contig 10031 bp, 9 predicted proteins | sample AD_STIC10_MetaG_FD_89750 | JGI IMG/M metagenome (GOLD analysis project Ga0116177, IMG submission 89750) | Active sludge microbial communities of municipal wastewater-treating anaerobic digesters from USA - AD_STIC10_MetaG | ecosystem: Engineered > Bioreactor > Anaerobic > Digestate | place: USA...
CCCGCCGCCTCCGCCGCCTTGCGCGCAGCTTCGTTCTCGTCCCACGCGCTCACGCGCGCGCCGCCGGCCATGAGGGCGCGCGCCGTCGCGATACCAGACCTGCCAAGGCCTAGTACGGCGATGTCCTTTCCCTCGAATGTGCGGACTGGGATCAAGCTGGCCTCACCTCAGACGCAGAGTGGCGAGGCCGGCGAGCGCCAGCAGGAAGGCGATGATCCAGAAGCGGATGACCACGGTGGGCTCCGACCAGCCCAACTTCTCGAAATGGTGGTGAATCGGCGCCATCTTGAAGAAGCGCTTTCCGGTCGCCTTGAAGTACAGAACCTGGATGATCACCGAAAGGGCTTCGAACAAGAACAGGCCGCCAACGATCGCCAGCACCACCTCGTGCTTGGCGCACACCGCCATCGCGCCCAGACACCCGCCCAGCGCCAGCGAGCCGGTGTCGCCCATGAACACCTTCGCGGGCGGCGTATTATACCAGAGAAAGCCCAGCCCCCCACCAACCAGCGACCCCATCACGACAGCCAGCTCCGCCGTCCCCGGCGTCGGCGTCAGCAACAGATAGTCGGCAAAGCGCGGCGTCCCCGTCGCATAGGCGATGAACCCGAACGTCGCCCCCGCAATCATCACCGGCCCGATCGCGAGACCATCGAGACCATCGGTGAAGTTCACCGCATTGCCCGCACCCACGATCACGAATGCTCCGAATGCGATGAACCCGTAGATCGTGAGGTCGAACATGAAATCCTTGAGGAAGGGCAGCGCGAGTCCCGTCGCGAAGCCCGGCTGCGGCGCCGCCGCCAGCGAGCCGCTAGCCAGCGCCGCCGCCGTCGTCTCCTGCGCATAGTGCGAGACCCAGAATACCGCGATCGCGGCGATCACGAACTCCATCAGGAGCCGCACCTTGCCGGAGAGTCCCGCCGTGCCCTTCTTCGTCACCTTCTGGTAGTCATCGATAAAGCCGACGCCGCAGAAACCGATCGTAACAAACAGCACGATCCAGATGTACTGGTTCTTGAGATCGCCCCACAGCAACGTGCCGGAGAGAATGCCGAACAGGATGAGGAAGCCGCCCATGGTGGGCGTGCCCTTTTTCGACTGGTGGCTTTCCGGGCCGTCGGTGCGGATGGGTTGGCCCTTGCCCTGCCGCGCGCGCAGCCACGCAATCATCGGGGCGCCGAACAGCATTGTCAGGATCAACCCCGTCGCGAGCGCAAGCGCCACGCGGAAGGTGATGAAACTGAACAGGTTCATCGCGCCCTGATAGGGCGAGAGGAGTTCGTACAGCATGCTACGCCCCTGACGCTTTCTGCGAGGAGGCGGCGCTTTCGCTCATCTGTCTGAGCGCCGTTCCCACCTTCGCCATGCCGGATGCATTCGAGCCTTTGATCAAGACCGCATCCCCCGGTTCTAACCAGCTTTTCACCTGTTCGGCCGCTTCCGCGGGACCTGTGACATGAACGACTCGCATCGATTGGTCGCGGGCCGTCAGTGCATCCGCGAGATGTTTCATCTCACCACCGGAAAGAACGGCTGCCGAAACCTTCGCCGCGATGATCGACGTCGCGAGCCCCGCATGCAGCGCCGCGCTGCCATCGCCCAGCTCGCGCATCTCGCCGAGCGCAACGATCTTCCGCCCCGGCCTGCGCGAGAAACCTTCGATGGCGGCGCGCATGGATTCCGGATTGGCGTTGTAGGCGTCATCCACCAGCGTCGCCTCGCCGCCGCTGGCCAGCTTCAGCGTCTCTGCGACACCCCGGCCCGCCGGAGGCGCATAACCCGACAGCGCCTCTGCCGCCTGATGCGGCGGCACGCCCGCCACCACAGCCGCAAGGATCGCCAAGGCGGCGTTGGCCGCCCAGTGCTCGCCCACCGCATCGAGCTTCACGATCACCAGATCGCCCATCACGTCGATCGCGATACGCGAGGTGAGCCCGTCCGTTTCATAGCTCACAGGCGTGGCGCTCGCCGGTCCGCGCGCGCCGCCATAGGTCAGCAGGTCCGCCGTCGGCTGCAGCGTTTCTGCGTGGCGCTTCAGTTTGGCGAAGAAATAGTCCTTCTCCGGCAGGATGGCCGTGCCGCCCGGCTCCAGCCCTGCGAAAATCTGGCCTTTTTCGTCGGCCACCGCATCGACCGAACCCATGCCCTGCAAGTGCGCAGGGGCAACCCGCGTAATCATCGAGATATGCGGACGCACCATCAGCGACCGCGGACCGATCTCGCCCGGCGTGTTCATGCCGATCTCGAAGATCGAGCGCTCCGTCTCACGCGGCATCCGCGCCAGCGTCAGCGGCACGCCCCAGTGATTGTTGAACGACTTGTCAGACCAGTGCGCCCGGCCTGCCGCGCGGAAGATGCGGGCCAGCATCTCCTTCACCGACGTCTTGCCGACAGAACCCGTGATTGCCGAGATCACGCCCGAATTCCGCGTCCGCGCCGCCAGCCCGAGCTTCTCCAGCCCGTGCAGCACGTCATGCACCATCAACCCCGGATGCCCACCGAGGACATCGCGCGAGACAAGCGCCGCTTCAGCGCCCGCCGAAAATGCATTCGCCACGAAGTCATGCCCGTCGCGCACATCCTTCAGCGCCACGAACAGGTCGCCCGGCTTCAGCGAGCGCGTGTCGATCGAAATGCCATTGATCGCCCACGTACCGAGCGCCTTGCCGTCAGTTGCGGCCGCGGCCTCTTCGGATGTCCACAGCGGGGTCAGGTTCGGATCAACCATGCGACCCTCCCACTTCGTCCAGCGCCGCGCGGGCAACATCAAAGTCCGAGAACGGGATCGTGACGCCTTTCACGATCTGGCCGGTCTCATGCCCCTTGCCCGCGATCAGCAACGCATCGCCGGCCTTCAGGCGGCGCACGCCCTCATTGATCGCCGCGCCGCGATCGCCAATCTCGCTGGCTTCCGGCACGCCCTTGCGGATCGCCGCACGGATCGTTGCGGGCTCTTCCGAACGCGGATTGTCGTCAGTGATGATGACTTCGTCGGCCAGCCGCCGCGCCACATCGCCCATGATCGGCCGCTTGGTCGCGTCGCGATCGCCACCGCAGCCGAACACCACGATCAGCTTGCCGCGCACATGCGGGCGCGCCGCGCGCAGAAGAACATTGAGGCCATCCGGCGTGTGCGCATAATCAACAAACACCGGCGCCCTGGTCGCGGTCTGCCCGACCAGCTCAAGCCTGCCATGCACGCCGGTCAGCACTTCCAGCCCGTCGAGAACCTTGTTCGGATCATCGCCCAGCGCCATCGCGATGCCGGCGGCGCACAGCGCATTGAGCGCCTGGAATTCGCCGATCAGCGGCAGGTGAACCTTGCGCTCATTGCCCGCGCTGGGCCCCTCGCCCCACTGGATCACCAGATCCTGCCCCGTGCCGCGCGGCAGGGCTTCGGCGATGCGCAGATCGCGTCCGCGCCAGCCGACCGTGAAAGGCTTCAGACCGGCAGCCTTCGCCACCGCCTCGAACGCCTCCAGCTCCGGGCTATCTGCGTTGATCACCGCAGGCGCGCCCTTGGGAAGCAGTTCCGAGAACAGCTTCATCTTGGCCTTGCGGTAGTCATTGAAGTCAGCGTGATAGTCGAGGTGATCCTGCGTCAGGTTCGTGAACGCGCCCGCCGACAGCTTCACGCCATGCAGGCGATATTGCGCGAGGCCATGGCTCGATGCTTCCATCGCGGCATGCGTCACGCCTTCGCCGGCCAGTTTGGCCAGCGTCTCATGGATCATCACCGGATCGGGCGTCGTGTGGCCAAGGTCGATGGACCCCGACGGCCCGATCGCGCCAAGCGTACCCATCGACGCGGCCTTGCGGCCCATGTTCGCCCAGATCTGGCGAAGGAAATCCACGGTCGAGCTTTTGCCGTTGGTGCCCGTCACCGCCGCGACCGTTGCGGGCTGCTGCGAATAGAACGCCGCCGCCGCCGTCGCGAGCGCCAGACGCGCCTCGACCGATTTCACTGCCGGCACGCTCCACTCGCCCGGGCGATTGTCGGTCAGCACGGCAACCGCGCCCATCTTGATTGCGCCATCGATATAATCACGCCCATCCTTCGCCACGCCTTGCAGCGCCGCGAACAGGAAGCCGGGCTTCACCTTGCGGCTGTCAGCCGTGATGCCGGTGATCTCTATCGAAGGAGCGCCCGGAACGAGCTGATCGAGCTTCATGGCGTAGTCGCCTCCGAAACGCGCAGGCTCGCCGCTTCCACCTTGGAAGCGCCAAGCACTGGCCGCACGTCCAGAAGCGGCGCCGCACGCGCGATCACTTTTCCTGCGATCGAGGCCGCCGTGTAGGAGGCCGTGCGTTGGTCACCCGTTCTGGGCTGGGCTTCATCGAGAACAACAAGGACGACAAATTGAGGGCGGGACGCCGGGAAAACGGCGGCGAACGACGTGATGTTCTTGTTCGGATCGTACCCATCCGGTCCCGGTTTTTCCGCCGTGCCGGTCTTGCCCGCAACTTCATAACCCTGCGCGTCAGCATTCTTGCCCGAACCGCGCGTAACCACTTCGCGCAGCATGCCCAGAACCTTGGCCGCCGTGTCGGGCGACATCACCTGCGCCTTGTCGACCTTCTCCGCATCGACCGGCTCGACGAACACCGGCGAGACATAATTCCCGCCATTGCCAAACGCCGTGTAGGTCATCGCGAACGCCAGGGGGCTCACCGAAATGCCGTGGCCATAGCTCACCGTCGCCATCGCCGTCGCATCCCAGACTTCCGGCGTCAGCGGCGAAGCCGTCTGCGGCCCGACATGGCTCTGCCCGCCCAGCAGGTGAACGCTGCGCAGGAAATTCTTCTGCCGCTCCACGCCCATCCGCTGCGCAATCAGCGCCGTGCCGATGTTGGAAGAGTGCGCCAGGATATCGCCCGCCGTCACCGACCTGGCATTCGGCAGAGGATGCAGATCCTTCACCAGCGCCGCGCCGATCTTCACCGGCGCCGACACGTCAAACCTGTCCTGCGGCGTCAGCACGCCCGCATCCATCGCCGCCGCCACCGTCAGCGGCTTGTAGATCGAGCCCAGCTCGAACCGCGAATTGAGCGCGCGGTTGGAGCGCATGTCCGCGCTGAAATCCCCGCGCCGGTTCGGATCGATCGCCGGCCACGACGCCACCGCCCGTACCGCACCGCTATGCGTATCGACGACAATTCCCACCCCGCCCTTCATGTCGAAATCGGCGAAGGCTTTCTCCAGCTCGTCCTCGACGACGAACTGCACGCTCGCATCCAGCGTCAGCTTCAGCGGCTCGCCGCCCTGCTTGAGCTGCGCATCGAACGCCAGCTCCGAGCCTTCCAGCCCATCGCCGTCGATATTGGTGTAGCCGAGGAAATGCCCCGCCAGCCGCCCACGCGGATAGACGCGCCGCGCTTCCTCCACGAACTGCAGGCCTTCGACGCCAAGACCGAACACAGCGTCCTTCTCTTCCTGCGACAGCCCGCGCTGCACCCAGATGAACTGGCGCTTCTTGTCCGACAGCTGCGCCGTCAACCCGATCAGGTCGAGCTTTGGCAGCACCGTCTTGAGATCGCGCGCCACTTCGCCCGCATCCCAGATCGCGCTCGGGTTCGCCGCCAGCGACCAGCCCGGCACAGTCGTCGCCAGCAATTCGCCCTTGCGATCGACAATGTCCGCCCGCCGCGTCGCCGCGACTGCCGCCGCCGAGCGCATGCCGCTCTCGGCCTTCTCCGGCCCGTTGAACGCAACATACGCCGACCGTCCCACGATGACGGTGAAGACCACAGCCAGCACGCCCGCAATCATGCGAGCGCGGCGTGGACCCCAGACGTCCTCCTGAGGGCGGTCGAACGACAGCATTATTGCGGCTTCACCTCTTTCCCGGAATCCCTGGTGATCGGCGCCGACGTCGGCGACGCTTCCTCAACCGGCGGCAACGTCAGTCGCTCCTCGCCCAGCCGCCGCGACAGAGCTTCGCTCGCCGTGTACTGGTCCGGCTTCGCCTGCTCGAGCCCGAGCTTCTGGCGCGCGATCGGCCCGATGCGTTCAGGCCGCGTCAGATACGCTTCCTCGGCCTTCATCACCGCGATGTCCTTGCCGATCGAAGCGGCCTCCGTCTTCAGCGTATCGATCTCGCCCTGCGTCTCCTCGGCGCCCAGCTTGGCGCGATAGACCGCAACCGCCAGCACGACGACGATGAAAGCGCCTATGATCGCGAGCTTCCGCATCACGCAACTCCTTCAAGCTGTTTCAGCCCCGGCAGTCGGAACCCCTCATCGGGAGGAGCGTCCCACGACGGCGCCTCGGTCCGCAGCGCCCAGCGCAGACGCGCCGAACGTGACCGCGGATTGGCTTCGAGTTCCGCTTCGCTGGGCTCGATGGCCTTGCGCTGGAGAACTTCGAAGGTCGGCGTCTTGCCCTTGGGCGTTCCCGGCAGGTGCCGCGACGCGCCCGGCTCGTTACCGGACCGCGCCCTGAGGAACAGCTTCACGATGCGGTCTTCGATTGAATGGAAGGTTACGACGACCAGCCGCCCGCCGGGTTTCAGCACACGCTCGGCCGCCGCCAGCGCCCGCACCAGCTCGCCGCTTTCGTCATTCACCCACATGCGCAGCGCCTGGAAACAGCGCGTCGCCGGATGGGTCGGCTTGCCGCGCCGTCCGCCCAGCGACCGCTCGATGCAGTCCGCAAGCTCCAGCGTCGTCTCGAATTTCTGCGTCTTGCGGCGATATACGATCCCGCGCGCCACACGCCGCGCCGCCGGTTCTTCGCCGAGAATATGGAAAATGTCCGCCAGCTCGCCCTCGGTGAGATGGTTCACCGCGTCGGCCGCGCTCGGGCCCTTCTTCTCCATCCGCATGTCAAGCGGACCATCGCGCATGAAGGAGAAGCCTCGCCCCGCCTCGTCGATCTGGAAGGAAGACACGCCAAGGTCCAGCATCACGCCGTCGACCTTCTCGCCCCTGCCCGCCGCATGGACGATCGCTTCGAGTTCGCCAAACCGTCCCGGCGCCGGCACAAGCCGCGGATCTTTTCCCGCATGCGCCCACGCGCGCTCCATCGCCTCGGGGTCGCGATCGATCCCGATCAGCGTGATGTTCGCCACCGACAGCGCCGCGCGCGCATAGCCGCCGCCGCCATAGGTGCCATCCACCATCACTGCTCCATCAGTCGGCGCGAGCGCGTGGATCACTTCCTCGATGAGAACGGGAACGTGGCCTGAGGGAACAGGAGAGGTGAGTTCCAGCTCGCTCATTCCGCTGCCGCCCGATCTTGACCGTTCAGACCCGCGCGACGCGGCTTCGCCTTCAGCAGCCCGAGGCTTTCGCGCGCCAGCGCCCGCATCTCTTCGCGCATCGCCTCGAACGCGGTCGGCTCCCAGATCTGGAAACGGTCGCCCAGGCCGACGAACTTCGCCTTGTCGGTGATGCCGGCCTTCGCAAGCAGTTCTGCGTCCAGCACGATACGCCCGCCTTCATCAAACTTCGACGGCCTCGCCTCGCCCATGATGTAGGTCGCGAGCGCGTAGCGGCGCGGGTCCATCAGGTCGAGATCGGCCATGGAATCCTCGAAGCCTTCCATCAGGCGCATCCCCGCGCCCTCGATGCAGGCCTTGTCCAGCGACGGCCACAGATAGACGCTGTCCTCGCCGCCGAGTGATTTGCGGAAAGGTGCGGGAATCGACACCCGCTTCTTTGCGTCAACGCTGCTCTCGAAGGAGGAGAGAAACATACCCCTGATTGCCCGCTTGGCGCTCGCCCGGATGGGTCGGCGCACCCTGAAATCGTCCCGCCACGGAGCCCCTTCCGTGGAGTTTCAGGGGATACCATGGGAGGGCATGGGCAACAACGGGACATTAGGGTCGCGTTAACCATTTAGACGCCGGTTGGCGGAACAAAGCGGGTAGATCGGTTAGCTATATCCGCCGGGGTGTGGATAAGTGGTTTACGACGTGTGAATGCCTCGGCCGTTTAGCCAGCAATTGCTGGCGTTTCGGCAGTGGAGCGCTCAGCGCCCACCTGTCCACAGCAAATGAGTAAATCTCGATCAGGCGGCCTGTAAGCCGGGTTCTGTCCCGGGCCAGACCTCTCGAAAGAGAGCCGACCCATGGGCGACCATTCCTCTGGGACGGCCCTTGCGGACCGCCTCGCGCGACCAACCCGGATGGAGCACGAAGGCGTGCCTGTCTCTTGCGAGACGCCCATCCCTATTCGGTCTTGCTCCAGGCGGGGCTTGCCTTGCCATCCCTGTCACCAGGAACGCGGTGGGCTCTTACCCCACCCTTTCACCCTTACCCCGAAACCCACCAGAAAACTGGCAAGCCCGAGGCGGTTTGCTTTCTGTGGCGCTATCCCTCGGGTTTGCGGTTGCCCGCATCCCCGGGCGGACGTTATCCGCCGCCTTGCCTACGTGGAGCCCGGACTTTCCTCCAGCAAGTCACCCTGCCAGCGATCGCCCAGCCGCCCGATCGAGCGCGCCCTATACCAGACAGCGACGGAAAGGGCGATTCCGCCCGTTTCTGAGGCCGAAACGACGCACCTGCGCAATAACTGCGCTTGGTTATGGCCTGTTCAGGTTGGGCCGATTAGAAGCTGACCTTGCGTCTTCTGGAGGGTTTCGATGCGATTGACTGCTGCTGTTCTGGGTCTGGCTCTTTTCGCTGCTCCGGCTTTTGCTGAGCCTGGCGCGGGCGATGGCGCCGCCGTGTACGATGCCAAGTGCAAGATGTGCCACGCCTCGGGCATGGCCAACGCGCCGCTGATCGAAAAGCTCGCGACGTTCGACAACCAGAAGATCCTCGCTGCTCTCGCTGATCCGAGCCCGATCCCGATGATGGCGGCAATCACCGGCGGCCTCTCCGATGAAGACCGCCGCAACGTCGCCGTCTTCCTCTCCAAGAAGACCCTGCCCGCCAGCGGCAATCTTCCGGAAGTGAAAGCCGAGTAGGCTTTCCTTCTTTCGATCTTTCGATAGCGGCGGGCCCTTCAAGGCCCGCCGTTTTTACATCAAGCCTCGACCCTCACCCGCATGGCGCCGCAGGATCGCGCCCGGATCACTCATCGATTCGAAAAACATGGGACGAGGAAACATGGCCCGCACCACCCACCGCTCCACCGCCGGCAAGAAGCTGTACGCCGTCCGCGACGCCGAAGGTCAGTTCAAGGACATTCAGACCTACGAACGCGCCCACGGCCAGGATGTGAAGCGCGTCAGCAAGGCTGAAACCGCCGCGAAGAAAGCTGCAAAGAAGAAAGCCGCCAAAGCGCCTCCGGCGAAGAAGGCCGCTCCCGTGAAGAAAGCCGCCGCCAAAAAAGCGCCCGCGAAAAAAGCCGCCAAAGCCAAATCGAAGAAGTAGTCACTCATCGCAAGTCCGGACACGCGCCAAGCGCGTGATCCGGAACGCGAGAGAACACCCACCGCCTGTCATCCCGGAAGCGCGAAGCCCAAGAAGGCAACAGTGGCCGGGACCATGGTGAGAGCGCGACAGCCTCTCAATGGCTCCCGGCTCTCCGCTCCGCTACGGCCGGGATGACAACCACCGTTCTCTTTCCTCCTCCGCGCAAAGCGCGGGGGAGGTGGATCGCGGCGAAGCCGCGAGACGGAGGGGGCGAGTCACAAGCGTGATGTCGAGAATGTGGGATAGGGCGATATCGAATTCGCAGGACGGCCAAAATTCTTCGCCACTGAATTCAGCGCACTAGCCAACAAAGATGGGGGATAGCGCCCTCCAGATTCAACCGGGCCTCGGACGAGGGTTATCATCCAACCCATGACACGGCACAAACACGCGCAAACTGGACTAGGAACCCCGCAGCTTCCTCAGCAATGGCTGATAGCTGTGCTGCGCGCATTTGCGATGCTCGTGCTGAACGTCGCCTCAACACTCCAGATGAAGCAGCTTCACCCCAAGCGTGATTGGCACACGCCTGACGGTGAAGCCGCTTTGTCCCGAATGACGAGCGACACCCAGCAACAGGAACCCCAATCAGTCGCCGCAAGCGACACGCCCATCATGCACCCCACCCCGGCTTGTCATCCCGGAAGCGCGAAGCGCTATCCGGGA
>Ga0116177_10004617_pt1 | contig 10027 bp, 9 predicted proteins | sample AD_STIC10_MetaG_FD_89750 | JGI IMG/M metagenome (GOLD analysis project Ga0116177, IMG submission 89750) | Active sludge microbial communities of municipal wastewater-treating anaerobic digesters from USA - AD_STIC10_MetaG | ecosystem: Engineered > Bioreactor > Anaerobic > Digestate | place: USA...
AACGCTATCGTATCGGCGACTTGGTTCGCTATAGCCCCTTCTCCCGACAAACGATCCACAACTACACCATCATGGGACTCATTCGCGAGGCGGAATGGACCGAAGGCGGGCATCGTCTCTACGATGAATCGGTGTTCGATCGTCTCTCCCGAATCATGGAACTGCGAGAGAGCATGAGTCTCAGCGAGATTCGTCGCACGCTGAATGAGGAAGAGCGAACGCAGAGAGCTGTCCACTACGACGGCAGTTGCCGATCTCGGCCGATGGAGGCCCCCGGACCGGGCAACGCCACGCCCTCTGGAGAAGATTTCCTGTCGTCCGAAGCTACATAAGCGTTTGTGATAAGCCGCGGCGCTCAGAGCGCGCGTCTGTACCCCATGGAGGTTCGCCGCTTCATGGGGGTTGAAGGAAGACCGAAAGGATCAAGGATGAGACATCCGGCTTCAGTGCGAGCAACACCGTCTCGTGTGCATTCCCTACTCACATACGGATGCATTTCCGCGAATCCCCGCGAGCCTGCGACGGACAATGTCGGCTCCCATCAGACTCGTACGCATCAGCACACGTCGTGTTGCGGCGCGTCCGACCCGTGGGCGAGCAAGCCGCGCCTCAACATCATGCTGCTGGGCGGTGACACGACCGATGAGACGGGTGGCGTCCGCACCGACACGATCATGGTGGCGTCCATCGACACACAGACCGGCAACACGACGATCTTCCAGATCCCCCGCAACACCGGACGCATGCCCTTCCCCGCCGACTCCGAACTCGCCAAGGTCTACCCGAACGGCTTCTACGACGGGGTGAGCGGCGAGAACCTCGAGTACATGGCGAACGCCATCTGGAAGAACGTGCCCCTGAGCCACCCCGAGTTGTTCACGGACACTGATCAGCCCGGGGCGGACGCCCTCAAGATGGCCGTCGGTGAGGCCCTGGGCCTGCAGATCGACTACTTCCTGATGCTCCGCATCGACGGTCTGGTGAAGCTCATCAACGCCATGGGCGGGATCACCCTCAACGTGAACGAGCGCATCCCGCTCGCCGGCAGCAAGGACCACCCCGGCCTCACCAAGGGCTACATCGAGATCGGCGCGAACCAGAAGCTGAACGGCTACCAGGCCATGTGGTACGCCCGGGCCCGCTACACCAGCGCCAACGGCGACAACTCACGCATGGGACGCCAGACCTGCGTCGTCAAGGCCATCATCGACCAGGCTGATCCCGCGACGATGCTGACGAAGTACGAGTCGATCGCCAAGGCGTCGCAGGACCTCATCAGCACCGACCTGCCGCAGGAGATTCTGCCGGCCATGGTGACGCTGGCCCTCCGGGTGCGCGACGGGACCATCAGGCGCTACCTCTTCGCCACCGACAAGGACGGCTTCCAGCCCTGGGACCCCGACTTCGACGCGATGCGGGCGAAAGTCAAGACCTCCCTGGAGGAGTCGTCCGCGGAGCCTCCGGCGTCGGCTGCACCGACCGCCACCTCGACCGCCAAGCCGTCGACGTCGAGCTCATCCAGGCCGTCGTCCGCCGGCTCACCCTCGTCGTCCCCGTCGACCACCAGTGAGAACCTGGACGACGTGTGCGCCTTCAACCCCCCGGAGTCCTGAGACCCGCGGAGTCCCTGAGACCTGCGGAGTCCTGAGACCCGGATCGTGCCGAAGCAGGCTCAGATCTCGATCGTGCCGTAGCCGCGGTCGGCGTCCAGATGCGCTGCGATGTCGGCGATGAGTCCCTGCATCTGCGGATCCTCGCCGCCGCTGGCGCAGAAGAGGTGCGTCCGGGCCACCTGGCCGTGGTGGAGGCTGATGTGCGCGCCGTGGTCGCTCGTGGTGACCTTCGTGACGTCGGCCCAGGGGCCGTGCTTGTGCTGGCCCGCGCCGCGAACCGCCCACCCCTCGTCGGTGACGTCGACGAAGACCCGCATGGTGCGCATCGACACCGCTCCGGCCGCCCCGAAGGCGACGCCGAGCGCGAGGACGAGGGCGAAGATGACGACCCACAGCGTCCCCCAGCCACCGCTGGCGGCCAGGGCGATCAACACCGCACCGGCGACCGACAGGCCGGCGGCCAGGACGAAGGCCCTCAGGGGCGGGCGCGGCTTGAGCACATAGGTTGTCATCTGCGAGCTCCTTGCATGTGCACGTGGACGTGGTGGCGGCGAGGGTGGGATTCGAACCCACGGAGCTTTCGCTCGGCCGCTTTCAAGGCGGCTGCACTAGACCACTATGCGACCTCGCCCGGGCTTTCGTCGGGCGTCCACCATGGTAGCGGGAACGCCGGGGAAGGTAGCGGCACGGGCGCTACCGTTGAGCAATGCGAGCAATCACCGTGGCGGCCCCCGGAGGCCCGGACGTCCTGCAGTTCAGCGAGGTTCCCACCCCCGTTCCCGGCCCCGGTGAGGTGCTCGTGCGGACGGTCGCGGCCGGCGTCAACCGCGCCGACCTGCTGCAGCGGCAGGGCCACTACCCGCCGCCCCGAGGGATCAGCGACATCATCGGGCTCGAGGCGTCCGGGGTGGTCGCGGCACTGGGCGAGGGCGTGGACGCGTGGGCGATCGGCGACGAGTGCGTCGCCCTGCTGGCGGGTGGCGGCTACGCCGAATACTTCGTGGCGCCTGCGGGGCAGCTGGTGCGTCCGCCTGTCGGCGTCGACCTCGTGACGGCCGCGTCCCTCATCGAGGTGGCGGCGACTGTCGTGTCGAACCTCGACCACGTCGGGCTGAAGCCCGGCGAGACGTTCCTCGTTCACGGTGGCTCCGGCGGCATCGGCGTCTTCGCGATCCAGTACGCGTCCCGGCTCGGGTGCCGCGTCGCGACGACCGCCGGGACGCCTGAGAAGCTCGCCCTCTGCCGCGACCTCGGCGCCGAGATCGCCCTCGACTACCACGACGACTGGGCGTCCGGGTTGCAGACGGCGACCCAGGGACGCGGCGTCGACGTGATCCTCGACATCATGGGCGCCAAGTACCTGGAGGCCAACGTGGCGTCCCTCGCCCTCGACGGACGCATGGTGACCATCGGACTGCAGGGTGGCACGAAGGGGACGCTCAATCTGGGCCTCTTGCTGAGCAAGCGGGGCACCGTCACCGCGACCAGCCTGCGCTTCCGTCCGGTCGAGCAGAAGGCGCAGATCTGCGCGCGCGTGGCCGAGATGGTGTGGCCCCTCATCGAGTCCGGTGCGATCCTTCCGGCACCCCTGACGACGTTCCCGCTCGCGGACGCCCGGTCGGCGCACGAGCAACTGGAGTCCGGGGCGAACGTGGGGAAGATCGTCCTGATCGCCTAGACAGGTCACGGTTCACGGGCCGCATAGATATTCGCGCGAGCGAATACTTATGCGGTACCGTTGTCAGGTGTCCAAAGTCCTGACCTCACTGCCCGTCGGCGAACGCGTCGGCATCGCCTTCTCCGGAGGCCTCGACACGTCCGTGGCCGTCGCCTGGATGCGCGAGAAGGGTGCGATCCCCTGCACCTACACCGCCGACATCGGCCAGTACGACGAGCCCGACATCGACTCCGTCCCCGGACGCGCACTCCAGTACGGCGCCGAGATCTCGCGCATCGTCGACTGCCGCGCCGCGCTGGTCGAAGAGGGCCTGAGCGCCCTGGCCTGCGGCGCGTTCCACGTGCGCTCAGCCGGACGTGCCTACTTCAACACCACCCCCCTGGGACGCGCGGTGACCGGCACCCTCCTCGTCCGCGCCATGGCCGAGGACGCCGTGTCGATCTGGGGCGACGGCTCGACCTTCAAGGGCAACGACATCGAGCGGTTCTACCGCTACGGCCTCATGGCGAACCCGCAACTGCGCATCTACAAGCCATGGCTCGACGAGGACTTCGTCGACGAACTCGGCGGACGTCACGAGATGAGCGCCTGGCTCACCGAACGCGACCTGCCGTATCGCGATTCGCAGGAGAAGGCCTACTCCACGGACGCCAACATCTGGGGTGCCACGCACGAGGCCAAGACCCTTGAGCAACTCGACGTGAGCATCGAGAGCGTCGAGCCGATCATGGGGGTCAAGTTCTGGGACCCGTCGGTGGTCATCGCACGTGAGGACGTGTCGATCACCTTCGAGCAGGGACGCCCGGTGGCGATCAACGGCGTCCGCTTCACCACACCGGTCGACCTCGTGATGGAGGCCAACGCCATCGGCGGCCGCCACGGCCTGGGCATGACCGACCAGATCGAGAATCGCATCATCGAGGCCAAGTCGCGCGGCATCTACGAGGCGCCCGGCATGGCGCTGCTGTTCATCGCCTACGAGCGGCTCCTCAACGCGATCCACAACGAGGACACCCTCGCCAATTACCACACGCAGGGCCACCGCCTCGGACGCCTGCTCTACGAGGGACGCTGGCTCGACCCGCAGTCGCTCATGCTGCGCGAGTCGACCACCCGGTGGGTGGCGTCCGCGGTCACCGGCACCGTCACGCTTCGGCTGCGTCGCGGCGAGGACTACTCGATCCTCAACACCGAGGGCCCGTTCCTCTCGTACCACCCCGACCGGCTCTCGATGGAGCGAGTCGAGGACGCGGCGTTCGGGCCCACCGACCGCATCGGCCAGCTCACCATGCGCAATCTCGACATCGCCGACTCTCGCGAGAAGCTCGAGATCTACGCGTCCCAAGGGCAGTTGGGCGGGCCCCAGGCACAGCTGATCGGACACCTGCGCTCGGGTCAGGCCTACCGCATCCCCTCACTCGGCAAGCGCACCGAGGACGAGGAGGCCGCCCTCGACCGCGCGGCCATCGACTCCGGCGTCGACTAGACGCCCACCCACCCGGGACCCCCGTCCCGGTACGACAACGGCGTCCAACTCCCCCTTGGACGCCGTTGTTGCGTGTCGGGGTCGGTCAGGCGCCGAGTGCGCTGATCGCCTCGGCCATGGCCGTGTGCGAGAGGGTTCCGACCTGCACCGAACGGATCGTGCCCGTCGCGTCGACGAAGTAGTGCGTCGGCACACCTGGGACGTTGTAGCGGGCCGCGATCGACGTGTCAGGGTCGGGGATATGGGTGAAGGTGAGCCCCAACAGCGCGGTCCACTGCTGCACCACGGACGCGTCCTCGTTGAGGTAGACGGCGACGACCTCGAGGCCGGCGTCCGCGTGGGCCAGCGACAGCGCCTGGACCTCGGGGGCCTCGGCGCGGCAGTCCGCGCACCAGGTCGCGTTGAAGATGAGCCACACCGGGTGTCCGCGCAGGGAACTCAGCGTGACCGTCGTGCCGTCGATCGCTGTTCCGGTGAAGTCGGGCGCCGCCTGCCCCACGACGGGGCGCGCGGGGGTCCCGTCGTTCACCTTCGCGCCGGTGGCAGTGGCGCCGTTGCCCCGGTTGACGATCCAGACTCCGCCCATGACGAGGGCCGTGACGACGGCGAGCACGCCGATCAGCCTCAACCATCCCGCAGACGTGGCGTCCGGTGCGGGGTCGAGTTCGGTGGGCTCGAGGGCGGTGATCATGCGTAGCTGTGCAGTCCACCGAAGAAGGTGTTTCCGACGAAGGTCAGCACGATCGCCGCGAACCCCGCGATCAACAGCCACGCTGCCTTCTCACCCCGCCACTCGCGCGTCACGCGGGCGTGCAGGTAAGCCCCGTAGATCAGCCAGGTGACCAGTGCGGACGTCTCCTTGGGGTCCCAGCTCCAGTAGGTCCCCCACGCGATTTCGGCCCAGATGGCACCCAGCAGGATCATGACCGTCATGAAGGGGTACGAGATCACGATGGAGCGGTAGCCGATCTCGTCGAGGAACTCGCGCTTCGGCAGACCACGCCAATGGAGGCGGGGGTGCAGCAGGTACAGGACGGCCGCGGCCCCACCGATCGCTGCGGCCCCGTAGCTGAGCACGGCGGTGAACACGTGCAGGGTGAGCAGCCAGGAGTTCCTGAGGGCCGGCACGAGTGGACGCACGTCAGAGTCGGTCGTAGACGCGTACAGCAGCATGACTCCGACCGCCGCGAGGGCGAACGGGGCCAGGGCACGTGCCTGGTGGCGCCACTCGAAGTACAGGTAGGCCGCGAGGATGCCCCACGCGAACGACACGGCGAATTCGTGCTGATTGGCGAACGGGCCGTGCCCGGTCACGATGGCACGCAGCACGAGGCTGGCCGTCAGGAAGGCCAGTGCGAGCCATGAGAACGCCGTCGCGTAGAGGCTCAGCCCCTGCGGGCGAGGCGCAGGGGGCCGCGCGACGTCAAGGGTCAGAGGTCCGCCCCCCGCACCGGCACCGGCCATGGCCGGCTGCGCCACCCGGCGGGTCGCTGTCTGCGGCACGAGCACGATCGCCAGCGACATCAGCAGGCTCAGGACCACCAGGACCCCGGCCACCACCAGGAGGTACTGCGAGTACTCGATCATCCTGCGTCCCCTTCGCTACGGGACGCACCCACGCGTCCCTCGTCGTCGTGACGGGACGCTTCGTCGCGCCCCTCGAGGTCGGTCACCAGCGTGGTGAACCAGGTCCGGAATCCCGTGTCGTAACGTTCGGCCGACGCCACCCGCACTGTCGAGCCGCCCTCGGCGGAATGCACGCGCACCCAGACACGACGATGACGGAAGAACATCGTGGTGAACATGCCGGCGAGCAGCAACCCGGCACCGATCCACACCCACAGCGCGCCGGGATCATGGGCGACCCGCAGGCCTGTGAACTTCTGCTCGCGATCGAACGAGAACGTCAGCGTCCCGACGGTGGCCGGCGTCCCCTGAACGACGGTCGCCGTGCCGACCGGGGTGTCAACGGACGCGTCATAGAGCTCGACGTCCACCTGACCAGCGCCGGAGCTGATCACGTACGCCGTCGACCCGTCCGGCAGCGTCAGCTCGCCGTACTGGACGCCCGCGTCGGTCTGCCACTGCAGTGGCACGCCGCCCGAGTAGACCGCCGCACCGAGTTCGTCGGTCACGGTCATCACCGCGGCGACGCCGAAGTACGACTGGTAGAACGACACGCCCTTCCAGCGCAAGGGCTCGTTCACGCGAATGACCCCGGACGCGACCTGTGTGCCGTTCTCGAACAGCACGACGTCGGACGCATAGTCCTTCGGCTGGCCGTCCTCGAAGTAGGTATCGGTGAAAGACGCGAGCTCGATGGTCAGACCGGTCTCGTGACCCACGTCGGCCCGCTCGCCCACCGTGACAGTGAACTCGGTCTCCTTGAATCCCATGGTCGAGCTGACCAGGACGCCCAGCAGGATGATCACGAACGCGGCGTGTGCGACGGCTGTACCGAAGGGCGCGTAGCGGTGGGCATCGGCGTAGAGGTTGAGGCCCGGACCACGGGGGTCGACGATCGTCCGGTAGCGGCGGACGCGGAAGGCGGAGGTGACCCGGTCCAGGGCCTGGTCAGGAGACACGGGCACGCTGATCGTGGCGTGCTGGCGAGCGTGGTCGTAGAAGTGCTCGCTGACGTGCGTGTGCGGTGCGCGAGCGTTGCGCCACAGCTGCGGCAGCCGGTGCACCGTGCAGGCCACGATGCTCAGGCTGAGCGCGATCGTGACGAGCTTGAACCAGATCGAGCCGAACACGTTGAAGAGGTTCAGGGCGCTCAGCACACCCGTCCAGCCGCGGTACTTGCCGCGGAGCTGGTCGACCCAGTGGGCGTAGGCCGCAGGATCGTCGAGGACCGAATCTGGAGCCTGCACCAGCAGCGTCCCCAGGAGGGTGAGCACGGCCATCGCGAGGATCAACGTCAAGCCGGTGTTCTTGTTGTGGAAGAGGCGGTAGATCCGACCGAAGAACTCCCCGACCGACAGGTCGGCCCTCTCGCCGGCGTCATCGTGGAGGGCGTCGGCGCCCGTCTCGTCCGTCTCAGTGGTTCTGGTGTCGCTCATGGGGGCTCCTAGCGTCCGGAGGCCGACGGAGAGGGGGACGCGTCCAGGGCCGCGATGTGACCGGCCACAACCTTGGCGATGTCGGACTCGGGATCGATCTCGACGACCTTCCGCCACATCTGCTTCGCCGTCACCGGGTCGGACGGGGTGCTGCTGAGGTAGAGGAATCCGAGATCGTAGTAGGCCTCTGCCGCCTTCGGGTCGAGCTCGACGACCTTGAGCCATTGCGCCTCGGCGTCGGCGAGGTTGGAGCTGTTGAAGTAGGCGACACCCAGCACGAGGCGCGCCTCGACGTCGGCGGGCGCGAGGTCGACCACCTTCTGCCGCCAGACCGCGGCCGACTTCCACTCGTCGGCAGCCGAATAGAGGTCCGCGAGCTGCTTCATCGTGCCCACGTTCTCGGGATCATCCGACAGCTGGTCCATCAGCGCGGTCACCTTGGCCACGTCGACGGGCGTGGCCGTGCTGGACGCCGTCGGTGTCACCGACGCCTGCGTTGCCGGCGTCCGGTCACCCATGAAGTAGACGCCCACCACGACTGCGACGATGGCGACGACCAGACCCGCCCTGGCCCAGGTGGAGTAGCCGGGACGTCCGGAGACAGGCGCAGCCGACCGGGTGGCAGGGCGAGAACGCGGACGCAGGGGCACGTCGTCGGCGTCGGGGTCCGGGTCGGACGCACGGTCGTCGGCCTCGCTGGTGGAGTCCGTCGTCGTGGCGGCCGTCGGCGTCCGGCCGGAGAGCAGCGTGAAGGCGGCCTCGGCGGCGACGGACTGCTGCGCTGCCCACCCGGCCAGTTCATCGGGGGCAGAGGCAAGGAAGGCGGTCAGGGCCTCGTGGGCCCGTCCGATCTCGTCGCGGCCGGCGTCGTCGGGGAGCCCCAGCGACGCAAACAATGCTCGCGTCAACTCCGCCGGGTCACCCGTGCCCCCGTTCGATGCTCCATTGCGGATCATGATGACCTCCACTCCCATCCGGCGGCTGCGATCCGGCGCGTGGCAAGCGGATTTGGCTGCGTGATCCCCAGCATAAACAAGGCGGAGGGGCCCACTTCGGGCCCCTCCCCCTTGGCGTGCGCGTGACTCGTCATCACCTCGACGGCGTGGCCGATGGAGTGGCGGACGGGGTGGCCGGCGTGCTGGTCGACGAGGCGGGCATTTCATGACCGAGCAGTGCCAACTGTCCGCGCCGCGACTCGTCGGTGACGTCGTTGAGAATGCGGATGGTGTAGGCGGGGGCATGGAATCCCCGACTGTTCTCGGACACCACATAGTCGAGGAAGAACTGCGCCTTGCGCTGGTGGGTGCGGGCTGAATCGAGCAGGTCAGTCGCAACACCGTTCTTCTGGGCGGCCTCAATGTCGGTGATGAGCTGGTCGAGCGCATCGAAGCTGATGTTCTTCGCGTGGTCGTAGCGGTCATGGATCACCTGGACCCGCTCCTTCATCTCTGCCTCCGTCTCGTGGTGGCAGGTGAGGCAGGACGCGTTGACGTTGTCCTTCATGGGGCTGCGAACCCAGTGGTCTGAAACCTTGGACGCACCCACGCGCTTGTACGGCATGTGGCAATCAGCGCACGTGACGCCGGCGCGTGCATGGACGCCGTTGCTCCACGTCTCGAAATCGGGATGTTGTGCCTTGACCACATTCGCTCCGGTGAGCTTGTGGGTGAAGTCAGACCAACCCACCTCGTCGTAGTAGGCGAGTGCGTCGTCAACCGTGAGGCCCTTCTCCCAGGGGAACGTGAGCGTCTTCTCTTCTCCCTTGAAGTAGTACTCGACGTGGCACTGGGCACACACATAGGTGCGCATCTCGTTGGGGGACGCGTCCTTGTTGGGATCGAAGTCGGCGACCCCGACGCTCGCCTTGTACTCCTTGATGCCTTCGATGAAGGCGGGACGCGTCACGCGCAGCTTCATGGTCTGCGGCTCATGGCAGTCGATGCACGCCACCGGGTGCTGGGCGTCCGGATTGGTCGCCAGTTCCTTGTACGGAGTCTTGTTCATCGTGGCCCACCCGGCCATCGTGTCGCCGTTGCCGAGATTGTTCATCAGCACGACGGTGGACGCATGGCAGTTGATGCACGCGCCGGGCTGTTTGAACTCAAGCATGCGGCGCGTGTAGAGCTGGTCGATCAGCGTGTAGGCGTGGCCCCGGGGTTCGCGGTAGTCCACCGAGAAGGCGTACCCC
>Ga0116177_10004622_pt1 | contig 10023 bp, 9 predicted proteins | sample AD_STIC10_MetaG_FD_89750 | JGI IMG/M metagenome (GOLD analysis project Ga0116177, IMG submission 89750) | Active sludge microbial communities of municipal wastewater-treating anaerobic digesters from USA - AD_STIC10_MetaG | ecosystem: Engineered > Bioreactor > Anaerobic > Digestate | place: USA...
AGCGCGGTGCGCGAATGGAAGAGCGGGTTCTATCACATCGCGGTGGCGGCGGGCGTGCCGATCATTCTGAGCGTGCTGGACTATGGGACGAAGCGCGTGAGCCTTGCGGCGGTGGTTTATCCCGGCGGGGATTATGAGGCGGACCTGGCGGTCATTCGCGGGTTCTATGTGGGTGCTGAGGGGAAGAACCGCGGGAAGTTTGCGGGGTGAGCTTCAGTCCCCCAACAACGCCTCCAGCGTTTCGATGCGGTCTGCTTCGCGAGACGGCTTGTCCCAGCGGATGCGGTGGATGCGGGGGAAGCGCATGGCGAGGCCGGAGCGGTGGCGGGGGGAGCGTTGCAGGCCTTCGAAGGCGACTTCGAGGACGAGGCCCTGGTCTGCGTTTGCAATGACGGAGCGGACGGGGCCGAAGCGTTCGCGCTCGTTCTCGCGGACGTAGCGGTCGAGCATGGTGAGTTCGTCGTCGGTGAAGCCGAAATAGGCCTTGCCGACGGGGGTGAGTTCGTCGCCGGCTTCCGTTGTGCGCCAGACGCCGAAGGTGAAATCCGAATAGAGGCCGGAGCGTTTGCCGTGGCCGCGTTGCGCGTACATCAGCACGGCGTCGACGAGGAAAGGGTTGCGCTTCCACTTGTACCACTGGCCGGCGGGGCGGCCGGGGACATACGGCGATGTCCAGCGCTTGAGCATCAGGCCTTCGATCTCGCGCGTGGGCGGGTTGGCGCGGAGGTCTTCCAGCGCGGTGGCGTCGGCGAAGGGGACGAGGGCGGAAAGGTCGATGCGCTCGTGGTTGTGGGTGACGACGAAGGTTTCGAGGCGTTTGCGGCGCTGGGCGAAGGGGAGCGGGCGGAGGTCTTCGACGCCTTCCTGCATGATGTCGTAGGCGCGCAGCATGGCGGGGCGTTCGGCCATCTGCTTTGGCGTGACTGTCTTGCGGTTGAGGCGTTGCTGGAGTTCGTTGAAGGAGGCGACGCCGCCTTCCGGCGAGCGTATTAGCAGTTCGCCATCGAGGGCTGCGTTGAAGTCGGCCGCTTCGAGCAGGTCGGGGAAGGCTTTCGAGATGTCGTCCCCATTGCGGGTGTAGAGGCGGCGGACGCCCTGGTCGGCGACGAGTTGCACGCGGACGCCATCCCACTTCCATTCGGCGGCGAAGTCTGTGGGCGATATGCGGCTGGGATCGATCTCTTCGGCGGCCATGCGCTCGGTCTTGTCGAGCAGCGGGTGCGCCAGCATGGGCGGGCGGAAGGGGGAGAGGGTGGAGGCTATGGGTTTTGGCGCGCGGCCTTCGAGCCAGGCGAAGAGGTCTGTGTAAGGCGGGGTTAGGCCGTGCCAGAGTTCCTCGATCTCGCTGACATCGACCTTGCCGAAATCAGCGAGGGCTTGCCGGGCGAGGCGGGCGGACACGCCGATGCGCAGGCCGCCGGTGACCAGCTTCAGGAGCGACCAGCGGCCGGTGGAGTTTAGGGCGTCGAGCCAGGTTTCGGTGAGGCGAAGGCCTTCGGCCTTTGTGGACTCCATCAGCGTCTCGACGACTTCGTGGAGATCGGGCGAGCGGTTGGCGCCGGGGCGTTGGGGCCAGATAAGCGAGATCGTCTCGGCGAGATCGCCGACATAGTCATAGGATAGCTGGAACAGCACAGGGTCGACGCGGCCGGCGACGAGCTCGCGGATGGCGGCGGGTTTCACGGAGGGGATCGACAGATCACCGGTGATGGCCGCGATGGCCCAACCGCGCGAGGGATCGGGCGTGTGGCGCAGATAGTCGATGATCAGCTGGAGCTTCGCGTTGCGCGATGGCGTGAGCACCAGCCTTTCGAGGAGCGCGGCGAAGGACTGCATGGGGGGAATGTAGGGTGGTGTGGCGTGGAGGGCGAGCGCCATTAAGGCATCGAAAACGGAACGCCCCATTTATCGGGTGGGGTCTTTGAGACGTCGAGCGTGTAGCAGCGGGCCCCTTCCTGCACGGGCGTGCCCTCGATTTCAGGGAACGTGTAGTCGTCGTGGTCGACGGTCTCGCCTGGTTCTTCCAGTTCGTTGCGCCTTACCATACCGCAGAGCTCGACCGTCGAAGCGCCAGTTCGCCGCCATGTGATGGTGTTCTCGATGCATTCGCGCGCGACGCTGTGCCAGCTGCACAGGCGTGCATCAACTTCGACTTGGTCATTGCTGGCTAGCCGGGAGAAGGCGTCGTCGGACGAGGCCCCAACGTCGTCGGTGACGATCCATGCGCATCGGGCGAGGCGTCCGAGGTCAGCGAACCGAGACAGCGAGTGCGAGAAGTCCTTTCGCCAAGAAGCGTCCTCGCGCGTCGCTGTCGCGAACTTGAAGACGACGAGCCCTCCGATCGCAGTCGCAGCGATCGCGGCTAGTATTCCCGCTATTACAATACCCTTGTTGGTGATCATGGGGCGCTCATCGCCCTGCTACCTCACGACTTGCGACTGCGTCAGTTCGAGATCGTAGCAGTGCACGCCGGCGGGATGGGCGGTGCTGAAGATCGAGGTGCGGGGGTCGCGGTTGCAGATGCCGTTGCAGTCTTCGGCTTCGCGGGGGCGCCGGTAGTTGGCGCAGAGCGTGACCCTGCCCGGAGCATTGGCTTCGTAGGAGATGTCGCCGGCGTTGGGCGGTGTGCGGCCCGGGAGGACGGCGAGGCGTTCGGGCGGCATTCCGAAGTTGCAGGGCTGGAGCGGTTCGTCCTTGGCGATGCGGCCTTGGGCGTTGGCGGCCGCTTCCACTGTGGATGGCGCCGCGCCTGTGCCGTTGTAGGCGCATTGCACGACATTGAAGATATCCATCAGGCGGCCGGTGGTCATCTCGTCGAGGCGGCGGTCGCGTGCGTCGCCCGGGCCGCCGATGATGATGAAGCCGGCGATGACGGCGATGATGGCGATGGCGGCGCCGGCGATGGCGAGGATGGGGCCGAGGTCACGTTTGCTGGTCATTCTTGTCCCCCTCTTCAGCGTCGCGGATGAAGTAGAAGAAGACGCCGCCTGCAAGGATGGCGACGACGAGGAGTTTGAGGAGAAGGCGCGTCGAGAGTTCGCCGGCGAGGAAGGAATAGACGAGGCTGATGGCGTCGCCGATCAGCGTGCAGGATGCGATGATCAGCGCGATGTAGGTGAGCCATTTGCGGACGCGGCTGCGCTGCATGGCGGGGTTGGTGCGGCGCTGCTTGCGGATGTGGAGGGCGAGCCAGGCGAACAGCGGGCCGCCGACGACGAGGCCGGCGATGGCCGAGCGGATTTGCATGTCGCGCGGGGAGTAGAAGAGACCGTAGCTGTATTCGTTGTCGAGTTCGTCGGCGATCGCGGTGTCGATCAGGGCGAACAGCAGCGAGCCAAGATTCCACGCGACGACGCCGAGCAGGATGAAGAGCACGAGATAGAGGAAGGCCTCTCGGGCGGAGACATAGGGGCGCGGTTTCGGGACGGCGAGGCCGATGTCGGTGTCGGCGTAGTCGTCTAGCGCGTTGTCGATTTCCTTCTGCGTCCAGCCGGCGGCGACCAGCGCGGCGGCGACGCGCTCTCGCTTTTCGCCGCGGTTGAGGGCGTCGCGGATGAAGGTGTCGAGTGTCTGGTTGGCCATGTGGCTCTCCCTGATGGGGGGAAGCTAGGCGGGATTGGGTGAACGGGCCAGTGGCGTCTGTGAGCACGGCCTCGTGGTTCGACAGGCTCACCATGAGGCCTATCCACCGCCGGAGCGATAGCGCCTCATCCTGAGCCTGTCGAAGGACGAGGCGCGTGCTTGGATTGCTCGCGCCTCGCGTCGCGACTGCCGGGCAGGAGCCCGGCTGTCCTAGGCCGACGCCGTCGCCGCCCGTTCTTCGGCGCGGATGTCGACTTCGACGCCTGGCTCCGTGCGGAAGACCATCATGTTGCGTTGGGCTGCTGTGTAGGCGGGCCAGGCGGGGACGTTGGGGTTGGAGGGGTTGCCGGTCTTGGCGAAGGCGATCCAGCTTTCGGACATCTGGTCGGCGATCTTCTGGGCTTCGTGCCCCGTGCCGGACATGCTCTCGGACTTGGCGACGTTGTCGAACACCATGCCGATGTCGAGGGCGTGGGGTACGTAGCGCTTGCCTTCCATGACCGGGGTTTCCCAGTCGAGGTGGTAGAAGAAGACCGGCGCGCCGCCCTGGGCCGCCTTGCGGTCGGCGACCGTGACGCTGCCGCGGAAGAAGGAGTTGTCGGCGGTCGCCATGAAGAAGAGTTCGGGGGCTTCGATGTCGGCGTGTTTCGCCTTGTAGAGATCGATGATCGTTTTCGCGTCCTTGGACGGGAAGGCAGTCTTGACGGCGGCGGGCAGGGTTTCCCAGGTGAGGGAGTGGTTCGGGCTGTCGGCTGAGGTGAGCGACGTGCCCTCGGTGCGGTTGCAGCCGATGAGGAGGGGGACGTCGGCCGATTGCGGCGGGCCATCGGGATTGAAGGGGTCGCGCGCGATGGAGCGGCCGTCGAGCACGGGGCCGGAGCCCGCGCCCACGACGCCTTCGGAGGCGGCCTGGATTTCGGCGACGGTCTTGTTGAAGATTTCGCCGATCGTTTCCTTGGTAAGGCCGAGCTTCTTCACGACTTCGTCGGCGGCCTTCGCGGAGGCTTCCTTCGTGGCGTGGTTGATGCGCGGGCCGGACTGGACGACGGCGCGGTGGAACAGGCCCTTGGCCTTGTCCATGGCCATCAGCGTGCAGACTTTCGATCCGCCGCCGGATTCGCCGAAGATAAGGACGTTGGCGGGATCGCCGCCGAAGGCCTCGATGTTGTCGCGCACCCATTCGAGCGAGAGGATCATGTCGTGTGCGCCGACGGCGCCGGAATCCGCGAACTCGTCGCCATAGGCTGCGAGGTTGAGATAGCCGAACTGGTTCAGGCGGTGGTTGGTGGTGACGACCACGACATCGCCGCGCTTGGCGAGGTTCACGCCATCATAGGCATAGGACGAGCCCGAGCCGGTGGTGAAGCCGCCGCCGTGGAACCAGACGAGGACGGGGCGTTTCTTGCCGTCTGCAGCGGGCGTCCAGACGTTGAGGAAGAGGCAGTCTTCGCCGGCGGAGAGTGGCGGGTTCGGGCGCCATGATGCGAACAGGCCGCCGCCATCGCCGGACTGCGGCTGGGGCGCGGAGGTGGGGTAGGCGAGCGCGTCCTGTGTTTCGGTCCATGCTTCGGGCGGCTTGGGAAGCTGGAAGCGGGTGAGCGTGGTGTCGGCGCCGTAGCGCACGCCCTTGAAGGTGGCGATGCCGTTCTCGAGCGCGCCTTTGACCTTGCCGTGCTTGGTCTCAACGACGGGGTTCGGATCGACGACGGGTTCGGCGGGCGTTGGCTCCCCGCAGGCTGCGAGGATGCCGCCTGCTGCAGTCATCGTGGCGATGGCGACGGAGGCTTTCAGGATTGCGCGGCGTGTGCCGGTGTTCTGGATGGTCATGTTTCTCTCCCAAGCTTGTCCGGTCTGACGCCGGTGATTTGCGCGGACCGTAGAACGCGTGGCATGCTGCCGTCCAGACAGACTGCACATAACGATCCGGGGAGATGGCGGTGGCGTTGTGGCCTTCCGCGTCCGGAAGGAGAACGGATGACCGACCAGACGCCGCCCGACGGCTTCGCACCGCATTTCCGCAAATCGCATGTGACCGATCCGTGGGAGCCGCTGTTCTCGCGCGTGCTGCCCGATCGCGTGGTGATCGGATTTCATGTGCGGGAGGCGCACACGAACTCGCGCGGGATGCTGCATGGCGGGCTGATCGCGGCGCTGGCGGACAATGCGATGGGGCTGAGTTGCGTCGCGGTGCTGACGGGTGAAGGGCGCAACCCGGAGGGCGGGCTGGTGACCGTGTCGATGGCGACCGACTTCATCGGCGCGGCGAAGCTCGGCCAGTGGGTGATGGTCGACACGCAGTATGTGAAGACGGGACGCACGCTGTGCTTTGCGCAGGCATTCGTGACGGCGGATGGCGAGGTGATCGCGCGGGCGGATGCGCGGTTCAAGGTTTCGTAGCGGGCGAAGGCGCAGGCTGTGCTGACGGAGATGTTATTGCGCGGGTAGCGTCAAACGCGAGACTCTGTAGCGCGCATTACGCCAATTCGGGTTGACCTTCGCCGTTCGGGCTGTTGCATGAGGCGCAACAGAACCGGACGGGAGCAGGGGCATGACAACGACGGCGACGCCGAGCGAACAGCCGCGCCAGAAGGGCGTACTCGGCTGGATCGAGCGCACCGGGAATGCGTTGCCCGATCCGGTTTTCATCTTCCTCTGGCTGATCCTCGGTCTTGCGATCATCTCTGCGGTCGCGGCGGCGATGGGCGTGCAGGTGCTGCACCCGGTCGCAAAGGACGAGGCGGGGGCGCCGGTTGTGGTGCAGGCAACCAGCCTGTTTGATCCGGCCAACATCCGCAAGTTGCTGGTCGATATGCCGACCACGTTCACGCACTTCCATCCGCTGGGCTATGTTCTGGTCGTTATGCTGGGCGCGGGCATTGCCGAGCGTACCGGGCTGTTCGGTTCGGCCATGCGCGCGGCTGTGAAGGGCGCGCCGAAATTCCTGCTGACGCCCATGATCGCGTTCGTCGCGATGATGGGCAACCTGGCGGCGGATGCGGCGTATGTCGTGCTGATCCCGCTGGCGGCGGTTCTTTATGCTTCTGCGGGGCGGCATCCGATTGCGGGCATTGCGGCGGCGTTCGCGGGCGTGTCTGGCGGGTTCTCGGCGAACCTGTTGCCGGGGCAGCTCGATGCGCTGCTGTTCGGAATCACGGAGGCGGCGTCTGTGTCGCTGGCGCCGTGGGAGATGAACATTGCAGGCAACTGGTACTTCATAGCCGCCATGCTGTTCATCTTCCTGCCGGTGATCTGGTTCGTAACGGACAAGATCATCGAGCCGCGCCTTGGACCGTGGAAGGGCGGCGTGTCGTCGTCCATCGAGCCGCAGGTTGAAGGCAGCTCGAAGGAGGGCAAGGCGCTGGCCTGGTCCGGGCTTGCGGGGCTCGTCGTCGTGGCGTTGTGGGTGTTCCTGACCATCGGGCCGGGCACGCCGCTGATCGATACGACCAAGGACGATCCGGTCATGCGCCTGACGCCGATGTTGCAGTCGCTGGTCGCCGGGTTCTTCGTGCTGTTCCTCGTCATGGGCTGGGTCTATGGCGCGGTGACCGGCGTGGTGAAGGGGCACCGCGACATCGTGAAGATGATGGCGCAGTCGATGGGCGACATGGCCTATTATCTCGTGCTGGCGTTTGCGGCGGCGCACTTCGTGGCGATGTTCAACTGGTCGAACCTTGGGCTGATCGCTGCGGTGAACGGCGCGGACTTCCTGCGTTCGGCCAATCTGCCGGCCCCGGCATTGCTGGCGGCGATCGTGGTGATGACGGCAGCCATCAACCTGCTGGTGGGATCGGCGAGCGCGAAGTGGGGCCTGCTGGCGCCAGTTCTCGTGCCGATGCTGATGCTGCTGAACATCAGCCCGGAGATGGCGACTGCGGCCTATCGCGTGGGCGATGGGGCGACGAACATCATCACGCCGCTGATGGTGTACTTCCCGCTGATCCTGACGTTTGCGCAGCGGTGGAATCCGCAGTTCGGGCTCGGCAGCCTGACGGCGATGATGCTGCCTTACTCGATCTGGATCCTGATCACGGGTGTGGCGCTAACCGTTGGTTGGGTGGCGCTGGACCTGCCGCTCGGGCCGGGAGCGACAGTGGGCTACACGCTTCCGCCGCAGTAGCGGCGGGGGCGCTGTGGCTCATCGCGGAGACGAAGTGTCTTAGTGCGCCCAGGTGCGCTGTGGCTGCTGCAGGATCATGATCTTCTGCCAGATCTTGCGTGAGAGGCTGGTCGTCAGATCCTCGATCTCGTTGACGGCTTCGATGATGATCGGGTCACGCATGTTCTGCATGTAAAGGGCGGCGAGCTTGCCCGTGAGCGACAGCATCTCGCTGCAATAGTCGAGATAACGGATCAGCTCGAACTCGGTCATGTCGTGGACCTGCGAGGAGGCGGTGGAGGAGTAGCCCTTCCACAGCTGTGTCGGGTCCTTGGTGAGCTGGTGCATGTCGACGACGTGCGCGATTGAACGCAGCTCGTGCAGGTCGCGCAGGACAGCGCGGCGGCGCCAGCGGGATTCGAGGTTGAGCAGGAACCAGGACGCAGCGCCCGAGAGCGCGATGGTGTTCACGGCTGCGTCGACGCCCTGGAGGACGTTGGATGCATCGTTCTCGACCGGCAGGTTTGGCAGGGCCGTGGCGAACCAGACGAGCCCCGCGGCGCCGACGGCGATCGCCACGCCGACGCCCGTGCGGAGCCAGATGTTTGGCTTGGCGACCCACGACAGCGTGCGCTTGTCCTCGCGTGCAATGTCCAGCAGCTGCTTGCAGAGGTTGGCGAGGCCGCGATTGGGGAAACGTTCCTGGATGCGCTGTTGGAGCGTTTCCAGCGTCGCTTCGATCCGGTCGGCGTTGAGTGAACGGTAGGGCATGGACGCCAGTAATGGCGCGTGACGGGGCGATGGGGAAGGGGGATTCCTATTCCCCCGCCTCGTCTTCGTAGCCGACAAGGTGGAGCGGGCGGGCCTTGCGGCCTTCGAGTTCGGCCCAGCGGGCGAGGGCGTCGTCGCGGCCGTGGGTGACCCAGAGCTCTTCCGGGTTCACTTCACGTACCGTGGTGGTGAGTTCATCCCAGTCGGCGTGGTCTGAGAGGATGAGGGGGAGTTCGATGCCGCCGGCCTTGGCGCGCTGGCGGATGTTCATCCAGCCGGAGGCAAAGGCGATGATGGGGTCGGGGAAGCGTTCGGCCCAGGGTGTGCCGGTGGCCGAGGGCGGGCAGAGGATGATCTTGCCGGCGAACTTCGCACTGTCCTTGCGCTGGCCCTTTTCGAGTGTGGCGGGTTCGAGCAGGCCGAGGGGGATGCCGAGGCGTTCGTACATGTCGCACAGCTGCTTCATGGCGCCGTGGATGAAGATGGGCTCGTTGTAGCCGGCTTCGCGCAGTTCGCGGATGACGCGCTGGGCCTTGCCGAAGGAGTAGGCGCCGACGAGATGGGCGCGGTCCGGGAAGGCGCGGATGGAGGCAAGGAGTTTGCCGACTTCGCCGGAGCTGTCCGGATGCCGGAAGACGGGCAGCGCGAAGGTCGCCTCCGAGATGAAGACGTGGCAGGGCGCGACCTCGAAGGGGGCGCAGGTGGGATCGCGGCGGCGCTTGTAGTCGCCGGTGCAGATCATGGTGAGGCCCTTGTGCTTCACCTCGACCTGCGCCGAGCCGATGACGTGGCCGGCGGGGATGAGACGCACATCGACATCGCCGATGCGCGTGGTCTCGCCATAGCGTGCGGATTGGCGGGCGCGGGTGAAGCCTTCGCCATAACGGGTGGCCATCGCCTCGATCGTTTCGGGGGTGGCGAGCACGGCGCCATGGCCGGCGCGGGCGTGATCGGCGTGGCCGTGGGTGACGACGGCGCGGTCCACCCCGCCGCGCACGGGGTCGATATAGAAGTCACCCGGCGGGCAATAGAGGCCCTGTGGCGTGGGGCGGAGGAGGTCTTCGGGCCGGATCATATTGAAGATATGGGGGATTGTGCGGATTTGGACAATTTCTGTCGTTGCGGATGCTCCAATAGGCCCGCTGGCGCGTATACCGGCCATGAAAAGCTTTCTGATCGCTGCCAGCCTCGCCGCCTCCGCTCTGCTGAGCGGCTGCATTACGTCACCCGGGCCCGGAGGCGGACCTCCGCCCGTGGCGCAGGTGGACGCGGGTCGCCTCTATACGGGCGCCTGGCACGAGATCGCGTTCCGGCCCAACTGGCTGCTGGAAGGGTGTGTGGCTGGCGTCACGCTTTACACGCCGACCGACAAACCGAACCAGGTGCATGTGCGTGACTCATGCCGGGACAAGACGCTCGATGGTCCCGAGAAAGTGGTCGAGGGGACTGGGCACATCCTGGATCCGGGTACGAATGCGAAGATCAGGGCGGACTACTTCCTGTTCGTGAGTCGCGAGACGTGGGTGGCGGCGCTGGCGGATGACTATAGCTGGTTCATCTCGGTGACGCCG
>Ga0116177_10004627_pt1 | contig 10021 bp, 3 predicted proteins | sample AD_STIC10_MetaG_FD_89750 | JGI IMG/M metagenome (GOLD analysis project Ga0116177, IMG submission 89750) | Active sludge microbial communities of municipal wastewater-treating anaerobic digesters from USA - AD_STIC10_MetaG | ecosystem: Engineered > Bioreactor > Anaerobic > Digestate | place: USA...
ATTCCTGGGCTGCTGTGGATTGAACAGGGCGCGGGGCAGGATATCGCAGACTCCGTCGGCAACGCGACTGAACATTTGCGCAAGGTCCTGGATCAGTCTGTTGGTGAGGTAGCCAGCACCCAGGGTGATGCTGTCATTGCCAAGATCCACAATGAACGCGACGCGCTTCTTACGTCGACTGGTAGACCAAGGGCGGTCTATGTGGAGGCGATCACCGAGCGAGATGCGCTGCGCGTTCGTGTTGCCGAACTGGGCGACCGCATTGCAACCTACCAGGCACAGGTTGACCAACTGGGGAAATTGCGCGATGAGGATTTGACAGACCAGCAGACCAAACCATGGGAGTCACTTCGTGCGCAGCAGGCAGAGGCAGAGCAACGGCTAGCCGCTATTGAGACCCTAAAAGGCCATCTCAATGCGGATGAATTGGCGTTTGCGCAGCTCAAAGACAAGCAAAAGCTCATTGCTGAACAGTTGCAGGCTTTTGATGCACAGGAACGGGACCTTAAAAAACGAGAACTTGCTTTCGAAGAAGCCCAGTCAGTGGCAGTGGCCCAAAAAGGAGTGTGCGAGATCCGGGACGCTGCCCGTTTAGCAGCTGAAACAGAGTACGAATTGGCCACCGAATCATTGGCGATTTCCCGGCAAGAGGATTTGCGTGCGGATCTCACGCGAAGTGCAAAACAGGCCCAATCCAGGGTAGCCACACTTTCAGATACCCTGGCGAAAGCGGAAGCTGAGCAGGGCAATCTTCTAGGCCTTCAGAAAGCCATTCGCGATAGTCAGATCGAGAAGACGGAAATCGAAAGCTTGCGTGACCAGCAAACCAAGCTGAGTGAAATCAAGATTCGGCGAGAAGTTGCCGCTACGCGTTTGCGCTTCAATTTGCTGCCTGGCCAGAGCGTTGCTTTAAACGAAGAAGTTCTTTCCGGTGTTGGGGATCGTCTCGTTTCCTCCGACACCACGGTGCGCATTGCTGGAATCGGAGAGTTACAGATTACTCCCGGTGGAACCGATCTAGCAGAGTTGGCCAGGGAGGCGGGCGAACTTTTCGCATCGCACCAGGCTTTGTTGGCGCGCATCGGCGTTACCACATTGACTGAGGCGGAGGCTCGGTACGTGCTGAACCAGCAGTCGCGATCGGATCTGAAGCATTGTGAGAAGACGCTCGCGAGTTTGGGGCCCGATGGAATGGATGTGCTGCGCGCTGAACTTGATGAGCAAAAGGCACTGCACGAGGACGCCACAAACAAGCTCGACCTACTCCCTCCATGCCCTGATCCGCCCGCAATGGCATTGAAGCAAGCGGTCACGCAACAAACTGAAGCCAAAGTGGCCCTGGAGACAGCAACATCCGCGGCGGGGGATGCAAAGATTGCCTTGGCGACGGTCCAAACACAGAGCGAGGGTTCCGAACGAGAACGCGATGCTCTGCTCGGGCTGGTTTCGGCACCAGAGCGCAAATCGAAACAGGCGGACGTGAACCAGAATGCTTTGACGACCAAGGCTGAGCGGGATGCGTTGGAAGTGCGTATTCAAGCTCGAAAGGAAGAAGTGGATGCCGCGCGGCCTGACATTCTGGCCCAGGACGTTGAGCGGTTCAAGCGTAGTGGCGACCAGAGTGAGCGACTTTTCCGAGAACGGCAGACATCCATTACGGTCCTCAAAAGCAAGTTGGAGGAAGCTGGCGCGCAGGGCCTGGAGGAAAACCGGGCTGAGCTCTCAGTCAAGCTCGATTCTGCCGAGCGGCGATTGGCCGAGGTCAAGTTGCGCGCCGACGCGCTGGACCTTTTGGTGGATCTGCTCGACGGCAAACGTGCTGCCATGACCAAACGGTTGCAGGCACCGCTGCAAAAACACATTCAGCGGTATCTGCAACTGCTGTTCCCGAAAGCGACGTTGGATATTGGCGAAGACCTTGTTCCTGGTCTGTTGACCCGTATTGGTGGCCGAGGACCGGTGTCCGGACAATTCGCTGAAATGAGCTTTGGCGCTCGGGAGCAAATGGGCGTAATCAGTCGCTTGGCCTATGCCGACCTGCTGAAGGAGGGTGGTCGACCAACGTTGATCATCATGGACGATGCGTTGGTGCACAGCGACCCGCAACGACTGCAGCAGATGCAGCGAGTGGTTTTTGACGCTTCACAGCGGCATCAGATTTTGGTGTTTACTTGTCATCCCGAAAATTGGCGAAGCGCGGGAGCGGATCCGGTGGCTATATCTGCAGCAGGTTGACGTCCTGGTCGCAAAGGCATCTAGCTCACCGTTCAACCGACCTAAAGACTTTGAATTGAAAAAATACGACGATGACGGTCGCTTCGGATTTGGCGACGGCAAGAGAGTTCAACTTAGCTTCAAGATATCAAAGGACGCTGGCTTTCATTTACTGGAATCACCTCTGTCGACCGATCAAGTAGTACAGGAGTTGGATGACAAATACCACCTGCAAGCGACCGTTGTTGAATCAGCGCAACTGCACTGGTGGCTGCGAGGATTTGGAGACCAGATATCAAACATCAAATTGTCAAAGGAGACGTAATGTTCTTGGACAAATACCTTACGGAATATGACGACACCTTGAGCGGGGAGATCAATATTGACCCGCTGGGCACTCTTGTAATTTGGTCCGCCTATGGACAGAAGATATTCAGCAATCGAGTGAATTCCATCAGTAATGATGTGAGGAATTACACACTCAATCTTTTTAATCATCACCTTATCCGACAGATTGACGGTGACGATTCCATTCAACTAAGCAAGCGACTTAGCAATCTCTACGGCAGCAAGAATGCGCTCACCTTCAAGTATTCATGCTTGGTTTACCTTGAAAATCTCTTTGTCTATTCAATTCTGAAGCATGACCACAAACCATCCATAGATAGCGGAGGTGTATTGGGCATAACAAAGGCACGCCGCACCTGGTCAGAAACAGGCGGCAACCCCACATTGAGTTTTAGCCACGATGCCAAGGAACAGCTGCTGGTCCGACAATTGAGTCTGGGCGTTAGCGGTCGCTACAAAACCCCGTTCGTGGAAATAGGCTACTTTGATGGCTACTACCACTATGACCTGCCAAGAGCAACAGATCTATGGAGCAGAACCGAGAAGTTCATTCACTGTAGCAAGTCGCTGTCAAAGTCCAACAAACTCATTGCAGACCACCTTCGAGAACTTCTCGCGCAGAATGCCGACGTTCCACAGATGAGTTTCGAAGCAATATCCCCGGAAATTCATTCCACCCTAAGTACAACATTTGCATCTTCCGGCTCAGTCGGAAAGTATGCACGGCAATATTGGCTGGAATCAACTGGTCTAGATTTCGGAGCAGCAGGGGCGCTGTTAAAGGTCCTAGATGCTAATGCGTCCAAAAAAGTTCCTGACGCCCTTGACGCACAAAGTCTGATTCACCGCACAGAGCGGGAAGGACTCCATGCGGACGCGGTCGAGAAGTTCGAAAACATTGAACTGTTAGAGCCATTTCTGGCCGACATCACATTGCTATTTTTTCTCTCCATATGCAAAAAGAGTCAAGAAATAGGCGAAGTTGTGAAGCAGTGGACGGTTTTCAATAGAGACAACAAAACACTGGTGAATGGAGCCTTGAGGGTTCAAGAAAAAATGGCGGTTCTGCAGGTGCTAACGGGTACTGCGAAGTCACGCCTATCCAAGCTTTTGCAACTCTCCTCACAAACCACCGTTGAAGCTCAAATCCAACACATCTTGGACTATCACAAACAGGTAATGCTAAATCGCGGACAGGTCTCGTGGGTAAAGGTTGAATCAAATGGAACACTGAAAGTTAATGTGCGCCCGTCAAAGATGCCAGTACCTGAAGACTGGCCCGTGGGATGCTGGTACAACAATTACTACATACCGCAATTCATGTCGCTGGTAGATGGATACCAAGGCGGTGTCCAATGAAACTCCTCGATACCTTCAAGAAGCAGCTTGAAAAGCTCGGTGACCTGAAAATTGTTTGGTGCACAACATTCAATCTAAGCATTGAATTTGTCGAGACCTACATACTTTCGGCGGTCCTTGCAGCGGAGACACCAAAGAACCAACATGACTTCGGACTCTTCCAACTGGCGTTAACGGAAAAAGAAATCGATTTTCGGATATTTTGCGACAAGCGTTTCATGGACGCTAACCAGAACAAGAGAACGTCAATCCCAGTGCACGGTGTATCTCCAGTCCTGTTTGAAACCTTTTCCAAGGACAGTCTCTTTCATCCCAAAGTGATCTACCTCGAAGACAAGGCCGGAAAGAAGATACTCGGAGTGGGGAGCTCAAATCTGACGATTAGTGGATGGGGGCGCAATCAGGAGGTCTTCAGTTTTTTCGAGGTTGTCACAAAGGATCAGTACTCCTCCATTCGGGAATTTATAAACAATTTGACTAAGAATGTCGGTATCGTTCAAAACCTCCCCGCGCTGCGAAAATTTCCGTCTGAGGATTCGAAGTGGGCTTTCGTTCATAGCTTTGGACCTTCGCCGTTTCCTATCGCGCTGTTTGAAGGAACTAACTCAAATGACTTGATGGTGTGGTCGCCGTACTTACCTAAAGACCTTCCAAGATTTATCACCAATTTATCTGTCTTTGTTAAGAAACCTGATCTAAGAATTCATCTCGTCCCCGATAGGATTCAAGGAAAGTATATTCGCACACCCTGGACCAAGGAACTTCAAGAACTAATCGAAAGCGGCCTCCTTACCCTCTATGAGAATCCAACAAGTAGACACGATTCATCCGACCTTTGTCACGCAAAGGTATGGAAACTCGGTGGAAAGTTGGCGATCGGCTCTTGGAACTTTACCGGACCCGGATCCAATAGCCTACAGAACCCGGAAGTCAACAATGTTGAAGCTGGAGTGCTAATTTTTGATTCCAGTTCCTGGAAGGACGGAGTAGGCAAGCCTATAAGTTTTGACAGAACTAACTTCGCTTCAAATGAGCTGATTGCCGACGAGAGTCTTTCGATTCCGGAAGACATTCCTTTTGACGTTCACATTTGCTTTGACTGGACAACCCAACAATACAGAATTGACGGCCAATGGAATGAAGGTGAAGTGAACTCTGAATATTCCATAAGACTCCCATGTATAAAGGAGCAAATTCGACTCAATTGGTTGCCGAGGAAAAAGGTGCTCGAAATAGCCCCGCTTCAGGTCTCAAACTCTTTAGACCTGCTCTCTGAGCGTAGATTTTCAGTACTCAGAAAAGGCAAAGTGGTTTTTGTTTCTTTGCTCACAGAAGATGGTCTACCTTATAGAAGAGCGCAGGCATTTGAAACGCTTGATGAACTTCTTGACGCGTTCATCATTGCTGATGGACCGGACATTGATGAGGACGTTCCGTTTCGACTCCCCGTCATTTCGGATGACAATCCCGCCGAGACACCACATGAAATTGTGGAACAACCGGAATCTCCATCGGAGGCAGGTCAACTTAGTCTTTTCCGGCTCTTTCAGGCGACAAACCAATACACCATTCGACTTGAAGGCGTCAAATCCCTCGACGAGCTCAATCGTTGGGTATTCAGCAAGCCCGGTTGTCTATTGGAACTTGTCGAAAAAACGCGGGTACGCATCGCGTCTCCTGAACATCGAGTATTTAACTGGTTTCTGGCAAACGAGGTTAAGACTCTAGTCAGAGTTGCAAAAAAGATTCGTAAGAAGTACGGAATTGCGAATGACACTGTCCCCACCGTACGCTGGGAAGAATTGGGTCTGCGTATTCCATCGCTCCCGCGGTCTGTCCACAAAGGATATGTGGAAATGGTTCAAAAGGAGTGCAAATATGACCGGTAACGACTGGGGTGCCCTTCTACCTGAAGACGTCTCTGACTTGGTTAACTTCGAGCGCGAAGACAAAGACTGGAAATATGAGGGTACCGAAGCGAAATCTATGTCCTCACGCCAGGCGGAGGGAGTTGCATACCTTTGGAATCTGCTTTCACTCCATGGTGTTGCATTACTAGCCGACGAAGTCGGCATGGGAAAGACGTTTCAGGCTTTGGGTGTTGCCTCGCTTCTCTGGAAAATGAAACCCGATGCAAAAATTCTGATGATGGCTCCCAATAGAGACATTTGTGCCCACTGGCGTCGCGAATTCGGAGCATTCGTTAAATTTCATTATCGACACGTTGATCACTGTGTAAAGAATGCAGCTGACGGCGGGCCGGTGCAATCCATTCAGAACTGTTGGAAGCTAGAGGACTTAGCAACTTCTGTTGAAAGCGGAGTTGGCCATCTGTACTTGACAACGATTTATTCGCTTAGCGGCCTGGTACCTCAATCTGAGAAGGGCAATGACAACAACGCCAAAGCGAGACGTTCGGCACGCCGAATTCACGAAAGGATCAAGTCCGCCCTGAATAGTGAAGGGTTCGACCTTGTCATTGTTGATGAAGCCCATTACTTCAGAAATCGAAGTGGGGACTCGCAGCGTGTTCACGCTGCGCAATCATTCTTTGGGGAACCCAGTTCGCCGTTAGCAATGAAAACGCTGCTGTTAACGGCAACGCCAAGTCACACAAGTTTGAATGATGTCAGCAACATTCTGAGCTACTTTCTGCAATTTGACGATGACTCAGATAAATCAGCTCAATATCTGCTGCAGAGATACGGACTGAGAAGACTGCGGCGCATGAAAGGGCTTGGCGGCCACTTTGGCAAGAATGAGTATCGCCACGAAAAGGAACGCCCTTGCGACTTCGAAAACCGTCCTGAATCTGAAATGTTCTTCGGTCTCTATCAGAAGAAACTGGTAACAGAACTCGGCCTCACAAAAAACAATAGAAGTTTGCTCTACGGGTTTCTAGAGGGCTTTGAGTCAATTGGAAGAAATAGGATTCCAAGCGAAGGAAATGCAGATGGCGAGCAGCATCAAGATGAAGAGGAAAGAAAGGACTTTTCAACTGCTAAAGATACAGAACTTTTGGCGCGACTTACTAAGAAATATCACGACAGCTTCAGAAAATTGCCAGACCATCCGAAGTACGGTCAAATTGTTGAACTATGCAAACCGACGAATCTATTTGATGGTTTAAGAGCGGTCAATGAAGATAAACATCTCATCTTTGTCAGACGCATACCATCGGTTCGTGAACTCACACAGCGCATAAACGAGGCCTACGACACCGTCTTGGCGGAAAAGATCTTCACCGCGTGGGGCTTCACAGCACATGACATTGCAGTAAGGCGTTGGCGTAAGTCCGGCTGGTCAAGAGCTGTTTTTGAAGAATTGGTCGAGAGCAAACAATCAGGTACTGTTGACCAAGAAATTGAAATACTCGCCACAGACGATGCGGAGATTGAAGACCGCGATGTAGATGCGTATCTAGGGTCCTCCGTAGCAGACCTATTCGTAGTCAAAGAAGGAAAGAACGGCAGAACAGATTGTTCCAACGTAAGCCTGCGCTTTAGAAAAGCGGAAAGTGCCTTTGCGATGTTTCTAGAGCCGGCTTCGGATTACAGGTCTACTGGATACACGACCTATTTTGAAAATGAACAAGCAGGTAAAGTGCGAGCGGACTATTCGAATGCCGCTCGTCACGCGAGACTTCAACTGCATGATTCTTTCTCGCAAAAGCTGGAAACAAGGAGTCTCAATGCAAAGACCAAGAATTACAGGCGGGAGGTCTTAACTGTATGGTCACTTATATTTCCACTTCTCTCAAGCAGCGAAAGTGAGAAGTTGACAGAGTGGTCAAGTAATCGACCTGATGTTGCCGAAAATTTCGGCAATTACATAAAGACCGGATTTCTATTCGCAAGTCCTGTAATGGTAGAAATCTATGCATGGTTTACTGAATTCAATCGCCGAAGTCAGCTGACGGACGTGCAGGAGAAGTACGCAGCCTTTCTACAGTTTGTGACGCCCAGAATCCCAGGTTCACTAACCTTGTCATATTTCAAGAGTGCGCTAAACACATTTGAAACACTCTGTGAAAAAATAATTGATCACAAGCTAGGAGAGTGGGAAAAAGACTGGCGAGTGCTTACATCACTTCAAAATCCAGCATGGTACGCAAGCGGAAAATCACAAAACCGGCAGCGTCTCATTCTTGGATTCAATAGTCCGTTTTATCCCAACGTTTTGATTGCAACCTCAGTTTTTCAGGAAGGTGTCAACTTGCACCTTCAATGCCGGAAAGTGCATCACTACGGGATGGCAGGTTCTCCGGGTGATAACGAACAAAGAGTCGGGCGCGTCGATCGACTCTTTGGAAGAGTGAATTCGCTGCTTGAAGAAAAAGGCTGCGCTGAGCTGGAAATCAATTTTCCATTCTTAAAGAGTTCATTCGATGAAGAGCAGGTCGCTTCATTCATAACGAGGAAGTTTAATGTCGAAGAAAAGATGGATGCCTGTGTCCAGCCTACATTTGACAGATCCGTGCAACTCACATCGGCTCCATGGCGGGAATACCTTCGATCGCCTCTAAAGGCGACACCGACGCAAGATCCATACCGGGCAGATTTCAAAGAGGCTCTACTTCCTTTGAAGAAATATGCACCTTTCGACAATCACCAGGATTCTCAGATAACGGCGCATATTGGATCGCTATTGAACGAAATCATTGACCACAGTAAGGAGAGGCTCTTTACCGTCAGTAGGAATTCACACACACCACGTGCGCTTTTCTTGATCGATCCAGTCGTCGAGAAGGACCGCATATTTCGACAGCAACCGATTCTCGTTGAGAGACAGTTTTCAGAGTTGTTTTCCGGGCTTGTCAACGGAACCGTATATTACGTCACGCTAAAGTCACCACTTCTATCTAGAGAGGCCTTTGACAATCTGCGACTTAGCAACGAAGCGGACTTTATTGGCGCAATTCAGCGGGCATTTGATAAATTCCCGTTGGTCAAAGTTTCAATTGATCGAAACTCCGGGATGAGCCATTCATATGTTTACGCAAGGGTTGATTTGCCCATCTTTGTGAAACGGGGCAGTCTTGGAATGCTGTCAAAAGATGAGCTGTACATGGCAGTGGAACAGCTAAAACATTGCGCCGATCACCTGGAGTTTGACCTACTGAACGGAAAGCGTGATCTCGCATTAAGCGAACTGAATATTTCGAACTATCTTGCCAAAGATGATTCAAAAGTTGCACCTTTCAGTGCGCTCGCGACTGATATTCAATCCTCATCCAACTGGAAGCTCATAAGTTGCAATACCGGAACACTTGAACGACTTGAAACTAAACTGACATTGCCATTAAAAGGGTCGCAGCTCCTTGACTTTGATGATATTAACCATGTTGAGGTTCGCAAGGTTCAACAACTTGTGTTCAACCACCAAATACCGTTTCTAAGTTACATCCAGCATGACGGACACATACACGCCAGTATTAACTACCCAGCCAGTGATTTCCATGCCGATGAACGAATCTTGCTAGAAAGATGGTTTGAATATGTGATTTCATGCCACCTAGACAAGTGAGGGATGAGTCTCCAAAGAATGCGTTAACTGTCTCTTCGTTGGGGTTGGCCAATTTGAGTTTCCTTCCTTGATGTCGGTCGCTTACCTTATTTGCTCAACAAATGTACTTGCAGACCGCTTGCCCTTTTGGACTTCGTGTCAATCGCTGACCGCAACAAACCTGGCTTCGCTTCAACCAGGGTGAATGATTCACGGGCTCTTGTGATGCCGGTGTAGACTAATTCTCTAGTTAGAACCCTTTCGCCTCCCGGTGGGAGAACCAAGGCGGTGTGAAGGAACTCGGAGCCCTGGCTCTTGTGGACTGTCATTGCAAATGCAGTTTCCACATGGGCTAGGCGGCTGACTCCCACCGCGCGCAGCTTGTCGCCGTCAAGGAAATACACGCGCAATGCCGTCGACCGGGATGGACCTGGCAGAGTTACCCCCACATCACCATTGAATACACCCAATGCGGGATCGTTTCGGGTAACCATGACAGGTCGCCCTGCGAACCACTCTCCAACGGGTTTAAGCAACCCTGCACTGTCTAACGCTCGCTGCACTGACTGATTGAGCCCACGTGTACCCCAGTCTC
>Ga0116177_10004635_pt1 | contig 10011 bp, 4 predicted proteins | sample AD_STIC10_MetaG_FD_89750 | JGI IMG/M metagenome (GOLD analysis project Ga0116177, IMG submission 89750) | Active sludge microbial communities of municipal wastewater-treating anaerobic digesters from USA - AD_STIC10_MetaG | ecosystem: Engineered > Bioreactor > Anaerobic > Digestate | place: USA...
CCAGGGCAGGTAATCACCGAGTTTGTTTTTCAGATCCAGCTTCCCCTGGTCGTACAGCTTCATTACAGAAATGGTGGTGGCGCAGATCTTGGTAACAGAAGCCATATCATAAATAGATTCTGTGGTTACAGGTTCCACTTTATCGTATGAAAAACTGCCGTAGGTTTTATAATAAGCGATCTTGCCATCCTTTGCCACCAGTACCACGGCGCCGGGAGCGGCGCCCTTTTCAATAGCGTCTTCAGCAATATCATCGATGAAACTGAGTTTTCTGGTATCAAGCGAAAGTTTGGAAGGGTCAACAGGTGCTAAGGCATCATAATTAATGCCGCTGCCGAATTTGAATTGCGTACAAACAGTAACAGGCAGTTTTCCTTTGGCTCCGATCTTTCCCTGCAGCAGGTCGATGGCAACGTTGTGAATGATACTGTCGTCTTCATAACAGGCAACCAGGTTTTTTGCATTACACCAGTTTTTAATGGCATAGGGGTTTCCAAATACAAATGTGATGGCCTTTGTTTTTTGCTGCAGTTGGGCAACCAGGTCAACCGCATTTTTGCTGATGCCGAAATTATTGGCAGGCGTACGGCTGTAGGCATGAACACCAATGACGACATTTTTGTATTGCTTTCTTATAGATGCAACTGTTTCTGAAATGCCCGATGCATCCTGCTTGTAATCGAAATAAATTACATCTGCTTTATAATCATTACGAATACGTGTTGCAAACGCATTATCAGTATTCATCCCTACGCTTACATAAACCACATCAGCTTTAGCAGGGTTATCTTTTACCGTCATAGGGAAAAAAGCAGCGTCAGTTTTTTTCAAAACGGTCAGTGCTTCCTGGGCAATCAGTTTGCGCATAAAAGGTACATTACTATTCAGGTCGCTGGTTAAATTCTCTGTATTCACCGGCTGTAGTTTAGAGAGTCCGTATTGATATTTTGCCGTCAATACTCTTTTGCAATGCTTTTCAATATCGGCCCAGTTGAGCCTTCCGCTGTCTATGGCTGCTTTAATTTTAGTGATAGACATCGGGACATCCCCCGGAAGGCAAAGCATGTCGTTGCCCGCAATCAATGATTCTACCGAAGCGGCGCCGTTGGGATAAAATTTATTTACGCCTTGCATGCCCAGGGCATCAGTAAACGTGAGTCCCTGGTATCCCAATTCATTACGCATCAGTTCGGTTACATTTTTATAACTGATGGATGTGGGTTTGTTGGGCGTATTGTCTATGGCCGGAATGGATAAGTGGGCGATCATCACGCTGCCAATACCGGCTTTAAAAACTTCCCGGAACGGATACAATTCCAGGGAATCAAGTTGAGCCCGGGTTTTATTAATAACAGGCAGATCTTTATGCGAATCTACAGCCACATCGCCATGGCCCGGAAAATGTTTAGCACAGGACATAATGCCTGCATCCTGCATTCCTTTCATATACTGGATACCGTATTCGGCCACTTTGTATTTATCTTCTCCAAAACTACGATCGTTGATCACCGGGTTGTCGGGGTTGTTATTAATGTCCATCACCGGGGCATAGTTCACCTGAATGCCGGCACGTTTACATTGATTGCCTACAATCTTTCCGTATTGATACATAATACGGGGATCCTGAACTGCTCCCATCATCATTTGCCTGGGAAGCGGAAGCACACTGTCGTACCGCATACCCAGTCCCCACTCGCCATCAATGCACATGAGGATGGGAGTTTTTGCTGCCGCCTGTAAATTATTAATGGTTGTTGCCTGCAGCACAGGCCCTCCCTGGAAAAGGCAAACGCCACCAACATTATGTTTTTTTACCAATTCCATTACAAGGCTATCGTAATAAATATAACCCGTTGCTGTTTTTTCAGAAAGCCGCACTACCATCAATTGTGCTATCTGCTCATCGGGAGTTAAGGTCTTAAAAACGCTGTCTATCCAGCGGGAAGTGGCATTTTCCTGTGCAAAGCCATTAATGCCGATAAAAAGAAGCAGGGCCAGTTGAATTCTCCTCATATTGATACAAAAAATTTATAGTGGGAAGGATGTGTTATTTTTGACGTTCTAAATTACAGGATTTTGCCCGATATCATTCAATTATTGCCCGATAATATCGCCAACCAGATCGCAGCTGGTGAAGTGATCCAGCGGCCGGCCAGCGCCGTGAAGGAACTGCTGGAAAATGCGGTGGATGCAGGGGCAGATGAGATCAGGCTGATCGTTAATGACGCCGGCAAGGCATTGATACAGGTTATTGATAATGGCCGTGGCATGAGTGAAACAGATGCAAGGATGGCTTTTGAACGCCATGCCACTTCCAAAATAAAAAATATTGATGACCTTTTTCGTATCAAGACCATGGGCTTCAGGGGCGAAGCGCTGGCAAGTATTGCCGCAGTGGCGCAGGTGGAATTAAAAACAAAGATGTCAGATGAAGATACAGGGGTTTATATAGAGATCGAGAATAGTAATGTGATAAGACAGGAACCTGTTGCAACTGCAACAGGTACCAGCATAGCTATGAAAAATCTTTTCTTTAATGTGCCCGCACGAAGGAATTTTTTGAAAAGTAATGCAGCCGAATTGCGGCATATTGTAGACGAATTCATCCGGGTTGCTATGTCGTTTCCCGGAGTATTTTTTTCATTTACCAGCAACGGGCAAGAGGTTTTCCACCTGGAGAAGGGAACCATGAAGCAGCGTATTGTGCAGATACTTGGTAATAGTTATGCGGCCAAACTGGTTCCGGTGCAGGAACAAACAGACTACATGAATATTTACGGTTTTGTGGGCAAGCCCGAAACAGCCAAGAAGACCAGGGGCGATCAGTACTTTTTTGTGAACAACCGCTTCATCAAAAGCGCTTACCTGAATCATGCGGTGATGAATGCCTTTGACGAGATGATCGCCAAAGACAGTTTCCCGATGTATACCCTGTTCATCGACCTGGACCCCTCGCAGGTGGATATCAATGTACACCCCACCAAACAGGAGATAAAATTTGAAGACGAGAAGATCGTGTATGCTTTTGTGCAGAGTGCGGTAAAACATGCGCTGGCGCAGTTCAGTATTACGCCTACGCTCGACTTTGAACTGGACGCCTCCATACAAAGTTTAGATGCGGTAAGCAAGCCATTCACCGAAGAAAAAAAATCATCGGCTTCTGCATCCTCGCTGTATAAAACATTCACGCAAAAGAATCAATCTCATTTTATTGAAAGCAAAAGTGAGCTGAAGCATTGGAAAGATTTTTATGAGAAGACAGAGCCGCAAGGCGATAGCCACAGGGGGCAGGCAGACTTGCACAGCGCAGTATCCACGAACTACAAGCCACAAACAGACAACCTTCTTCAACTCCATAACAGCTTTATCGTTGCGCAAACCGACAAAGGCTACTACCTCATTCACCAGCAAAATGCCCATGAGCGTATCTTGTATGAACGGTTTGCGCTGGCCGTTGAAGGTAAACCCATCGCTGCCCAGCAGAGTTTGTTTCCGGCCACGATGGAACTGGCTGCAGCCGATGCTGTATTGTTAAATGAATTATTGCCGGAGCTGAATCACCTGGGTTATTTGCTGGAACCCTTTGGCAACAATACGTTCGTGATACAAGGTACGCCTGCCGATATTGACCAGGGGAATGAAAAACCAGCTATTGAAAAAATGCTGGAACAATATAAACACTTCAGCAGCGATCTTAAATTCAGTAAGCGGGAGAAACTGTTGCGTTCCTTATCGCTTCAGCAATCTGTTAAAGCGGGAACCTCATTGACCGACAAAGAAATGAAGACTCTTGTAGAAGACCTGTTCAACTGCAGTACGCCCAACACCACTGCCAATGGCAAGCCCACGTACCTGGAGTTTAAAAAAGACGAACTGGATAAAATGTTTGGAAGGTAAAATTACCGCAGGGGAGCTATCTTATCGGCATCAATGCTTCCGATACTGGTAACCAGGGTAGTTTTCTCCTCATCCAGGATGTGTAATAATTTTTGCAGCATTTCCTTATACTGCATTGTTTTCCCGTGTTGCGTTTCAATATTGATATAGCGCCTGTTCTGTTCGCCATAATATACGCTCAGCGAACCATCCTTGTATACATTGATATTATCCTGCAAAATGCTGTTGTAGCCGGAGGATGCCATTTTGTTATAGATCGCCTGGTCTGTGGTGAGTGCGATATCATCTATATCCTGCCAGGTATCTGCATAAACCTGGCTGGCATCGTTTTGCCTGATGCCACCGGGTAAATAGGTACGAACAGAAAAATCCCCGTCGGTATTATTGTGCAATGCTATCAGGCAGGAAATGCTGTCTGGTATAAGCTCAAGCAGGCGGGCTGCAAATTTTTCCACTTCAATCACCGCCAGGGGATTTATTTTCCCCTTTGCCGCCTTTAAGGTGAGCATTATGCCCGTGCGGGAAAATATCCTGTTGGGATCAAATGTATAGATCACCCCTTTGAACGGGAAACTGATGTTTCGTTTGGCGTCGTTCTCGATCTTGATCAGTAATCCGCCCCTTTCTTCCAAAACAGACCTGGCTGCTTTTACTGCTGTCATCTCATCGTCGTGCAAATTCACACAGCAGGTGGTTACAAATTCACCATACTGTGCAATTTTAAATGAAATATTGCGGTCGCCCAGTTTATGCGTGATTGTTCTTTCTGAAGCAGTGAAAGTTGCCGGGGTTATCCCGGCCGGATCTTTTTCCGGGGGTGTTATTCCAAAAACAGTGGCTGTTAGAGAGAGAAATACGTACAAGCCGTTCATCGGCATTCAGATTTTTAACAAATATATCTTTATCTTTTTTAAGGTTTTAAGGATACTAACACCTGTTAACAAATAGGCTGGGCTGTTCCGAAGCTTGCCTGGCTTCTTAATACCAGTTCTCCGGTATGGCTGCAAATAAAAAAAGCCTGCAACATTTCTGTTACAGGCCTGCTTTTAAAAATAACCCCAGGTATTACAGTTTTTGGAACTGTGCGTAGCACACATGGTTTCCGTAAATAAGTTTGATGGTATATAACCCGGCCGGCAGATCGCCAACGGAGAAGTTTACAATATTAAGTCCAGATACTCCCTGCACATGTTTTTCTCTTACCAGTACATTCTGTGTATTGTACATGTAGGCATGTATCATTTCAGGTTGTGTTAATGTTACGTTCACATTAACCGTGCTGGAAGTGGGGTTTGGATAAGCCTGCAACACACAGGAGTTAGCCACTTGTGTAATATGAATTGTTTTGCAAACTTCTTTCACACAGCCACCCAGTGTTATCGCTTTTAAACATACCCTGTAGTATCCGGTATCGGGGAACATGTAAATAGGATTGTTCTGATGGAGGATAACCGGGTTTGTTCCAGCTGTAGCAGGGAGTTTGGTTATGATCCAGGTTTGATCCAGAATCGGGTAATTTGAATTGGCATAGAAACTTATCTTATTCGGCACCTGCGGATTTGCCTGGTAGGTATAATCCACATGCACACTGTCGCAAATGATCTGCTGTGTTACCTGTATTGTTTTGCAGGTGGTGGAAGCACAGTTTGGCCCACGCCATACAGTAAGACAGGCGGTATACGTACCCGGTTGTGTATACTGGTGTGTGGCGATCATGCTCTGGCTGCCGGTTCCGTCGCCAAATGTCCAGGTGTATTGTGCCGAGCTGTTTTGATATACCGGCGTGAATGTATAGGTCTGGCTGTTGGCAGTTGACCGTATAAAATTGAAGTTGCTCTGGTTATTGCATGGTGGTGTTGGTGAAGGAATAAGTATGCTGTCGCATTTTTCCCTTACACAATTTGGTCCGAATGTGATCTTCAGGCAAACACGGTAACGGCCTGGTTGGGCATATTCATGAACCGCATTCCAGGTTGTGGCCGATGTGCCGTCGCCAAATGTCCATATGGCTGTAGCGCCAGATGTTGGTGCAACGGTAAGATTGGTGAAATATACTTTCCGTGGATTTGTTTGATCCAGCTGCCAGCTGAAGTTAACGGGCACATTGCATGGCGGAGCATTCACCACTACCTGTTTGCAGAATTCAGCAACACAAGGGTTGGGTGTTGTGTTCAGGTTCTTCTTCACCCGTATACAAACGTTGTATGTTCCTGCCTGTGCATAGATATGCGTTGGATTGGCAACATTCGGATCGCTTTGTAATCCGCTTACAGAAGTTCCGTCACCAAATGTCCAGCGTACCGAATCTGTTGGATGGATGGGTACACTCATATTGGTGAACTTGATACGTAACGGATGCAACGAATCGGGTTGTGCAATGAAATAAGCCTGCAGGTTACAAGGAGGTGGAGGGTTAACCACTACCTGTTTGCAGTATTCTGCTACACATGGATTAGGAGTTGTAGCCAGGTTTTTCTTCACCCGTATACATACGGTATAGGTACCGGCCTGTGCATAGATATGTGTTGGGTTGGCAACGTTTGGATCGCTTTGCAATCCGCTTATGGAAGTACCGTCGCCAAATGTCCAGCGTACCGAATCAGACGGACTGATGGGAACGCTCATATTGGTGAACTTGATGCGCAACGGATGCAATGAATCGGGTTGTGAAATAAAATATGCCTGCAGGTTGCAACCAGTTGTTACAACAACAGTCTTACATATCTCACTTACACAAGGAGTGGTTCCGGTATTATTATTTCTTTTCACCCGCAGGCAAACCGTGTATGTACCTGGTTGTGTATAGGTGTGAACTGGATTGGCTACGGCTGGATCGCCCTGCACACCATTTACGGAAGTGCCGTCACCAAATGTCCAGCGTACCGAATCAGTAACCGCCGCCGGGTTGGTTGTATTGTGGAACTCTAAACGCAACGGATTGGTTTGGGTAACGGTCCAGTTAAAATTAGCCTGCAGGTTGCATGGAGATGTTACTACAACGGTCTTGCATATCTCGCTCACACATCCATTGGGGGTTGAGTTTACTGCTCTCTTTACCCGTAAGCAAACGGTATAGGTACCGGGTTGTGTATATATATGTACCGGGCTTGCAGCAGCCGGGTCTCCCATAAAACCATTTACAGAAGTACCATCGCCAAAGGTCCAGCGCACCGAATCAGATGGCAGAACAACAGCGCTTGTATTATGAAATTCTATCCGTAAAGGATTGGCTGCGGTTGCGGTCCAGGTAAAATTGGCTTGTAAATTACAAACCGGGTTTATAACCACCATTTTTGTAAAAGACTGTGTACATACCGGAACGCCATTCGGATTATGAACTACTACCGTATGAACAACAGCATAGCTGCCCGGTAGGGCATAGGCATGCGTTGGGGATACGGTATTATCGGGAGCCGACCCGTCGCCAAAATTCCAGAGATGGCTTACAGTAGGGGCGCCCACTGCTATCACGGGATTGAACTTAACGGTATTGGGACTAAGGTATTGAACGGCAAACTCGGCATTACAGGTAGTGCCTTGTGCCTGGGTCTTTAAACTGAATGCTGAAACAAGCAGCAGCAGGAGGGTAAAAATTCTTTTCATAACAATCATTTTAGTTGAAGGGTAAAGAAGTTCTTTGGTCGTAAAAGGTAGATACGGCGGGTTGGGGATCTGTTGCCTGAGGAGGCAAAAATATTAATAATTTTCCCGGATTGCAACCAGGAATTTCTCCACGGCTTTTCGCACAGGAGTGGCGCCCGTACTGTAATTATTGACTAATACGGAGAAGATAAGAAAACTTCCTTTTTTGGTGATCAAATAACCGCTTAAAGCGCAGTTATTGCTGAGGGTGCCTGTTTTGGCATAGATGAAACCAGCCTCTTTTTTATAATATGAAGCCAGGGTTCCGGTACCGCCGGTGGGCAGAATATTCTTCACCCGGTCCCAGCCAAATTCATTCTTCAACTTATTCAATATATATATAAAGGACTGCGGGGTAAACAGGTTATATCGGCTCAGCCCGCTGCCATCCACCCACTTTGGTTTTTGCGGTACGTCTTTCAGATCGGTTCTTAATAAGGTATCAATGATGGCTTCGTCATACATATAACCCAGGCGTTCGTTACTTGCCATCAGTAAGGTTTGTTCTGCAAAGAAATTATCGCTGCGGTACATCATGGGTTTGAAGAGGGAGTCGGAAGGCTGGGAGCGGATAGTAATGGTTCCAGCAAGGTTTATGCTGGACGCAGGCGATTTGAAGAACGTAACATCTTCGGCGTGTAAGGTGTCTTTTAAAAGTAACGCAACAAATTCATCGTTTGTTTTAAACGGGATCGAGGCTCTCCGGAAAGACGATCTTGCATCTTTTATATAAAAATCATTACTGCCATAGGGTTTTTCAATATAGAATTTATCTGATGAAACTTTCCGGGTCTCTGCATCGAACTTTACCGTGCTTTCTGAACCTTCGTTTGATAAAAGATCAACGGCGTTGCTGTTAATTTCAACCGTATTATTCTTAAGGGTGAATTCTATAAGATTACCGAATACGGGCAGCGAAGATCTTTCTGCCATATAAGATTCGTTATAATCATTCCATGCCCAGCCATTGCCAAATGCTTCCGACCGCCAGGCGCTGTTATTAATATAAATAGTTTTGGAAGACTTCAGGTATTGGAACAAGGGTTGAAAGGAAAATTCACGGTTGAGGAAGCCTGGATCGCCGGCCGGGTAAACAGAAATATCCGACCCGTTATTCCTTACTCTCGCTGCCACCAAACTATCTCCCAAACATTTCATTCCTGCATACAGCGTGAACAGTTTGGTATTGCTGGCCGGGATGAAATTCTTAGTGGCATTATAATTATACCAATACGTACCGGTTGCCGGTTCATAAATACTGATGCCGATATGGCCTGTGCTGACAGCGGTGTCCTTTAATAAAACCGTATTGGCCTGTTTGGAGATCTGTTTGGATACGGAACAGGAGAAAAGGCAAATTAAAAATGAGGAATTAAAAATTAAAAATGTGTGTGAAATATAACGGTTCATCATTCTTAATTCTTCATTTTTAATTTTTAATTATCAATTTCGCTCCTGTGCCCTCAGCCAACGCTCCGGTATCTCGTTATGGCTGGCGTGTAAATAATCGGCATGACTGCAGGCAATGAATTTTTTATCGGGCAGTTGCATCCACCAGCGGCCGGTTCGTTTGCTTTGCAGGAAAACAGATTCCACTTCGGTGAACCTTGTATGAAATTCATTGAAGCTGTGGCGATCGTCCATCGCTGCTTCGTGTTTACTCCTGCTTTTACCGTCGATAAAATACCAGAGCATCTGGGCAATTTGTTTGGCGCTCAGGTCGTACATATCTAAGGACGGTTCGTAACCATAAATGCCAAAACTGCTGATGCTATTACTCATTCCTGCATACCTGGCCAGTGTACAGGCTTCTTCTCCGGAGAATCCATTGGGGCTCTGCCGGCTTGCAGGCGACTCGCTGTTTTTAATAGCACTGATGTCGAAACTGAGCAGGTGTGTATTCCGGATCACCGGTTCCATCTCTTCCATATTCTCTTTGGCCGCACCTACCCGGTGGCAATCGAAGCGAAGCTTATCCATCGTTTCCAGCATACGGGGGTGTACAAAATAGCTCTGGAAACCGATATGGTTATAATGCTTTACTAAGTTAGGTTCACTGGTAAGCAGTTCCAGTAAAAAATTATCGCTGCGTAAAGGGCTTTCACCTTTCAGATCGATGGTTGCATCAATGCAGGTAGCTTCAATAACCTGTTGCAGTTCTTTATAAGCAAAGTATTGCGCCAGCGTTATATCGTGAGATCCTCCCAGCAATACCACTGTTTTCTTCATCCGTAGCAGTTCGGCCAAAACGGTTTGTACGGCTGCGTAGCTGTCGGTAAGGGTAGCGCCTGTCTTAATATTTCCCAGGTCGGCAATGCGCACATCGGTATGCCAGTAGTGAAGGTGATATAACTGCCTGCGTACTTTATTGGCGGCATTGCTTTCGCCTTCGGTCATTCCGCTTCCCCTTGTTTCTCCCACGCCCAGCAGTACAATATCGGCGCCGCTAATATCGGGTATCTCTGTTTCGTA
>Ga0116177_10004636_pt1 | contig 10009 bp, 10 predicted proteins | sample AD_STIC10_MetaG_FD_89750 | JGI IMG/M metagenome (GOLD analysis project Ga0116177, IMG submission 89750) | Active sludge microbial communities of municipal wastewater-treating anaerobic digesters from USA - AD_STIC10_MetaG | ecosystem: Engineered > Bioreactor > Anaerobic > Digestate | place: USA...
ACGGACGAAGAAGGTGAACTCTTCGACTACAACCCCACTAACAAGGAAAGCCAGCGAATACAAGAAACACTTTTTCACGAAAAGCAAACCATTATAGAAAATTGTCTTTTTGGTGTAGACATAAACCCAAACTCTGTAAAAATTTGCCGTTTGCGTTTGTGGATTGAGTTATTAAAAAACGCTTATTACAAAAACGCAACTGAACTAGAAACACTTCCCAATATTGACATAAATATCAAATGTGGAAACTCATTAGTGAGCCGTTTTGCCATTGATGCCGATTTAAGCCAGGCACTCAAAAAAAGTAAATGGTCAATTGACAGCTACCGTATAGCAGTTGACACTTACCGGAACGCAGATAGTAAGGAACAAAAAAGAGAAATGGAAAAATTGATTTCCGACATTAAATCGGGTTTCAGAAGTGAAATTTCTTTGAATGATCCGAAAGCAAAGAAGCTTCGCAAACTCTCCGGTGAGTTATTTCAATTGACTCAGCAAACACAACTTTTTGAAATGGACAAAAAGCAAAAAGCTGAATGGAATAAAAAAGTATCGCAACTAACCGAGGATGTTCGCAAATTAGAAACAGACATTGAAGAAATAAAAGCGAACAAAATATATGAGAACGCTTTTGAATGGCGTTTTGAATTTCCGGAAGTGTTGAATAATGAGGGTGATTTTGTAGGGTTTGATGTGTTGATTGGAAATCCGCCATATGGAGTAAAACTTACAGACAATGAAAAAGAATATTTGAAAAATCGATTTACTCCAACAAGTGGAGAAGTTGAAATTTACACTTTCTTCATAGAACTTGTAATGACTGATTTATTAAAGTATTCTGGTCTATTTTCTTTCATAACCACTAACACTATTTATTATCTTGACAAGTTCTCTCAAATTAGAAAAAATTCCTTTTTAGAAAATAAAATTATTTCGCTTTTAGAATTAGAAAAACATGTTTTTGCGGATGCTCCCGATATTGTACCAGCAATATATATTCTTCAAAAAAAGAGTAGCAAGGACAATATCATTAAACTCTACAAATCTAACGAAACAAAGCGAGTATATGATTTGATTTCCTTTGAAGGCTTTAACATTAATAACATTGAGCAAATAAAATATGAAATAAAGACCGATTTTGTTTTTAATCTTTCAACTAATGAAGCAAAAGAAAACCTTCTAAAAAAACTTTCTCAATTTGCGTCTGTAAAAAAATCTTTCAAAGTAGTTTATGGAATTAAAACAGGAGACAATGAAAGATTTATTTCGCAAGAAATTACAGGAAATTTAAATTGGAAAAAATGTGCTTCATCAGCTAAAAACATTAAGAAATATACAATTGATTGGCAAGGGGATTATTTGAATGTTTGCAGTGATTTGGCAGGTTTGAATAATATCAATTATGAACAACCGAAAATTTTAATTCAATATATTCGAAAGTTAAGCATGCCTGTAAGACTTGTATGCGCACTGGACTCAAATGGCGAATACTATCCACTTAATAATTTTTCTTTTATTGTTTCTTTAAATGGACATTCGCTTAAAGTATTATTAGGAATACTGAATTCAAACTTAATGAATTGGTATTTCTCAAATAGTTTTGTTGATTACAATATAAAACCAAAGTATATTGAGCAATTGCCTTTACCCAATTTACTTCAATCAGCAGAATTAGATGGTTTAATTTCCGAGATTGTTTCACTCAAATCTATTGACAAAGAAATTGATACAAGTAAAATGGAAAGTGAAATAAACAAAATTGTTTACCAGCTTTACGACCTGACCAAAGATGAAATAGCCATCATAGAAAGCAGCACAAAATAAATAATACAACTTAAGACAACCTAATAATTATGACAAATTAAAATAAAACAATTCTCAAAATTCTTTCTAAATTTATCAAAACACACGAAATAATGGCAAAATTCTTAACCGGAAACGAACTTAACCTCGAGTTGGAAAAATTATTTGAGAATGCTGAAGAGCAGCTTATTCTCATTTCTCCATTTATTAAACTTCACGCCAGATTTATTTCTGCATTGCGGACAAAAAAGAACAACCACAAACTGGAAATTATTATAGTTTTTGGCAAGAACGAAGATGATATGTCCAAGAGCATGAAACAAGACGACTTTGATTTTTTCAAAGAGTTTACAAACATTCAAATTCGATATGAAAGACGACTTCATGCAAAGTATTACTCTAATGAATCTTCTGCTATTCTTACTTCAATGAATCTTTATACATATTCGCAAGATAATAACATTGAAGCCGGTGTATTAACCAAAGGATCTTTGCTGAACAATCTTGCAAGCCAATTTATGAATAATGAAGATAGTTTAGATAAGCAAGCGGGGAGTTATTTTTCAAGAGTGATAGATCAATCCGATCTACTTTTTCACAAGGTCCCACAGTACGAAAGTATTAATTTGGGATTTTCAAAAAAATATACGGAATCTAAGATTGAAGTTGATAAGCTTACTGAATTTTTCGCAGACAAACCGAAATTTGAATCAAAGTATCGTAAAGACAATAATGAAAAGAAAAAAACTGAAGATCACTCTTCATCTTCATCATTAGGTACATCCAATGGAAAATTTTTGTCTGCTACTGCCCTATCTAAGGAACTCGGCATTTCGAGTAAAGACTTAGTTTACAAAATGGAGAACCTAAATTGGATTGAAAAGAAAAATGACGAATGGGTTTTGACTAGTATTGGAAAAAGTAAAGGTGCAGAAATGAAGAAGGGACAGTATGGGGAGTATATTGCTTATCCTGAGACTGTTATTAACGAATTGTCTTAGTGGAAAGAACTAAAAATATTCTCAAAAGTCAATGGTTATCAATAATATTGGTTATTGGTCTCGTTGTTACTTCAGTTGTTATTGCACAGCTAAAGAAAAAGGTAAAGTTCTTGAATTATCAGATTTCAAATCTCGAAGAAAATATAATTAACTTAGAGAATGAAAAAGAAGAACTAGAAAGCCAAAAAGAAGAATTAGAAAATGAAATTGAAAACTGTAAATCTGAGCGAGACGAACACGAAAGCAATTCAAGTAATCAGTCTTACTATAATTCGTCATTGCAATATGATAATGATGATTTAGAAAGCGAGTTGGATGATTTGCAAAGAAAAGTCAGATATTTAGATGATGAGTTAGAAGAATGTCAACAAAAACTTAGCGACTGCAATTAACAATGTTTAAATTTAAAAGAAGCAAATGCACCTAAACTACAATTCCATGAAAATTAAGTTAATCACACTATTCACAATTTTAACAATCACAAAAACATTTTCACAAGTCACTTCAAATCAAACAAATAATAATATTTGGGTGGCTAAAGAATTTAGTAAAGACATAGCACTCTATAATTCAAAAAAATTTTTGTTTAAAAATGTTTTAGGTGTGTCTCCGGAAGTTGTAAAATTTGAAATCATTCCACTTGCAGCTGCAAGTTCAGGAGAATTGACAACTTTGCTTTACAAATGTGAAAGTAAACAGAAAGAAGGACTAGTGCTTGGGTTTTATGGAAATTACTGGAATGAAGCTGGAGTATTATATCAAGGCTTTGCCTTTAAAAATTTTGAAAAAAAGCAGGCCATAGAATTTTTGAGTCAAATTAGTGATGCAATTCAAAATAATATTAAGTTTCTTGATGCAGATTCTGATAATAATAACATTTACTTTAAATTTGATGATATTGATGTTTTGATTTGGTCAACATTAGATAATTACACTATCCGATTATTTTGGAGCGGCTTTGATAGCTCCTGGGAAAAAACGGCATTCAATCGTTCGAAAAGGAGATTTGAAAAAAAAATTAAATAAACTATATCCTTTCTCAATAAAGAAATTAACATCTTCGATTTAAGTCAGAGTTGTACTTGGCAGTAAACCAACTTTTTTAGTGTAAAAATTTCCAAACATGAAACTTACCTTGCTCCTTTTTCTTTTCCTTTTCCTCCAATCCCCCAGCCACCACCCCATCACCATCCTCCAATCCCACCTTCTCCTAAACGGCACTTGGAATTGGTATCGAACATACCAAGATTATGATGGAGATTTCCTAAACAGAAATGAAACTCCCATCTTTTCCTCGCCAAGCAGCATTACATCATAACCTTCAATTTCCATCCCTATCATTCTTGAAATGATTTAAAATGATTTAAAAACCCATTGTTCCTTCCTTCCCAATTTACGCCTCAATAAAGATGCTGATAACATCGCCTGCTGCCAAGCAAAGAAAGTGCTATCTTCGATTCAAGAGAACGGCGTGCCCGGCAGCAATGCTAAACGTTATAACCAATGGTAGGACAACCGTAGACGAACCGAAAAAACAATTTTATGAAAAATCTTTTGCTTATAATAATTTTCTGTTCGGCAATTTGGTCTTGCTCTAATCAGACTCCCGATAATTCAATTTCTAAAGACACTTTAGAAAAAAATGACATTTTAATCATGCAGTCGGACACAGCAAAAATTCAGATTAATGCAACTTTTCCATTTGGCTGTGCCGACCTGATAAAATTTAAATATCCAAAGCGTTGGGAAGGAGACCTCGAAAATTATGGACATCTCAAAAAACCTAAAGGGCAAGAGTTTGAAGATATCGGTCAGTGTTTTAATACGATCAATTCAGCTAAAACAATAAAATCACCAAGACTCCGAAAACTGGAGTTAATGGAAATTGGCGACATTTTTAAGAACACCAATAACTTGGATACAGTAATGCAAATATCAATTGACAATTGCAGGTATCGTTTGCCGAACATTGGCATCTACGAATGTTATTATTCATACCAACGCTATGGCAACTTAATCCTTCTTGACCCTAAAACGAATGAGGGTAAATTGTTGAACATTTATGCTAACGACTTAGGGGGCGACTCACATACCACACTGCGATATTTTTATATAGACAAAAATGAAATACATATTTTTGAAGGCATTTGCTATGATGACGGTTGTAGCCTAGACGAGAAAATTAAAATTATTATAAATCAAAACGGAGAAATAAAGATAAACCAAATGCGGAAATAACACGAACTGACAAAACCACTAGTTATAACATCACGTACAATCAAGACACAGTTCACGTATCGCTGGAAACTTTTTGGATAGGAATACTCTGATTTTCCGTTCAGAATTTTATCTTTGAGAGTCGCCCTGCTTGTAGCTGTGAACGTTACATATATCTATTTCTCCACCCATGAAAACTCTACTACTATTTTTTCTCTGCCTCGCCTCCATCTTTTCCAATGGCCAAGCCCCAATCACCATCCCCCAATCCCACATCTTCCTAAACGGCACGTGGAAATGGTATCGAACAGACCATGATTATCGAGGAGACGTACAAAACAATAATGAAACTCCCGAATTTTGCTCTTGCACAAAGAAAATTGTTTTCAGAGATCATAGTATTTTGGAATACTATTCCAATGATACATTGATTTCGTCGGAAAATTATACAATTGAAAATTCAAGTATGGATCCGAAAGACGTTTTAATTTTGAGGAGTAAAGAATTCAGCGGTTTTTTGAAATTCTCATTGGGGGCAAGCTCCACAGGGGCCAATTCAGACAGTTTGGGAATTGGGTGGTTTGGGAGTTGTGCTACGTTGAGGTATTTTATGAGGGAGAATGTGGGTGGGAAATAGGTCTGCTCTACTCTTTGCATTTCTGAACTAGCTTTTTGTGGGGTATTGCGAATTCTTATGCGACCTCTTCGGAGACGTTTAGCGGAAACATTTTCTCTTAATATAATGCGAACTTTTCGATGGAATTCAATTTGTGGAGATTTGATATTTACATTTGCAAACAAAAAGCCGGTCTCAAGCTTTGAATAAATTTATTTACATTCGCTACTTATCCATTATAGAAATTGAAATCAATATTTGCTACCATATTATTGGGCAGATGGTAAAAATTTCTCATGGATACCTGCTTAAAAAAGTACTATGACAAAAGACAACGCAATTAAAATATTTGAAAGTAAGCAAGTGCGCACCCATTGGAATGCAATAACTGAAAAATGGTATTTTTCGGTTATTGATGTTATTGAAATATTAACTGGAAGTTCTATTCCAAAAAGATATTGGACTGATTTAAAAAAGAAATTAACTAAGGAAGGAAGTCAGTTGTACGATAAAATCGTACAACTGAAATTTGAAGCTACGGATGGCAAAAAATATGCTACTGATTGCCTAGATACCACAAATTTATTCCGTCTTATACAATCCATTCCATCGCCAAAAGCAGAACCTTTTAAACTTTGGCTGGCAAAAGTGGCATCGGAAAGGCTGGATGAAATGCAAGATCCTGAATTAAGCATTGATAGGGCTTTGGAAAACTATATGAATTTAGGTTATTCTGAAAATTGGATCAATCAACGGTTAAAAAGTATCGAAATACGAAAAGAACTTACCAATGAATGGAAAAAATGAGGATTGAAAGCTGGACAACAATTTGCAACATTAACGGATATTATTAACAAAGCCTGGGCAGACAAAACAACTAAAGAGTACAAAGTCCTCAAAGGGTTGAAAAAGGAAAACCTGAGAGACAACATGACCAACACCGAACTTATTTTAAATATGCTAGCCGAGGCTTCTACTAAAGATATTTCTGCTGCAACTAATCCGGAAACATTTGAGGATAGTAAAAAAGTTGCCAAACAAGGAGGTAATGTAGCTAAAGTTGCTATGAAAGAGTTGGAAGCCAAAACAGGAAAAAAGGTAGTGTCTGCTTTAAATGCAAAAGGTGCATTGAAAGAAATTACAACCCCTAAAGTAAATCCCGGTAAAAAAAACAAGAAAAAAAAGAAATGAAAGCAATAAAATAATTGAATTAAACCATAATGCGCCTAATAACCTGGAACAGCCAAGGAGCTTTCCGAAAAAAAGCTGATCTCATTTTGGAGTTGCAGCTGGATATTTTAGTCGTGCAAGAGTGTGAGCATCCTGACAAATTAAAATTTAATTCAACGACACCAAAGCCTACTGACATGTTTTGGTATAGCGACGGTGGTAAAAAAGGTATTGGGATCTTTTCGTATTCCGGATACAAATTTGAACTTCTCCCCTGCTTCAATCCGGAATTTCGGTATGTGCTTCCGATTCGTGTTTCGGGTAACGGACATACATTCACATTCTTTGCGATCTGGGCAATGGACAATAAAGAAAATCGTAACGCGCGGTACATTGGTCAGGTTTGGTTTGCAATCAATCATTACAAAGACTTACTCGGCAAGTCAACTATTTTAATCGGAGATTTTAACAGCAATAAAATATGGGATTACAAGGACAGAGTTGGATCTCACTCAGATGTTGTTCAGAAACTTGCGGAAAATAAAATTCATAGTGTTTATCATTCAATATTTCAAATTGAACATGGGCAGGAAACATTGGGTGGTTTGGAAGTTGTGCGACGTTTAGGTATTTTGTGACGGAGAATTCGAACGGGAATTAGTTTAGCTCTACTTTTACCTAATGCTAAATCGAATAAAAACAGAATGAAAAAAATACTTTCATCAAAACAGCAAGAAGAACTTCTTAAAACATTGAAAGCTCGTTTCGAGAAAAATATAAATCGTCACGAAGGCTTAGATTGGGACAAAGTACTAGTAAGACTGAAAACCAAATCTGAAAAAATGTGGTCGCTCAATGAAATGGAAAACACCGGTGGAGAGCCTGATGTTGTTGGCATGGATAAAAAGACAGGCGAATTCATTTTTTATGATTGCGCAGCTGAAAGTCCGGTAGGTCGCAGAAGCCTGTGTTATGATTACGAAGCACTCAAATCGAGAAAGGAACACAAACCGAAAAATAATGTCATAGATATGGCCGCCTCCATGGGCATCGAACTTTTATCAGAAGAGCAATACAGGAAACTTCAGAAGCTTGGGAACTTTGATCTAAAAACATCAAGCTGGATAAAAACACCTCCGGAAATTCGTGAACTTGGAGGTGCAATTTTTGCGGATAGACGATATAACGCTGTCTTCGTTTATCACAATGGCGCTCAATCGTACTATGCCGGAAGAGCATTTCGCGGTGTTTTGTTTGTTTAATTTAAAGATCAATTTAAAATGGACCCTTACAACGAAACTGCAAAAACCTGGAACAAAGTAGCTGCCATCTATCAGGAGAAGTTTATGAATCTTGATATTTATAATCAATCTTATGAGACCTTCATCGATGCGATTCCAAAAACCAATGCCTCCATATTTGAAATTGGTTGTGGTCCCGGAAATATAACGAAGTATCTTTTATCAAAACGATCTGATCTTAAAATCTATGGCATTGATGTGGCACCAAGTATGATCGAACTTGCAAGACAAAACAATCCAACTGCAAAGTTTGATGTAATGGATTGCAGAAATATTGGGGAAATTAATCAAGACTTTGACGGAATTGTCTGCGGATTTTGTTTGCCCTACTTATCTGAAGGTGATGCGAGAAAACTTCTAATCGATTCTTTCAACCTGTTAACAGAAAACGGGATGATGTATATTAGCTTTGTTGAAGGAGATCCAAACGATTCAGGTTTTAAAACCAGCAGCACGGGCGATCGGGCATATTTCTATTACTATGAACTGGAAGAATTAAAAAAACAACTTATTGAGAGTGGATTTGGCATGCCGGAAATTTACAAAGTAATTTATAACAAGAATGAAAAGGAAGTTGAAACTCATACAATTGTTTTAACAAGAAAAAGATAATTATTCACTGGAGCTAGGCGGAATTTTAAAATTCCGCCTAGCATTTGGGAATAATTTCATTTAAGATTTACATATCCACGCTAGTGATTAAAAACTCCGTCCTCCGATTTTGTGATCGACCCGTGTCTGTTGTATTGTCGGAAATGGGTTTAGTGTCACCGTAACCTTTTGATGATAGACGTGATGCAGGAATTCCGGCTGCTATCAGATAGTCATAGACAGTTTTTGCACGTTTCTCTGAAAGCGTTTGATTGTAGGGTTTGCTACCAACATTGTCAGTATGACCGCTGATCTCAAAATGAACTTTCGGATTTTTGTTAAGAAAGTCCATCAGTTTTGTAAGCTCAGTTTTCGATTCATCTTTCAGATCAAATTTGTCTGTCTCATAAAAAATGTTTTTCAACACGATAGATTGTCCGGCTTTGATCGGTTTCATTGGAACATCTTTCAACACAGGATCTTTTGCCGACTTTGCATCTTTTAGTTCGAAGTTATCGGAATAGAAAATGTAACCGTCTTTAGAAACATTCAATGCATACGTTTTTCCTGCCGGTAAACAAACAATGAATTGTCCACTCACAGAATTCGATGTAGAACGTACAACAATTTTTCCTGTAGCCAGATCGATCAATTCAAAGGAAGCTCCGAGCGGTTTCTTTGTATCTACGTCATACACTTTTCCTTTCATGTAAGTGACGGGCTGCGGCCGAGCTTTCTCATACAAATTGAACTGGTAAAGATCCTCTCCTCCTTTTCCTCCCGGACGATCAGATGAAAAGAAACCGACTTCCCCATCGGGACTTACTAAAAGTGATGCTTCATCATTCGGTGTGTTGATCGGATAACCAATGTTCACAGCTTCTCCCCATTCTCCATTTGGTTCTCTCTTACTGTAAAAAATATCCTGCCCTCCCATTCCTGTATGTCCATTCGAAGAGAAATAGATCGTCTGATCATCAGGGTGAATGAAAACTGATAATTCATCCGCGGAAGTATTGATCTTGTCGCTCACAGAAACAGGATCTGACCAACGCGCGTCATCGCCTATTCTGCTCATAAAAATATCGTGCTGACTAACATTATTAGATCCTTTCACTGCACGTACAAAATAAAGTGTGCGTCCATCGGACGAAAAGGAAGGCTGACTTTCCCATGCACCTGAATTGACAGGAATTTCAAGATTCCGTGGATTGGTATATTTGTCGCCTACTTTTTTAGCGATGAAAAGATCGCAACTTCCATTTGTTTTGCGTTGTGTTGTCGAAGTATTGAATAGTTCTTCACAGGCT
>Ga0116177_10004639_pt1 | contig 10003 bp, 10 predicted proteins | sample AD_STIC10_MetaG_FD_89750 | JGI IMG/M metagenome (GOLD analysis project Ga0116177, IMG submission 89750) | Active sludge microbial communities of municipal wastewater-treating anaerobic digesters from USA - AD_STIC10_MetaG | ecosystem: Engineered > Bioreactor > Anaerobic > Digestate | place: USA...
GCAAAGCCGGCATTTGTTCCGGCTTTCCTGATCTCTTCAGACAGGGCAGGGGCATTCAGACGGTTTACCGGCTCATTGATTAGCTCCCGTACAATATAAACAGCATCTGTAAGTTCGTCCAGCCATTTGAAATCATCATCCGGGATATTCCCGAAAAGAAGCAGCCTCGAAGGATATTTCTTGTTATTCTCAGGATCCTTTTTTGTAAGATATTTCTCAAAAGAATAAAAACTGAGAATCAGGCCCTCGGTAAAGGCTTCGACTGCGCCTGCAGTATCCGGATCGGAGGATATTACCAGCTCTTCGTGATTACCTGCCCTGATAATTTTGCTCAGGTTGCTGGCTGTCTTCCTTAGCTCTTCCCATATCCTGAATTCCGGGAGCGATTTCCCGGTTCTGACAATATAAGTTGTTTTGAAATATGAATTGATAACCACGTGTTTTTCCCCGGCCAATAACTGTTTCAGGGCATATTCCTTCTCCGCCTTTGAAAGGAGGATGAATTCAGGGATTTCATCCCTGCTTATGATACACACTACTGACTGATCGGGAGATATTTGTGAGATTCTGGAGATAACAGGTTTCATTCCTTTTGATTTTTAAGATTGTAAAGTTAATTAAATTTTGAAAGTTCAGGATATAAACCATTACCTTTGCCCCGATGTCTGTAAATGATTTTGAATATGATATAGCCTGACCTTTAACACCTTTTCCGTCTTATGGATTTTGAAAAGATATATAGAAAAGCACTCGATCTCATACCCGTTACTCCCGAAGAGGGGACAGCTCTTTATCAATTTGCTCCCCTCGATGAGCTTATTTTCATTGGAGATCTCCTGAGGCAGGTACATAATCCCGGAAAGAATGCGGGATGGATGATTGACAGGAATGTCAACATAACCAATATCTGTTTTTCACAATGTCTCTTCTGTAATTTCTGCCGAAAGAAAAATGCACCTGATACATATATAACCTCGGTTTCCGATTACATCAGGAAAACAGATGAGATGACCGCGCTGGGAGGTGATCAGCTTCTGCTCCAGGGGGGCATGAATCCTGAACTTGGACTGAGCTATTACATCTCTCTCTTTAAAACTCTTAAGGAGCTTTACCCTTCACTGAAGCTTCATGCGCTGGGACCGCCTGAGATTGTTTTTCTTTCAAAAAAAGAGAAACTCACTTATCATGAAGTGCTCAGCCGGCTAATTGAAGCCGGACTCGACAGCCTGCCCGGTGCGGGTGCAGAAATCCTGTCTGACCGGGTAAGAAAAATCATCTCTCCGGCAAAGGCAACATCCGAAGAGTGGCTCGAAGTTATGAGACAGGCTCACAGGTTAAACCTTCCCACCTCTGCAACAATGATGTACGGGCATGTGGAAACCATCCAGGAACGGATCGGACATCTGGTAAAAATCAGGGAACTTCAGTCAGAAAAGGCTCCTGACCACTATGGCTTTATAACATTCGTTCCCTGGCCCTTCCAGGACAAAGGGACCATTCTTTCGGAAAAGTTCGGAATAAGAAGCAGTTACACAGTCCCTGACTACATAAGGCTTATTGCTGTCAGCCGGATCATGCTTCACAATATCAGGAACATCCAGGCATCGCTGCTGACGGTTGGCAGGGAAACGGCAATTATGTCATTGAATGCCGGTGCAAATGACCTTGGATCCATAATGATCGAAGAGAATGTTGTGAGTGCAGCCGGAGGCGGGAACCGCTATGATGCTGAAAATATTCAGTCGATAATCAGGGAGGCTGGTTTTAACCCGGTGAGAAGAAATCAGAAATATGAACTCGTCGTATCCTAAAAAGCCTCAACCAGGATATTCACGTTCATTATTTTACAGCCAGAATTATTATCTGAGTGACCGTTTATTTTTTCAGGCAGGCTTTATATTCCCTGAATCAGGCGCGCGGGCCCTCTGCCCTGAAACAACAGGGATCAGGAAGAAAAAAGGGACTTTATTATCAAAGTCCCCCGAAAATATCCTTAATCTTCGTGATTACTTTAAATCACCGGCTTCCTTTTCTTCTCTTTCAGTATCCAGCTTGGAAGCCTTTTTAAATTCTTTCATCCCCTGCCCGATTCCCTTCATCAATTCAGGAATTTTCCTGCCACCGAAAAGCAGAACAACCACAAGCAGTATCAGGATTATTTCAGTCGGACCAATTCTTCCCATCTCAGTAGATTTTTAAAAGTTTATACAAAGTTATAAATACTTTGGTTAAATGGGATACTTTCTGAAAAATATTTCAATGCAGGTGGGATCAGACGGTGCACCAAATGTCAGAATAAGGCTGCATAACACCATATCCTTTCTGTTTCCTGTCATTTTCTCAGAAGTCTCAGGATATCATTGCCGTTGGCAAATATGAGCAGCCCGAAAAGAATTATCATACCGGTAATCTGGGCATATTCGAGAAATTTATCGCTGGGTTTTCTTCCTGTTATAACCTCATAAACAAGAAACATCACATGTCCGCCGTCGAGTGCCGGGATTGGAAGGATATTCATAACTGCCAGGATAATTGACAGGAATGCGGTGAGATTCCAGAAAGAATGCCAGTCCCAGGTCCCTGGGAAAATACTGCCTATAGTAATGAATCCCCCGAGTGATTCATATGCTTTGGTATGCCTTGAAAAAATAAGTTTAAACTGCTTCAGGTAATCTCCCACGGTCTTGAATCCTTTAGCGATTCCGGCAGGAACTGATTCAAGCAACCCGTAATTGATTGTTTTCAGCTCAAAGATCCTGTCAAGCGACCTGGAACTGTAAACTCCCAGCATTCCACCCGAAGAAAGCATTACCGGTATATCATTAATTTCGTCTTTCCGCAGGATATTCAACACAACGGTTTTGTTCCTGTTTTCGAGAAGATATCCCTGAAATTCATCATACCATTCAAACTTAAGTCCGTCAATGCCCAGGAGTTCGTCACCTGCAAGCACACCTCCGTTTTTTGCGGGAGATTCTTTTCCGAATGCCGTAATTATAAACGGGCCGAAAGGAGTTCTGGGTTCGATCAGGCCTTTTCCCCTGATCATTTGCGGAATAAGTTCGGCAGGGATTGGAATATTCAGGAATTCACCATTTCTTTCAACCTGTATGGATTTCCTGTTGTTAAGCACAATATCAGGGGTGATTTGCATGAAGTTTTCAATATACTGATTGTCAACACTCAGGATCTTATCTCCATTCCTCAGTCCAATGTTATAGCCAACGGTATCGGTCACTATACCATATTTCACATTGGCAGTAGGAAGGTAGGTTTCTCCCCAGGCATAAAGTACGAAAACATAAATCAGCATTGCCAGGATGAAATTAAACAGTACTCCTCCTGTCATAATGAGCAGTCGCTGCCCTGAAGTCTTCGACCTGAACTCCCATGGCTGGGCAGGCTGTTTCATTTGCTCCTTATCCATTGATTCGTCAATCATTCCCGATATTTTGACATAGCCGCCGAGCGGTAACCATCCCAATCCGTATTCGGTCTCTCCCTTCCTGAACTTGAAAATTGAAAACCATGGATCGAAAAAGAGATAGAATTTCTCCACTCTTGTTTTAAAGATCCTGGCAAACACGAAATGGCCCAATTCGTGAATTATCACCAGAATTGAAAGACTCATTACAAACTGGAGTATTTTTATCAGAACAGTCATGCTTTTTTGTTAAGTCCGTTAATAAAATTCAGGGCAATTTCCCTTGCCCTGTTGTTGGATATTTCGAGTAATTCCAGCCCCGGGGAGGAGACAAATTCAGCTTGTTCCATGGTATATTCGACCAGGTCAGACATTTGCAGAAATCCGATCCTGTCGGCAAGGAAAGCGCTGACAGCCACCTCATTTGCTGCATTCATAATACATGGCATATTCCCGCCCCTTCCAAGGGCTTCAAAGGCCAGAGCCAGGTTCCTGAACCTGGATACATCGGGTTCGAGGAAGGTCAGAGTCTGATTCTTTTTGAGGTCCAGTTTCGGAAGATCAGAGGGGTATCTTGAAGGATAGCTGAGAGCGTAGAGAATAGGGATTCTCATATCGGGCGCACCCAATTGTGCTTTCACCGAACCATCGGCAAAATGTACCATTGAATGAACTATGGACTGCGGATGTATCAAAACTTCAATCTGGCCGGGATTCAGGTCAAAGAGCCATTTTGCTTCAATGACTTCCAGTCCCTTATTCATCAGCGAGGCGGAATCAACGGTAATTTTATTTCCCATGTCCCATTTCGGATGCTTCAGGGCTTCAGAGGGTTTTACCTGTTTCAACATTTCGCATGAATAATTCAGGAATGGTCCTCCCGAGGCAGTGAGCGTGATTTTTTCAACTGGATTGCCGGTTTCACCGGCCAGGCACTGGAAAATTGCAGAATGTTCTGAATCTACCGGGATAAGTCTGCTTCCCGAGTCGAGGCTCAATTTCCTGATAATTTCGCCGGCAACCACCAGGGTTTCCTTGTTTGCGAGGGCGATATCCTTGCCGGCCCTAATGGCAGCTATTATTGGCTTAAGGCCTGAATATCCCACCATTGCTGCAAGCACCAGGCTGGAGTCTGATTCGGCTGCAATCTTTTCTACAGCGTCTTCACCTGCATAAACTTTCACCGGAAGGTCTCTGACAAGTTCCTTTAGCCGGGCATAATGGGCCTTATTTCCAATTACAACCGAACCGGGACCGAATTTTCTCGCCTGTTGTGCAAGCAATTCAATATTGTTTCCGGCAGTAAGAACTTCAACCTCAAAATCAGCGGGAAACCTGGATATTACATCCAGTGCCTGCCTGCCTATCGATCCGGTTGAGCCCAGTAAAGCAATTCTCTTTGACATGTCCTGCCTGTGAGGTTTAGAATATTATGTGTTTCTCCGGATCCAGGGGATTTCCCTTGTACCATATCTCCAGGTGAAGGTGGGGTCCGCTTGTGTAGATCTCCCCGGAATCACCTACAATAGCTATTGCTTCCCCGGTTCTAACAAGGTCTCCCGTTTCCTTAAGAAGCGAGGCATTATGCTTGTACACCGATATTATGTCATTCGAATGCTGTACTTCAATCACGAACCCTGTTTCCATAGTCCAGCCCGTGAAGATCACCGTTCCCCCCAACATTGCGTTTACTGGTGATTTTGGCCGGGTAACGATATCGGTACCATAATGTTTCAGCCTCGAATTAAATTTGCCGGATACAATGCCTTTCACAGGCGGGAAGAAATGCAGACTGGCCATGTTTGTAACGGCTTCGGGTAATACGGGACCTGATGAAAGGCTAAATCTCGATTCTTTCTCAACCTGGGCCCTCAGGACAGAATCTTCGGGAGATTTTCCAAAACTTATTGTTTTGTAATTTTTGGTTGAGTCAGTAAGGGAAAAAATCTCCACTGGCTTCTCACCGGAAATTATTGCATTGAGATTGGCAAAATATTTATCCCTCAGATCAACCTCCCTTTCCAGTGAATCCAGCCTTATTGCACTCAACAGAATATTTCGTCTCATGGTAACATTTGGATACCCCGGAATAAATTCCCTGAGGTTTGTGAATGCAATCAGACAGGTGGTTGATCCAATGATGAAAAAAACGAGGAATGTTATAAGCAGGAAAGCATTGTACTGTGTAAGTCTTATCCTCCAGACCTCCTCAAAAGTAGTATCGTTAGTGACAGAAAACCGGTACTTGTCGCGCCAGTTCTTTTGCTTTTTGTTTTCGTTCTTCGACATACTCAATCTTTTGCCAGGCATGCAAAGATAGCAAACCTCCTGTAAAGAAATTAAACGCCGGTTGAAATGTAAAGTAAATATCTAGACTTAAATCACTTTCACCGGTTTGTCCTCACTCTGCCATAAACCGTGTTTTGTACATACCGACATTGCGGAAAGATTCATTGAGACCTCGGGTGCCACAATAAAGAAATCAACTTCGGCATGCGAAGGCATATTTCCATAAACGCCGGCAGTATAGCGTGCCTCTGCAAGCAGGGTCTCCCGGTTCCAGAGCTGTATGAGGCTTATGAAATGGTCGTGTTCATCGGGATGCGGATAATCGTTCCCAAGCTTCACTTTAACCCTGAACTTTTCACCCCGTTTAACTTCATCAGGGCAGACGACATGCGGCATATGGCGGTCGAGATAATCACGTTTTATTTCCTTTTCCTCCTTCTCGATTTCAAGAGCCTTGAAAACCCGTGGCATATTAGTAAGTTTTAAATTATTTATTCATTAAAATCATGTTTGCAGCAGGCACTGCAAAATTATTAATTAACTGCCGACAGACAATTTAATTGTCATGGAAAAAACTGATTTGTTGAACAAATATCCGTATCAGCAAATGTCGGGGCAGGATTGAAAAAGGTGCATAAAATTTGTCATTTCGAAGATATGTATTAAATTTGCACCAATCCTGCGGGGTGGAGCAGTGGTAGCTCGTTGGGCTCATAACCCAAAGGTCGGAGGTTCGAATCCTCCCTCCGCTACAAAGAAAAAGCCCTGTCGCGTTAGCGACGGGGTTTTTTATTGAATGTCCGAAGAAAGCTCGCTTTCTGAAGGACGTGAAAATAAAAAACCCAGGCAGCCGACGGAGGAGGCTGACAGGGCTTTTTCTTTGGGCTGTCACCCCTCCCAGGATCATGAAATAATCCTCCTTATATTATATTGAGCTAAAGCCCCTTTCAAATCCCAGATCTTCAATACCGTTGGCTAAAGCCAACGGCAATTGAAAATCCGACAGACGCTGAAGGCGGTTGCGGGGATTTTGAGTTGTCAGGCATCCCCCAGCAGGATCACGAGCTTCGCCCGTCCCTGCTGAAAGCTATGACGGGCGAAGCGAGTAATCCTCCCGATCCAATTTTATGAGGTCAGGGGATCATTCCTACGAATCGTTACAGTGTAAATCAGGCAGCTAATGGATTGCGTGGTCAATCCTTAATAAACCAGGTTCGATAATAATTTTACTGGCGCTGATAATTCAATTTAAGTCTTTCAAAAAGTTCATTTAAGACACAAATACAGGATAAACGGGCTTCTACTCCTTGCTTGTAAAGCGACTGGATAAATTCTTCAAATTCTTACTTAAACCTGATCTTCTTTAATGCCTCCTCAGGAATTTTAAATAATTCATTTTCATTCATTTTACTGCTAATTAGGATTTAAATTTAAACTCTTATTCAAGGCAACCGGTTTTGAGCCCGTTTTCCAGCTCCAACCGGTTGAAATCCCTAATCAGCTAGCAATTCATTTGCACAAAATTCTTTACACTGCTACAAAAATGAAAGTTATGTGTGAGTTAATTGTAGGGCAAATTTTTGGTTTTTCATGATGTAATAAGGTTTCATTCTTCAGCCGCCTTTCCTTTCTGACGGCAGGGACTGGCTGGAAGGCCCCTTACACAAACAAATGCCGGAGGGAGGCCTGTGCGGTTTGCGTAATGTGCCTGACAGCGAAGGGAAGGTCTCAATCGACAGTGAAACATAGCAAGAATCATAATTTATATTCAAAAATTTATTAACACTATCATTACAATATTTGCAGGTGTTAATTAGTGTTTATAATTTTGTATTATGAGACCATTTATACGTACTATAGAAACTTTGGAATTGGATGGAGGCACTCTTTGTCTGAATTTTGTGAATTCAGTAAAGAATCGTTTCGAAAAACCGGTTTATGAGTTTATTAAAACACCTGATGACTGGATTTTATGGAGTCACAGAACACAGATTTGTAGTGAATTAACAAAGCAGAGGTTAAGCAAGTATGTTTCTGAGAATAAAGAGAAAGCTCTTAAGGAACTTAAAAGAATAATCGAGGTAAGAGAAGTGCTTTATGGAATATTTCGCAATATAGCACTGAAGAAATCACCTTTAACTGAAGATATTCGAATTTTTAATTCTGAACTTTCTTTCTCTTTTGGCTTCTTGAATATTGAAATTGGTGATAACCTGGAAACCATTCCAATCTGGAATTATAAAGAAACTGATCTTCTTTATTCTTTACTACCAATAATGAAATCCGCCTATGAATTATTGACAACTGATTTAAAGGAGCATATTAAAGAATGTCCTAATTGTGGCTGGTTATATCTGGATAAAAGTAAAAACAATAGCCGGATATGGTGCAATATGAAGACCTGTGGAAATACCATGAAGAGCAAGAAATATTATGAAAAGAGCAAGATTCTTGCTAAAAAGTAAAAAACCCTGTCCTGATTTGATTCAATCAGAATTACTTTTTTCAATGACGGTGAAAATTTAAAATTAAAATGCTCATATAATGAAAAGCTGGCTTTATTTTGTTATTGCACTTATGTTATATATGCTGATTCATGAAGGGCATCATGCATATATTGCATTATTGTTCAATGAGTTTGATGCAATCAAATTCCATTGGTACGGACCTGAAGTTTTATTTAAATCCCCGATTGCAGAAAGAACTTCTGAGATTAAGTGGTTTCTAATATCAGGCATCAGTAATTTAGTCACACTTTTGATTGGTTACTTGTTATTTATAGTGAAGGTGAAAATTATAAATATTAAAATTTCTTCCCTTCGGAGTATTCTATATTATGTAACAATTGTATTCCTGTTGTTTGATGCCGTGAATCTTTCAATCGGACCTTTCTTTTATGGAGGTGATATAAACGGGATTTCGACCGGACTTAAAATAAAACCATGGATTATTCAAATACTCTTTGGTGCCATTCTGCTAATTAACAGGGAGTTAATAGTAATGTTTATGAAACATTTTGGTATTAAGTCCAATAATATTTTGTTTAAACCATGGTATCGTGAACGATAGTTTTAAAATTGATATTGAAAGCATTATGATGCATTCAGATATTATCAGTTCGATTTTTTCTTTCATAGTAAACGCAGGTTATGTGGCAAAAATAACATCAATAGAACATCTTAAAGAATTAGAAGATGATCTGGCTATAAGAAAAAGAAAAGATAAATTTGATGAGAACTTTTATAAGGAGCGTCTGACATCATTTAAATTTACTACGGATACAGTATTACCTGATGCTAAATCAATAATTGTAATTGCGGTGCCCCAACCTACAGTTGTTTTAATTTTCAGAAGAAATGGAATAGATCAACAGGTAATAATACCTCCTACTTATGATTATTCTGTAAACATTGAAATTGAAAAACGATTAAAAGAGATTATTAAACCGGAAGGCTTTAATATTTGTACAACATCCATTCCTCTGAAACTTATTGCAGTTAGAAGTGGTTTAGCTGAATATGGGAGGAATAATATATGCTATATACCAGGCAAAGGTAGTTTTTTCAGGTTAATGGCATTTTTTTCAAATCTGCAATGCAAAGAAGATATTTGGAAACCGGTTTGTATGATGGAAAGATGTAAAAGATGCAAAGCATGTATGTTGGCTTGTCCGACCGGCGCTATTGATGACAGAAGATTTTTAATATATGCTGAAAAATGTATTTCATTTCATAACGAACATGGAATAGATTTTCCCGAAAACATTGATCGTTCGTTTCATAATTGTTTGTTAGGTTGTCTTAAATGTCAAATTGTTTGTCCTGAAAATAAAAAAACAGTTAAATGGTTTGAAGTAGGGGCACAGTTTTCTGAATTTGAAACATCTGTTATTCTTAATGGCATATCGTTGAAAGAAATTCCATATTCAACTCAAAAAAAGCTGGACAGACTGGGATTGATTGATGATTATTCACTACTGGCACGAAATCTGAGTGTATTGTTAGAACCTTCATGACGAAATGAGACAAAGTCTAAGAATTTGTCGGCGTCACATCAACCATCCAGGGTCTAAGGGTGATGCTTCGGAATATGAGTGGATTGCTTGGTTAAGGAAGTATCTACCTGAAAGGTATAAAGTAGATAAAGCATTTGTAGTTGACCATGAAGGTTTTATAACTAAACAATTAGATGTTGTAGTTTATGATCGACAGTATTCACTTTTTGTTTTTCATCATAATGGAATCATTTACGTTCCTGCCGCAATGAATATCACAGAGTATGCGAAAGCAC
>Ga0116177_10004648_pt1 | contig 9994 bp, 9 predicted proteins | sample AD_STIC10_MetaG_FD_89750 | JGI IMG/M metagenome (GOLD analysis project Ga0116177, IMG submission 89750) | Active sludge microbial communities of municipal wastewater-treating anaerobic digesters from USA - AD_STIC10_MetaG | ecosystem: Engineered > Bioreactor > Anaerobic > Digestate | place: USA...
TGCCGACACATCAGCAAGCTACGCCATCGCCGCCACGATCACCAGCGACACCAGCGCGTCCTACGCCATCCGCACAAGCGCCAATGCCGACACATCGGCCAGCTACTCCATAGCAGCCCCGGTCAGCAGCGACACCAGCGCAAGCTACTCGATCCTGACCGCTGGCGCAGTCACCAGCGACACGGCATCAACCTACGCCATCCGTGGCGTGGTTCAGTCTGATGCATCGGTAGCCTACGAGCTGCGCGGCGCTGTGCAGTCCACGCTGAGTGGCGGGTATGACATTCGGCAGGCGGTGGCAAGCGACACCAGCGCAAGTTATGCAGTTACCTCGCTGGCTGTTGTCACGAGTGATCTGGTTGCCGCTTATACGGTCACTGGCACGGCTGGCCTGAGCGAAGCGGACATTGCTGCGATCTGGGCGTATGGGGTCCGCACGATCACCGGCCCCACAGCGGCAGACATAGCCGCCGCCATACTGGCCCAGGCGCAGCTCACCCCCATCTATGCCGACGCCCGCAAAATGAACGGTGCCGCCATGCTGGGCGATGGCACTGCCGGTAACCTATGGCGCGGTGAATAGCCATGCAAGGTTTTAGCTCCAGCGCGTTTGCGGTTTCGGCATTCAGCACCTCCGCCTTTGCGCTTGATTATTACTCCGGACAAATGTATCCCCTGGACGAGATCCCAGTGGGGTATCCCAACCTTGGTGATACATCTTATCCAGCTTCCTGGTTGTCGACTTCATATCCCAACCTTGGTGATACATCTTATCCAGCTTCCTGGTTGTCGACTTCATATCCCAACCTTGGTGATACATCTTATCCAGCTTCCGGTCTCCCGTTGGTTTACCCAAGCCCTGGCGGGATTATCTACCCCTTATCTGGCATAGACCGAACCTATCCACACGGATAACAATCTTCAATCCCCCGAGGTTGTATTAGTGATAAAATGTCCCCAGTAAAGTAATCGGGGGCAATTCAAATGTCGCTAGTTGTAGAAACTGGGTTGGGTTTATCAAACGCAGAGTCCTACGCTAGCGTCGCCGATTCCGTCGCTTATCATTCCGGCATCGGAGATAATACCTGGTCTGGAATCACAGCCACCGAGCAGGAACAGGCGCTTCGTAGGGCAACCGTCTACCTGGTTGGAAAATACCGGATGCGCTGGGCTGGTTCCCGTATGACAACCTCGCAGGCACTCGACTGGCCACGCTCCTCGGTTCCTGTGGTTGATACTCCGCACAGGTCCTACTACCCCAACGACTCAGTTCCACGGGAGGTGGTTGCCGCCTGTTGTGCCATGGCCCGTCGCGCTGCGGCCGGAGAGCTACTATCTGACCAGGGGCAGCGTGCCTCATCCGTCACGGTTGGACCTATCTCCAAGACCTTCGAGGCCGGTTCTACTGTGGCAACCCAGTACCCCGAGATCAACGCTCTGCTCCGTCCGCTTCTGAGGTCTGGCGGCGGACAAATCAGGATGGTTCGAGCATGAACTACGCAGCCTTGGCCAAAACAGCGCTGAAGCTGCTTAAGGACTTCGGCGGTAAGGTAACCCATCGCACCTACACAACTGGCACCTACGACCCGGCTACGGGCCTTAGCGGTGCCTCATCCGTGGACTCGACCCCAACGGGAGTGCTGCTAGACTTCGGGTCCGGGCAAACCCTGGAACGAGGAACCCTGATCCAAGGTGGTGACAAACGGCTCCTTCTGGAGCCTTCTGCTTCTGTATCCCCTCAGGACCATTTCATTGTGAATGGAACCGAGTACCTAATCGTCTCCATCGGAGAAGTGAAGCCGGCAGCGACTCGCGTCCTGTACGACATTCACCTGAAGACATGAGTTTCTCAGTAGATCTCTCCCAGTTTGTTCGCAAGACCAACGTCAAGCTGGAATCGACGGTCAAGCGAATCGTGGCAGGGGTCGCCGAATCCGTCATCGAGATGTCCCCTGTGGGTGATGCATCCTACTGGCAGTCCCCTCCTCCCAAGGGGTACCTGGGTGGACGGTTCCGCGGTAACTGGGACTACGGATTCAATTCAATCCCCGGAGCTCAATACGAGAGTATCGACCCGTCCGGGGCAACATCACTGGGTAGGGTGATGAGCGGACTGTCTGGCAAGACTGCTGTGGGAAATGTGCACTACATCACCAACAGCCTGCCCTATGCCAAGGCACTCGAAGATGGCTGGTCCCGTCAGGCTCCCCAAGGTATGGTGGGCCTCACGGTTCTCCGGTTCCAACAAATCGTGAATGGTGCAGTATGAGCGGCGTCAAGAATATCCGTATCGCCTTGGAAACCGCACTTGCGGCCATGGCTCCCTCTCTAGCTACCGCCTGGGAGAACGTCGCCTTTGCTCCTCCGGCCTCTTCGGTTCCGTATCAACGTGCTTACATCCTGTTCTCCACACCGGATAACCAGGAATTCGGAGCTAGCCATATTCAACAGGGTATCTTTCAAGTCAATCTTCTCTATCCACTGCAGGCTGGTCCTGCGGATGCAGCGGATAGAGCAGAACTCATACGGGCCGCGTTCCGTCGGGGTTTCAGCTTTACTAATTCTGGAGTGACGGTCAATATCACCAGGACCCCAGAAGTCGGGCAGGGATTGCCTGATGGCGACCGGTGGCTAGTCCCCGTCAAAGTTCGTTTCTCTTCATTCATTCTCTAGGAGCTATACCATGGCAACCACACCGGCACAAGGCCTATTCAAACAAACCATCATCGGCAAGCAAACCGGCATCGGAGTCCCCAAGACCGGAGCTGGCGGTCAGATTCTCCGCCGCAAGAGCTCCATCTTCTCTGCGTCGAGGGACACCAGCACAAACGACGAAATCGTCTCGCACCGTCAGTCCACGGGTATCACCTACGGACAGAAGAAGGCCTCGGGAAAACTCGATGGCAACCTGTCGGCCGGAACCTATGCTCAATTGGTCGCCGCCACCCTGATGCAGGACTTCGCGACGGTTGCGCCCTACGCAGCGGGCATCGATGTGACTGCTTCGGCCACCGCTCCTCAGTTCGTGGACGCCTCGGGCGGTTTCCTGACCGCCGGCCTCAAGGTCGGCATGGTCGGCCGCTGGACGGGATTCGCCGGTGCCGGTGCCACCAACAACAACGCTCGCAACTTCTGGATCACAGCACTCACTGCCACCCAGATGACCGGCATCTTCCTGGACGGCACCGCCGTCACGGCCGACGCGGCCGGAGACACTGTCACCTTCACCGTGGTCGGCAAGGTCTCGAAGGTTCCACTAACCGGCCACACCAACGACTTCTTCACCTTTGAGGAGTGGTATTCCGACAAGTCAGTCTCTGAAGTCTACCCCGACTGCAAGGTCAACCAGGTTTCCATCGGCCTTCCGTCAGCTGGACCGGCCACTGCCAGCTTCGACATTCTCGGAGTAGGAACCCGAACCATCGCCGGTTCCCAGAGTTTCACCAGCCCTACTGTGGAAACCACCAGCGACGTGCTGCAGGCACTCAATGGCTCCATCTATATGAACGGGGTGCTGGTCGATTACGTCACCTCTGTGACCCTCACACTCGACCGTGGCCTGTCCCCGGTGGGGGCTTCTATCGGAACCAACGTCTCCCCGGATATGAACCAGGGCAAGATCAAGGTCAGCGGTTCGTTCACATCGATGTTCAACGCTTCCACACTGATGGCCCTGTTCGACGCAGAAACTGCTGTCAGCCTGAACGTGGTGGCTGCTGTGGATCGCTCTGCAACCTCCAATTTCTGGGGCTGCACGATGGGCAAGGTCAAGCTCACTGGCGACGCTCCGGACGATGGCGAAAAGGTCATCATGCGTACCTACCCCTTCACCGCCGAGATCAATGGTGCCGGCGGTGCTGCACTGGCTTGGGATCAGACGATCTGCATGATTCAAGACAGCCTGGCATAAAGCACCTGTAACCCAACGGAGAATGAAATGAGTTTGAGTCTGAACGACCTGGACGCTGCCCAGAAAAGCAGCGAAGCCTTCGAGTTTGAATACCAGAATGCCCAGGGAGACCCCACCGGTATCTTCCTGTCGGTGGTTGGTAGTCAGGCCGAGAAGGTCACCGTGGCTGTGGCCAAGCTGGTAAACGAACGCCGCCGCAAGGAAGCTGCTCGTGAAGTTCAGCGGCGCCTTCAGCCCAACTCCAAGACCGTTCAGTTTGAGACTCTGGAGTCCGACGTTGAGTTCGGGCAGCGTCTGGCCGCCGTTCGTTTGGTGGGCTGGCGCGGTCCTGGTCAGGTAGATGGGCTGGACGAGGAACAGAAGGCCCGGTTCAAGGGAATCTCTGACCCCTGGACCGAGGACAATGCCCTTCGCCTGTGCCGCACCAACCGTGACATCGCTGCTCAGGTAACACTGCAGTCGGATGCCATGGGAAATTTTACGACCATCTGACCGACGAACTACTCGAGTTCGCCGCGTCAGAGTTCGTACTAGACAAAAGGCAAGAAGATGGAAAACCCATCAGGATTCACCTACAGAGCCTCTGGCTGCAGTCCGGCCGAAAGCCGGCTCAGCTCGAGGACCTTCCTGAGGTCCCACCTCTTGCGGTGCATCTCTGGGAATGGTTTCTCAAAATGAACCAAGAACGAGGATCCAACGGAATGGAAGCCAACCAACTCACATCCCAGTTCATGAAGGACTGGTGCTGGGCAAACGGGGAAACCCTGGAGCTGTGGGAACGGAAGGCCATCCGTAAGTTGGATGCCAAGTGGAAGGAAGCCCAATGAGTCAAGATATTGCCAGCCTAGGAATTGCGGTTGATGCCACACAGGCAAAGAACGCTTCCAAGACCCTGGACGAATTGGCTCAGTCCGGTGGAAAGGCCGAACAGTCCACCAATGCCCTATCCAATGCCACTGCCGTCTTGTCCAAGGTCTACGGGGACTTGGCCAAGGCAGCTGTGGCTTGGAAGGTTTACGATTACATCAAGGACGCTACCCTCCTGAACGCTCGCTATGAAACCCTGGGGATCTCGATGACCCAGATAGGCAAGAACGTCGGGTACACCGCCGAACAGATGGAGGCTGCGGCCAAAGCCTTACAGAAGACCGGCATCTCAATGACCGAGTCACGGGCCTCCGCCATGAAGCTGGTTCAGGCCCACGTCGACCTGGCCGATTCCACCAAGCTGGCTCGTATCGCTCAGGATGCCGCGGTCATCGGCGGTATCAACAGCTCGGAGGCCTTCAGTCGACTGGTTCACGGTGTTCAGTCAGCACAGGTTGAAATCCTGAGGGGTATCGGTATCAACGTGTCCTTCGAGGAGGGATATGCCAAGACCGCCGCAACACTGGGGAAGACTGCCGTTCAACTGACGGAAAACGAGAAGTCTCAGTCTCGCTTGAATCAGGTGATGGAGAAAGGCAACGAGATTGCCGGAACCTATGAAGCTGCCATGAGCACCGCTGGCAAGCAGATGTCCTCCATGCAGCGGTACACAGAAGATCTCAAGGTTAAGGTCGGGGAAGTCTTCAATGAGACTCTGACTATCGGGGTCATGGCCTTCACCGATCAGATGAAGAACCTAAATGGGGAGATGGATGCCGTAGCTGCTTCTGGGCAGCTGAATGACTGGGCTGAGGGGGTCACCAACCTATTCGTGACAATTGCGGACAATGCCAACAACCTGGTGGGCGCCCTCAAGGTTATCGGGTACACCATGGCAGCTCTGGCTGCTGCCTCGAACTTGGAAATCTGGGACAGCGCCGGCCGATCGGCCATCAAGGAACAATACGACAAGGATGTGGATGCCGTCTATGCTGGTGAGGACCGATTCGGCAAGGCACTCGAGAAACGTCGCACAGCTCGTGCTGAGGACGCCGCTAAGCTGGCTGAGATCGACTCCAGGAAGCTAGAGCAGGTTCGGTCGGACATGTCCGCATACGCTCAGGCACTGGAGCAGGGACTCCTGACCCAGCAGCAGTATGCTCAGGCTTCAGCGGCCATCATGAAGAATGCCTACGGGGACAACCACACCTATACCGATAGCACTCCAGCTGGCCCGACAACCAAGAAGGGTCCTAGCGAGTATGACACGCTGATTAAGGGCATCCAAGAGAAGATCGCCATGGACAACCTGGACATCCAGACCCAGGGCCAGCTGACCGGAGCCCAGAAGGAAGCAGCCAAGGTCATGGAGGACCTTCGTCTTGGAACCCTGAAGCTTACACAGGCTCAGAAGACCAAGCTGACAGGACTCCTGGAGACCCGGATTGCTGTGGACGAACTGAAGGGCATAGAGGAACGTGCCGCCAAGCAGGCCCAGTCAGATGCCTCGGCCAGGATCAAGGCCCAGGATGCTGCTTTCGAGGCTACTATCGAGGGTTACTACGCCTCAGAGAAAGGCGCTCGGGATGCTGTGGCTGCTGAGGAGCTTCGTATCGCTCAGTTCGGCAAGACCAAGATCCAGATTGAGGAGATGACCATTGCCACACTGGTTCTGTCTCAGACCCGGGTCAAATCCGATTCCTTCGAATACGCTTCACTCCAGCGCCAGATCGAGTCCCGTCAGGAACTGCTTGGGCTCATGAAAACCAGCAAAGGACTCGAGGACCAGAAGGCTGCCTCCGCAGCCGAAGCTGCTTCATGGAAGAGCATATGGGATTCTGTGGATAAGACTGCCCACGACACCTTCGTCAATATCTTTAATGGCGGTCAGGACGCCTTCACCAAACTGCGTGACACACTAAAGTCCACACTGCTTGACCTGCTCTACCAGATGACCATCAAGAAATGGATCGTCAACATCTCAACCAGCACCACAAGCGGCAGCGTAGTCAACGGGATCTCGGGAGTCATGGGGGGCGGCGGGTCCGGAGATATGTCGTCGGGAGCATCTGCTTTAGACTCTGTATTTAGTACAGGAATGACTAAATGGTTTACATCCTTTGGCAGCAGTACGGCCTCCATGATTGGTGATTTTGGAGCAACTCTTGTCAGTAACGGTGGGGAGATGCTTGGCGATTTTGGCGGCATGTTAATCAATAATTCCTCGGCTATTGGTGCGGCTGCGGATACCATTGGTTCTGGCATTGGCTATTTAAGCGCGGCAATTTCCGCAAGCAAAGGAGAGTGGGGCAAAGCAATAGGTCAGGGGCTTGGTACCTACTTTTTTGGCCCACTTGGGGGGACGATTGGCGGAGCCATTGGTGGTGCAATAGATAAGGCATTTGGGGGTGGGCACGAGTACCAAGTGGCGAGCGGTTTGCGCTTGCAAGCTGGGGCTAATGGGCTTACAAGCCGAGAGTTTTCCCAATGGCGCAACGATGGCTCCAGTGGGTTCTTTGGTATTGGTGGCGCTGCCCCATCTGCAGGGACTAACTACAAGGCAACAGATCCCAAAACGTCCAAAGCGTTATCGGATGCTTACAATCTAATTATTTCGCAAACTGCGTCCTTTGCAACAGCCTTGGGGCTTAATGCCGAAACTGTTAAAGGCTACACGGCAGACATTGTTATTAATACCGAGGGCCTTTCTTCCAAAGAAGCACAAGCAAAAATTGAACAAGCCTTTGTCGACCTGACAAATGGTGCAGCTTCTGTTTACGCAGATGCAATTAACCAGTTTGCAAAAGAAGGTGAAAGTGCTTCGGACACACTTGCCCGCCTTGCCACGGACTTCACTGTGGTCAACGCTGCACTTGGCACGTTTGGCGGGGCAATGATGGGTGTAAGTGCTGCGGCTGCGGCTGGGGCGAGTACTGTGGTATCCGCAATGGGTGGCCTCCAAGCTATGGCGGCAACTGTTGCGCAGATGCAGCAGGATTACTACACCAGCACCGAGCAGCGGCAAATGACTGCCGATCAAATAGCCCAGACGCTTAGCGGTGCAGGACTAAACTTTACGTCGGAGCAAATCCTAGCAGGTACCCGCCAGGATGGGCGCAATGCAATCGACATGGCAACAGCAGCTTTGGCTGCGGACCCAACCAGCGCAACGGCACAGGCACAGTATGTGGCCGTCATGAAGGTTTCCAAAGCCTATGCAACGCTGAACCCAACCCTTGACCAGCACAACCAAGCCCTAGCTGACGCAAAGAAGGCCGCAGACGGTGCCGCCAAGGCGATTAGCGGCGGAGGCGGTGGGGGTGGTGGTGGCGGCGGTTCGAGCCTGGTAGGTGCCCTCCGTGGCCTCACAGATGCCATCTACGATGAGGTGAACCGAATCAAGGGACTGGTAGCTGGCGATTCCCTGATGGGGTATGCCGAAGCACAGGCCGCCTTCGCCATTGGGACCGCCAGTGCCAGGTCCGGGAACCAGGAGGCCCTCAAAGCGCTTCCACAGCTCAGCCAGAACATGCTACAGCTGGCCGAATCTAATGCCACTTCGCTGCAGGAACTGAACTACATCCGCGGAACCACCGCCGCAAGTCTCCTGACCACTGCCGGAATGAATGGCGGGCTGCCCTCCTTCGATGTGGGCACGGACTACGTTCCCCAGGACATGAACGCCCGTATCCACAAGGGCGAAAAGATCACCCCGGCCAAGTACAATAACAACGACTCTGAGCTGGCTGGACTCCTGACGGCCATCTGGTCCAAGCTGGAGGAAGTGGTCACCGAGCTTGAGGAGATCAAGGGAACCAACAAGCGGATCAGCGACATCACCGAGAAGTCCGACACCATTGGACCAGCACCAGCGAGAGCCGTAGCATGAGCGAAGCAAACTTCACCCTGATCGTACCCATCCCCGTGGTCGATGCCACACTGAACAGCACCAATGTGGTCGAAGCAGTCATCGCAGCCTACAACGCGGGAACCACCTATGGGTCGGGGACTCAGGTTGGGGTAACGGCTGGAACCGTTCAAACCATCTACCAGTCCCTACAGGCCGCTAACATCGGCCATACCCCGTCCTCTAGCCCTACCTGGTGGCAGTACATCGGGGTGACCTACTCCGCTTACAACGTTGGAACCACCTACGCACTGGGTGACATCGTCTCGAGCATCGGATCGAATATCCACCTGCTGTACAAGTCCACCACTGCCGGCAACGTGGGTCAGGCTCTCACAGACACCACCAAATGGACTCTGCTTGGTTCAACCAATGCTCGGGCCATGTTCGACGATACCTACGGAAGTCAAACGACCAATACCGACAGCATAGTCTTCACCACTACTCCAGGGGTTCTGGTCAACTCCATGTGGTTCGGCAACCTGGATGTGGCCTCCATTCGAGTTCAACAGGCCGACAGCGGGTTTGATACCACGGTCAACCTGAACACACACAACGTCTTGAACTGGTACGACTGGTACTACATGCCGCTGATCCGACTCGGCGATCTGGCCATGGTGGGTGGCATTCCCCCTTATTCGGCGTCTGCCATTACAGTCACCCTGAGCAACGTGGGAAGCACCGCTAAGTGCGGTATTTTCGTCATGGGGGTTGCCCGGGTTCTGGGGTTGACCCAGTGGGAAATCATCGCCGGAATCCTGAGCTACTCTGGTACCACGACCGACGGGTTCGGCAACACCAAGTTCCTGCCTCGGGCTAAAGCCAAGAAGCTTAATTTGGAGGTTCGAATCACCCCGGGTTATGAGGATGAGGCCTTCAGGATCATGACTGCCTGCACCGACGTTCCGCTGGTCCTGATCGGGACTACCAAGTACCAGATGGCTCAAGCCTACGGGTCCTTGGGGTCCTGGGCCTTACCGATTACCAACAAAGGAAAGAACATGACTGTTGAATTTAAAGGACTAACATGATTATTCAGAAAGGACCACAATGACGACCATCACACAGGTTATCACGGCGCTACCTACGGCGCCCGACCCGGCAACCATGTCGCCATCCCTGTTCGCCAGTACGGCGGCGGCTTCCGTACTGGCGCAAAAGGCAATGACCCCAGAACTCAATTTGATGGCTGGTCAAATGAACACAGTTGCGGGGGAAATCAATGCAGCGATAGCTCCTGTGGCAGGGCAGGTGGCAGCCGTAGCTGCATCTGAAGCCAACACCGCCGCCCTGGCCAACTTCAAGGGCAA
>Ga0116177_10004655_pt1 | contig 9984 bp, 4 predicted proteins | sample AD_STIC10_MetaG_FD_89750 | JGI IMG/M metagenome (GOLD analysis project Ga0116177, IMG submission 89750) | Active sludge microbial communities of municipal wastewater-treating anaerobic digesters from USA - AD_STIC10_MetaG | ecosystem: Engineered > Bioreactor > Anaerobic > Digestate | place: USA...
GCGATAGATCAATCCAATAGTGTAATAGGCTTCGATGATCTTAGCAATGGACTTATCTAATGCTTCTTTATCGGCAGGAATTGCTTTCAACATTTCCTGTTTTCGGATCTCCTTTGCATTTCCACCTTGTGCGAGTGAGTCATTTTTGGCAGTCACATCAACAATTTTTTCCATCTCAATATTTTCTTCCACATTGATATTGGATTGCTTATTGCTTCTTCTCCAGTTATCCTCACGTTTTCTATCGCCAAATTTTCTAAGGAATTCATTGAACCCAAGGCCAACAGCTTGCGGGTTATAGAAATACCAGCTAGAACCTGTTCCACTATTCATCGCATTGAGCACTTTAGGGTCAGCAGGCTGGAAGATCTGATTCGCTTGCTTTTCTTCTTCCGCTTTCTTTCTTTCTGCCTCTTCCTGCTGGAATACTTCCTCCACCATACGCTGTCTTTCCATTGGCGTCAAATTAGCCATTCGCTGCAAGCTGTCTTCATTCTCAATGATGCGAAGATTCTTTACTAACTTGGTAAGACTATTTCTTCGATTTAAAATTTCTGTATAGTCAGGATAGTCATTCCCAAGATTTGAAGTTGTGCTATCGTAGTATGCTTGAGCAACTCTATATTCGCGTTTAATGAATGCTATTTTTCCTAATTCAAGATATGACAATGCTTTCTGGTTCACGTTGGCTGTACTAGCCCGCACTGATTTATTCAGGTATTCGATCTGTGCAGTTTCATCGCCTTCGTTTTTCGATAGTCCGGCAAAAGCAAAATAGATCTGATCCAAAAAGTCTTTGTTCTTCGGATCTTTTTCCATTTTCTCAAGTTCTTTACGAACCGTCAGATTATTTCCTGTGCTTCCATCCGAACAACGAGCTCGATTTAAACGCGCATTGAATCCAACCTCATACTTCGGATTCATTTTTATTACTCTTGTATACAGATCAAAAGCCTGTTTGAATTCGCCTTTGACCTGATGTAGTTGAGCAAGGATAAAAAGCCAACGAATCTTTGTATCTCGTTTCTTCACTAACTCTGCAGCACGCGCCAAATGTGTTGCTGCTTTTTCGTAATTTTTTGTCTGAAGATAAAAATCTGCTGTTACCGCTTCCAGTTCCCACTTACTGTTTTTTGGAAAATCACCTTGGTTACGAACATAATCGAGCTTCTCTTCTGCTTCTCTCAACTGCGTAAGTTCAAGAAATGTCTTTGCCTGCCAAAGAGTGCCTAAATGTCGCCCCTCTTCTTTTCTGTATGTCGTTTCAACATACTTGAAAGTGGCCATTGCTTCAAAATAATCGTGCTTAAAAAACTGGCATTTACCGTATAACAAGTAATTATCGTCGATCCATCTTTCAGATGCCGGTTTTTCATTTCCGCGTTTATCGATGATCGTATGACGTTCAATTGCAGTCTTCGTGCGCTTCATGGCATCTTCCAACTGCGGATAAATAGCCTTTGCCTTTGTTGCATCTGCATATTGAAAAACCGATAAAATTCGGTCGTAATGGTCAACATGGGTCTCAGCGAGTTTGTCTGTCGCCTCTTCCAGCTTTATTCCTGCGTTATAATACCCATTGTAATGAGCACTTAAATTATGGCATGTCCTGTTAATGAATGTATCCTTCGTTTGTGAGCACGAAGTCCAGGCCATCGCCACGGGCAACAGAAATGCAAGGCCCAACCTTGCTGTTCGACGAAAAAAATTGTGCGGGACCATTGAAAGTGGAATAACTGCAAATTTGCGAAAATATTTTATAAATCCAATGGATTTAAGTGAGTGGTAAGTAGTAAGTGGTGAGTGGCAATTCACGATAAACGTCCAAATTCGAGGGAAAAAACAACCTTTCCATTTTCGCCCAAAAAATGTAGCTTGCGACTTCTAAAAATGAAGTTTAAGGACTTAAAATATATCCGCCGGTTAAAGGGGAAGTTTCGATTGGTCATTATGAACGACGAAACATTTGAGGAAAAGGCGTCTTTCAATCTGCGACCGCTCAAAGTTTTTGTTGCAACCGGAATCATCATCATTTTACTGATTTCCATTACCACTTTCATCATTGCATTTACAGGATTACGCGAATACATTCCAGGCTATGCTGATTTGAAAACGCAGCGGCATGTATATAATATGGTGCTGAAAACAGATTCGTTACAGAAGGAAATCGATAATCGGAATGCTTACATTGAAAATATCCGGAATGTGATCAATGGCACTTTGCCGAATGAAGATACAGCCAAACAAAAATCCGGCGCTTCAAAGTATGATACGATTCATCATCTCACTCGATCGGAAGAAGATGCGGAATTGAGAAAACAAATCGAATCACAAGATGCCTATTCACTTACGGAAGGATCTGCTTCTATTAGAAACAGCATCAAGAGTTTTTTGTTTTTTGCGCCTTTAAAAGGAACGGTGACGAATCGATTTGATCCGGTCACGAAACATTATGCAATCGACATTGTATCGAACCCGAATGAAGCCATCAAATCAACACTTGACGGAACTGTTGTGTTTGCAAACTTCACCTCTGAAACCGGTTACGTAATCGGAATACAACATTCAAACAACCTCTTCTCACTATATAAACACAATTCCGCTCTACTGAAAAAAGCCGGTGATTTTGTAAAGGCCGGTGATGTAGTTGCAATTATCGGAAATTCAGGGGAACTTAGTCAAGGGCCACATCTTCATTTCGAACTCTGGTTCAACGGAACTCCAATAGACCCAATGCAATTTGTCGCATTTTAATTTCGCTCACCCACATGGCACTTCTTTCACTCCTCAGCAAACCTTTTGCATCGTATATGACGAAGCAAACGATGATGTGGTCGAAAAATGCTGCTCTGATGCAGAAGCGTATCTTTGAACAACTAATCACCGGCGGAAAAACAACTTTGTTCGGTAAAGATCATTGGTTATCGTCAGTGAAAACGTATGAGTCATTTCGCGAACAAGTTCCTATTCGTGATTACGAAGAATTCAAACCTTATATTGAAAAAATAAAAAAAGGTGAAGAGAATGTATTGTGGCCGGGAAAACCATTGTATCTCTCTAAAACTTCCGGGACAACTTCCGGCGTAAAATATATTCCACTCACTCGCGCGTCTATTCCGAATCACATTAACTCAACACGTAATGCATTGTTGAGTTATATTCATGAAACAGGAAAAGCGAAATTCTTAGACGGCAAGTTGATATTTATTTCCGGAAGTCCGGCATTGGAAACTCTTAATGGAATTCCTGTCGGACGACTTTCAGGAATTGTAAATCATCATGTGCCACAATACCTCCGCAGAAATCAGTTGCTGAGTTACCCGACGAATTGCATTGAAGACTGGGAAGTAAAAGTCGATGCAATTGTTGAAGAGACGTTGCAGCAAAACATGACACTCATCTCCGGGATTCCGCCATGGGTGCAGATGTATTTCGACAAACTTACTGAGCGTACAGGTAAAAAGATCAAAGACATTTTCCCGGAATTCAATCTTTTTATTTATGGCGGTGTAAATTACGAGCCGTATCGCAATAAGCTCGAACAAAGCATCGGAAAAAAAGTGGACAGCATAGAATTGTATCCGGCGAGTGAAGGATTCATTGCTTATCAGGATAAACAAAATGATCCTTCTTTGTTATTAATGGTGAACTCCGGAATATTTTATGAGTTCATCCCTGCGAATGAATATTTCAATACGAATCCAACGCGTATCTCATTAAAGGATGTCGAACTGGGAGTGAATTATGCAATCATCTTAAATACAAATGCAGGACTATGGGGATACAGTTTAGGTGACACTGTAAAATTTGTTTCCAAAGATCCGTACAAGATCTTAGTCACAGGCCGCATCAAGCATTTTATCTCCGCATTTGGAGAACATGTGATCACAGAAGAAATTGAAAAAGCGTTGATGCATGCAGCACAACAGCAACATGCGGAGATCGTTGAGTTCACAGTTGCTCCACAGGTAAATCCGGAAAGCGGATTGCCTTATCATGAATGGTTCATCGAGTTCCACAAGCAACCTGATAACCTCGAGCGTTTCGCTGCAGCACTTGATGAAAGTTTGCAACGACAAAATATTTATTACCGCGACTTGATCACTGGTCACATTTTACAACCTTTAAAAATAAAACGCCTCCGCAAGGACGCATTCATTTCCTATATGCGTTCGCTTGGAAAATTAGGCGGACAAAATAAAGTTCCTAGGCTGTCGAATGATAGAAAGTTGGTGGATGAGTTGGGGAAGTATGTTTAGTTTTTCGACACTCAGTTTTTTCAACACAAGAGCACAATACCGATAGCTATCGGGATCAAAAGTCAAAATCTTGACAATATTGAAAATGCGGAATTAATTCAATTACCGAAATGAATCTTTATTTCCGCCACATTGCGCCGCTTCATTCTTAGGAAAGGGAATCTTCATTGCCGTCGCCTTCAGGCGACGGAATAGGGATGTGTGATAAGCGGCTTCAGCCAAATTTTTATTTCATTCTAGAATTATGTTTTATTAGAGTTTCAAATTTGGCTATTGTCGGGAACCTGCAATAATCCCGGGACCGTCGCCTGAAGGCGACGGCAATGAAGATGTGGGGTGGGTTTTATCCAGTGGATTTGTTTTCAGTTGGAAATTTTCAAATTGCTATTGAGACCTTTAATAAGAAATTCATTACATTGTGTTTCAAATACGCATCAATGAAATCTGTCGTCTTTCTTTTTGTATTCTTCTTCTCCTCTACTCTATTTGCCCAGCACTTAAATTTTGCCGGACACTTGATTGATAATTCAAAGGCGCAAAACTTATCTGCTTCTGACAATACAAACAATTTCAATATTCCATCTTCTTTACGTTTAATGGGCTCAACGAAGTTCCGTACACATTATGGCTTTATCACTGTAATGCCTTATGAAGAAGATGCACAATGTGTCGTTCGACTATATGATCTGAAAGGGATCTTGCTCCAGCAGAAATTATTTTTTCAGACAATTAACTTTTGTTTGTCACCTGACAGAAAATTTGCGGCATTTCATGATACGCGAACTATTCAATTGATCGATCTTGAAACCGGATCATTCACAAGTATTGAAGGATCCAATGTATTTACTTTTTCAGAAAATAATTCATTTGCATATTATGATGAGAAAAACAGCACCGTTCATTTTAATATGAACGAATACAAAGTCGATGAACTTGTAACGAAACTTCTCTTTATCAAGGAAGATTTACTGATCGTCTTGAGAAACGAACTTAAAATAGCTAAAGGGAATTCGATTCGCCAATTGTTTTCTAAAACATCTGAAAATATATTTGACATTGAAGTAATCAATAACAAACTTTACATTAGCACTAAAATAGCATTTGCTGACCACTTTGAATTTAATTCCTATTTCACGAGTGACATGCAGATTTTCACTAAAGATGAAACCGTAGTATATCCGCTAAAGCATTCTTCGACTCAGTTTGAAAATATCCGGAGCAATGCTCGTTTTGCAAGCACATTGCCCGGCGAACAAATTCGCAATCCGATCAATTATTATCAGGACACTGTTTATCAGCCTGTAGGCAACAGTTACGATGAAATTCAGGATTACTCCAGTGGGGTAAGTATTTATCCGCATCCGGGAGTTGATCTGCTTGGTGTTTACTTACAGGATGTTTATTCTGTAAAATCGGGATTCGTAAAAGCAATTCTTACGACAAGCGGAGATTTTCATTGGCGAATTGCTATTGGAAATGAAAACATTCCTGACTCTTCGACAGGATATCTTTATGCACATCTTGAAGAAACAAGTATTCCATATGTTGTAGGTGATTCAGTTGCTGAAGGCGATATCATTGGTCAGTTAGTTGACTTTCCTGTGACCGGTTTTGTACATTGTCATTTTGCACGAATTTATGATGAAGGGTTAACATGGTCAGGTGGCTGGTGGACGTATGACAATCCGCTTTCATACATGGTCAACCATTTCGACAGTATGCCGCCGGTTTTTGAAAAGACGATCGGCAATGATGCCTTTGCATTTCGTGATTCATCTGACACGTATTTATCGCCTGACAGTTTGTTTGGCAAAGTTAAAATCATCTCGAAGGTTTATGATCAGATCAATTCTACGTGGCATGTGGATGTAAATAAATTGCGTTATAGCTTGTCGCCATTGTCAAGTCCGCAGACGATGCTGCTGGACACGTTTGCTTATGAATTTAATTTCTTCAACGACTTTTACAATTCAGGGCCGTATATACAACAGCTTTTACGAACGATCTACTCTTTTGACCAGACGTGCTATTCAATCGGCAATTATACTGACAGAAATTTTTACCACATCATTACCAACTCTGATGGAAATGATACAATAGATGTTGTCGATTCTTTACAAATGTTCGATACTCGCTTGTTTGCAGATGGCGATTACATATTTCGTGTTACTGCTTTTGATCCGAGTGAAAATAGCACATCCGATTCAATGGTCATTAAGATCAGAAATCTGAATACTGCAATTGATGATTTTGATAAATCATCATTGGTGACTATTTCTCCTAATCCATTCGACAGGTTTTTGAATATTAATTTTAATAAGGAAAATGTTCAAATAAGTAATTTATCAATTACAGATTTGACAGGAAAAGAAGTGTTTAATAAATCTTCAATAAATACTTCGAATGAAAAGTCGCTTGCGATTGATTTGGGCTGGTTGGCTTCGAGCTTGTATTTTATTTCGTTCAAGTATGATGGCAAAATGTTTTCGGGAAAGGTTATTCGTAACTAGTCTCCGATTTTTTACATAACCAATTCCTCCACTAAGCTTCTTTTTAGGAATGTTTACCCAATAAGCAAAATAATATGATATGACTTACTAAAGTTTGCTTATCTTGATTTCGAATTTATTCGCTATGAAAAACTTGTTTTTACTTATTAATATTCTGTTGTTCTTCCTTTATGGGCAAAACACTTTTGGACAACAAACAACATGGGTAAAGACCTTAAAGTATGAATCGGGGCCCAGTTACCCGGGATCATCGGACACTTTAAATTTAGGACCAACAAAAATTATAACTCTGCCAAATGGAAGTTTGTTTGTTTTAAATCATCAAATAGATTACGATCAGTACTTATACATCGTCAATAATTCCGGTCAAATTCTATTTTCCGATTTAGTTGGTTACAATGGACTTTCGCAATCGTATTATGCTTTTGGATTAGCAAAGGCACCGGGAAATAGTGTTGCATATATTGAGCGGTTCCTGCCATTTGCAGCTTACCCTGAATTTAAATTATTCAAAATTACCACAGCAGGAACTTCAATATTAATACATCAATGGATTCCAGTTCCGGGAGCATTAAGTTTTGATCAAGTAAATTCAGTATTGCCAAATTATCACAATGGTTACTATTGCAATGTCAATGATACATTTATTGATATTCCGTCAAATATAATTATCCCGGGACATCTCATTTATGTTTTTGCAAATGATGATTATTTATCTGACGATTTGGATCTGCAAAGAAAAGATGTTGCGGGAACTTCTATTTGGAATTTTCCATTGAACAATTACCAAGTAGTAGCAACTAGTGAAACTTCAATTTATCTTACCTATGATTCGCTTAAAAAAGTAGATGCAACAAGTGGACAACTTCTTTGGACAAAACCATTGCCTGGTTCAGGAATATTTGACATTATGAAATCAACAGATGGGCTTGTTGTACTCGATGAGAGATTGATTTCAGTGCTTGATTCATCGGGAATTATTTCCGATACAAATTCTATTTTGCTTTCTGTTGTTCCACCAACCGCTATTGCCTCCGCAAATAACGGAGCAATCTATACAGGTGGAGAATTCATCAACATCACAAGTCAAATTTACAGAAACTATTCAACTTTTCTTATCAAGCTAAATGAAAATGCAGAAGGCGTGATTGATTCAACAACTTTTTTTCTTGCCGGCGATGCAGACAATAATTCTGATGTGAGTTTTGTTAAAGACGGATTATTTATTGCCGCAGCAATCGGCCACACAACACCATTGAGTCAGTTGAATTCGAATGAGGGGCTAATAAATACAACATATGCAGAACAATGGCCTGATTCGTCAGACTGCGGAATAAATTACAAATATTCTGATGCAATTATGAATGGGATTATTGAGAAAAACGATGTCGAGTTTTTAAAACACTCCTGGGCATTTTTTACTCCAAGCACAAATGATTCAGCGGGTTCCATAGTTAAAATTATTCTTGAAAACAATATTCTTTCTCCTGGAGACACTGCATATGCAACAATTATTATTGGAAGTCAAGGTTTACCAACCGATAGTTTTTATGGAATTTCATTTGAAGCACTCTTACCAACAGGTATTCTTTTTTCGCCACCTTATATTGTAGAAATAAAAAATAATGTAATGGGAGACACTACTTCAAATTTATTATATATCGAATCTCCATATATAAATTTGAATTATTACCTTGGAATGATACTCTGTAGAACAGACCACCAAAACATATCACTTGCAGGTGACACAATTTTAAGAGTAAAAGCTCTGGTATCACCTAATATTCTTCCGGGAGTCTACCCAGTTAATAACTCATGTTTCATGATCAATGAGGGAGGATGTTTTTTGCCTGTAAATATAATTTCAGACAGTCTTCAAATAATATCAAATTCAACAAAAGAACTTACTACAAATTTAAATATCAAAGTTTACCCAAATCCCGCATCAAATAAAATCAACATTTCTTCAGGCGAAAACTCCAAAAAAGAAATTTTGATAAAAAATATTCTTGGCAAAACAGTTTATACTTCCACCTCTTCAGAAGAACATTTTTCAATACAAACAGAAAATTGGAGTAGCGGTGTTTATTTTTTGGAAATTACTTCAGGGAAATTCAAAAGACAGTATAAATTTATTGTTGAAGGAAAATAGTCGGTGCTCGGCACTAATCCTTGTACCGTCGCCTGAAGGCGACGGCAATGAAGATGGGGGAGACATTAATTGGAAAGATATTAGCAGTTAGGAAATTTGAGGTTGCAAATTGAAACCTCTAAGTCAACTGGAAATAATTAAAAAAAAACTTTTGTTAATGTCCAAGGAAATTCGAAAAGTTACTTAATGAAAATAATTGTCCAAAAGCCATCCCCCATCTTCATTGCCGTCGCCTTCAGGCGACGGTTTCAGGATTGATGAAAAATGGAATAGTTTATCACAGCGGAAACAATTTCATTCACAACCAAATCTGCATTTTTTATCCTTAAAAGAAGCATGAATTCGCCTAGCAACGGAAAATCCTCGCCCGAAAATTCCTACTTTTACCGCCATGAATTCTTTGTCCATTTTAAAACAATACTTCGGGTTTGAGAAATTTCGTCCTATGCAGGAGGATATTGTCAATGCCGTTACTCTAGATAAAAAAGATTGCCTGGTCCTCATGCCTACCGGCGGAGGAAAATCACTCTGTTATCAAGTCCCTGCTTTGATGTTGCCGGGAATTACGGTTGTCATTTCTCCGCTCATAGCTTTAATGAAAGATCAGGTGGATGCCCTTCGACTCAATGGTGTGAATGCAGCATTCCTGAATTCATCACAAGACAGCTACACACAAGACCAACTCATTCAGGAAATAATAAGAGGCGATGTCAAATTACTTTATATCGCACCTGAGCGACTCAATCCTGCCTCGGGAGATTTTTTCGGATTTCTGAAACGATTGAATGTCTCCTTGTTCGCAATCGATGAAGCACATTGTATCTCACACTGGGGACATGATTTCCGTCCGGACTACTTGACGTTATCGAAATTAAAATCGCATTTCCCGGATGTTCCGGTGATCGCACTTACTGCAACTGCTGATGAATTGACACGTAAAGATATTCTCGAACGACTTCACCTCAACGAGCCGAAAGTTTTTATTTCGAGTTTCAATAGAGCAAATATCCGTTATACAATAGACGATAAAAATGATCACTTCAGCAAACTCACGGAATTTTTA
>Ga0116177_10004657_pt1 | contig 9982 bp, 10 predicted proteins | sample AD_STIC10_MetaG_FD_89750 | JGI IMG/M metagenome (GOLD analysis project Ga0116177, IMG submission 89750) | Active sludge microbial communities of municipal wastewater-treating anaerobic digesters from USA - AD_STIC10_MetaG | ecosystem: Engineered > Bioreactor > Anaerobic > Digestate | place: USA...
GACACTGCAATAGTCAAGCCGGTTTCAAAACTTGTAATCCAAGAACCTTACACAAAAAATATGCTTCAAAAAATTGAGGCTGCACCGTGGCCATATTTCCCAGCTGATTTAATTCAACTGATGATTGCTCTGGCAGTGAAATCCGAAGGAAACATTATGTTTTGGAACAAGCTTTATGAGGGAGGCTTTTTCTGGATTCAAGAGATGATGAAATTTGGAGCACATATTGTTATGTGTGACCCTTATAGAATAATTGTTTTTGGAGACAAACCCCTTTCTCCCGCAACTGTTGATAGCCCTAACATTATTCGAGCAACAGTAGCTTTGATGATGGTAGCTCTTACAATTAAGGGAGAAAGTATAATTCGAAATGCTGATTCAATAAAACGTGCTCATCCAAACTTTGTAGAAAACCTTCAAAAATTGGGAGCTGATATATCTTGGGTTAATTAGTTTATCATTCCTAACTTCTTAAGAAAATCTGGAATCAAGTATAATCCTAGGGCATGGCTACCTTTAAGAAGGATTGCAACTTTTCTATTCCTTAACCCTTGCAGCTTTGAGTTGAGAAGTGCTGCAACTTCATCTGCGGATTCGAGATGTTCACCAATTTTAAATTCCGAAAAATAATCACCAACAAAGTAAACCTCATTAAATTCCATTTGTGAAGCATGCTCTCCTAATTCTCTATGCCTTTGTTTAGAGATTGATCCTAATTCTTTCATCTCTCCTAGAACAGCTATTGTATAGTACTCTTTGGGAAATAATTTTCTAAAAGTATTGATAGACATCTTCATAGATTCTGGATTCGCATTATATGCATCGTTAATAAGTGTCACATTCCCAAATTCTAACTTCTGAAATCTTGCCTCTTGCCCTTCATAGTACTGGATATCTCTGACGCAATTATCAATACTAACTCCCAATTCATTTGCAACAATTATTGCTGCCATAGCATCATATGCATATCCTTCACCATAAACACTCAAATCTACATCTACAATGTTGTCATCGTAATATTTAAAAGTAAAATGCGTGCCTTCGTTATCCACAGAAATATTAGAAATCTGGAATTGGGCATTCTCTTTTTTCCCAAATGTCACCAATTCAGCACTCTTATTGTAATTATTTGCAATATGTTGGAGTCTCTCGTCATCAATATTTAATATTAATGGTTTCCCTGTCTTCTCCATATAGTCGGCTAAGTCTTTCTTCTCTTTGAAAATTTCATTTATAGAACCCAATTTCTCTGCATGCACCTCTCCGATATTTAGTAAAATCCCATAATCAGGATCAACAGAATTTACATGCCAAGCCATTTCACCCTTTGTATCCATACCACATTCCAAAACAATAACATCTTCATCAACATATTTTCCTAGCAATACGGCATTTCCCCAAACAGTATTGTACTTTTCGGAAGATAATACTTTCATATGGTTTTTTAAAATTGAGACGAGCATACCTCTTGTTGTCGATTTCCCAGTACTTCCAGAGATTGCAACAATAGGCTTCTTTATATATCCAATTGAGTAATTTAAAACTTTTTTTAATCCTTCCTGAATACTGTCGACAAGAATTAAGGGCTTATTAACTCCTTCAATAGAGGAATATCTTTTATTCTCACAAAGCGCCATTGAGCAACCAGATTCTAATGCTTCGCAGATAAAGGAGTGACCATCAAATTTTTCTCCAATTATTGGGATAAAAATGTCCCGTTGGGAGACATCCCTAGAGTCGTAGGTAAAACCCGTAAAAAAAGCAGACTCATCATAATTTTTTATTTCAAACTCAGGAAATCTCTCTTTTAGATCCTTTAAAAAAATTTTCATATTTCTCCATTAATAATCTAATCTCTTTAATAATATATTGTTTATGCAATTATTTATCAAGTAAGCAAGATAATTAGTAAATTTATCTATCGGTTGGATACTCAAAGTAAAATAATTTACTCAAATTTTTATGAATTATCCTGTTTTTGACCGAAATGTTTAGCCTAGAGTGTAATATCTAGGCCTGTAATATTTTTCTCTTGACAGCATTCTTAACGTCAAGCTATATTGGTGGAAAGAAGTGGTAAAAAGTGGCAAATAATGATATAGTGTCCATATGATTATCGGAGAATACAAAAGTAGGGTTGGAGAAAAGAAAAGAGTATCACTTCCTACTAAGTTTAGGGAGCAGATTGGTGAAGATTTAATTCTTACCAGAGGCTATGAAGAATCCCTAATACTTGTTAACAAAGAAATGTGGGAAAAGGTAGCACAGGGTGTTATCAATGGCTCTTTTACAGATAAAAATATTAGAGATACAAGCAGGTTTCTTGTAGGAAGTGCAAAAGAAATAGAGATGGATTCTCAAGGAAGATTTGTTATCCCAGAATCGTTATTCAATCATGCGAATCTTGGCTCCGAAATTGTCTTCATTGGTCTGGTTAATTGGATAGAGATTTGGGACGCTGAGAAATGGCAAAAAAGAGTAGGCTATCTTCAAGAACATGGAGAAGAAATTGCGCAAGAAATTAGTAAAATGTCAGTTGAAAGAAATGGATAAAATTCACATCCCAGTTTTACTGGATGAATCTCTCGATTCTCTTTCAATAACACCTGACGGTTTCTACATTGATGGGACATTAGGAGATGGAGGCCATAGTATAGAGATTTTAAAAAAACTCTCCGCAAATGGTTTACTAATAAGTATTGATCAAGATCAGTATGCAATAGATTTTGTTCTTGAATACTATCAACAATATAAAGCAGCAAACTGGATAATTACAAAATCCAATTTCGCAAATATTGATAGGATTCTATGCAACCTCTCTCCCAAAAGAAATCCTGATGGAATACTTCTTGATATTGGACTCTCTTCAAGACAGCTTGAGGAATCTCATGATAGAGGTTTTAGTTATCAAGAAGAAGATGAGCCTCTAGATATGAGGATGAGTAATGAATTAGGAGTAACAGCAAAAGACCTTTTAATTGCCCTTTCGGAAAAAGAGCTCTCTCAATTATTCTGGAAGTATGGAGAGGAAAAGTACTCGAAACGAATATCAAAAGAAATCAAAGAAAATATTTCTAATATTAATACAGTTGGAGATCTTACAAGACTTATCTATAAAGCAGTACCGGCTGCTGATAAATCTATTAATAAGAACCCTTCTCGCAGGGTCTTTCAGGCCCTGCGAATCGTGGTAAACGATGAGTTGGGAAGCTTAGAGAAAGGTTTGGATAACTCTTTTAAGGTCTTGAAACAGAATGGAAGACTCTCTGTAATTACATTCCATTCATTAGAAGATCGTATCGTTAAAAATTATTTTATTGACAAATCGAGAAGCGGAGAGGGAAGGATGCTTTTTCAAAAATACATTGCCCCAACCGATGATGAGAAAAGAAGAAATCCTCGCTCCGCTTCTGCTAAGTTAAGGACATTAATTAAAAACTAAAACTTTAATGCGAATATTAAACAATGCATCAAAAAACATCGCAGCAAGCATATTCGTTTTAAGTCTCGTTTTGTTTATTCTAAGCCAGTTAATCATTAATTCAATACTGGCACCACTTGGGACTGAACTCCAAAGTATGAATGGAGAGAAGAATTATTTAATTGAGGAGAACAGAGGAATGGAGGAAGAGATAGCAAAGAGTGGCTCAATTACAGTAATCCAAAAATTAGCAGATAAAACATTGTCACTCTCACCCTCCAACAAAAAGACTCTAGTCTACCTACAAGAAATAGCAATCGTTGCAAATAAATAATAATGACAAGTCTTACGCATCTTCACAAGGCAAATATTGGAAGAGGTCAGAGTCGAAAAAATAAAAAGAAAGCATCTTCTTCAAATACAAAGACTCTTATGTATGTTATTTCCTTCTTTGCCTTTATAGTAGTATTTCAGACATTTAGATGGCAAATCTTATATGCAGAGAAATTTAAAGATCTTTCCGAAGAACAATACAAATCTACACAAATCTCAATAGCGCCAAGAGGAAAAATTTCTGCTTCGGATGGAACAATTCTAGCTGTAGATGAACCCGTATGGAATATATATGCGACACTAAGCAATGAAGAAGATGAAAGAGAAAAGTTTTTTAAAGACAAGGAAAAATTTATATCTGAAGTATCGGGTATTTTAGGGGTTGAACGAGAAGAAATTAGTTCAAAGCTAACCGAAGATTTTGTTTATGCTTCTTTAAAAAAGCAAGTGTCAACAGAGAAGAAGAAAGCCCTAGAGAATGCCGAGATTTTTGGCGAGAACACTCAAGGTTTTGGCCTTTATTTCGAAAGAGAAGAGAAAAGAATTTACCCAAACGATACTTTAGCTGCACACATTCTAGGTTTTTTAGGAAAGGACAGTGAGGGGAAAACAACAGGTCAATATGGAATTCAGGGTTACTATTTTGGAGATATTAATGGAAGATCTGGTTATACATATGAAGAGAAAGATTCCTATGGGAATGTTATTTTAACTTCTGAATATCAGCCTGTTTTACCAAGAGAAGGAAAGGATTTCGTATTAACAATAAAGCCAAATCTTCAAAGCAAAGCCGAGAAAATACTAGAAGAGGTTGTAAGAGATACTCGCTCCAAAAGTGGGAGTGTCGTTATCATGAATCCTAAAACAGGAGCGATACTTGTAATGACAAATTTCCCAACTTACTCTCCAGGAGAGTATTGGAGAGTACCTGAAACTTCAATCTTGAAAAACAAAGCTATTTCAGATGTATACGAATACGGTTCTATTCAAAAACCATTAACTGTGGCAATTGCCCTAGAATCAAAAGTTATCGATAAAGATTATAAGTGTAATGATAGTACAGGTTTTTTAGATTTATACAAAGCTACAGGATATGAAGATCTAAAAGGGTCAAAAGTATATACCTGGAACAGAAAGCCCGCAGGCATTATAGATATTGCCGATATTTTCAGGACATCAAACAATCCGTGTACTGCACAAATAGCTCTAAAGGTAGACGCGCAGAAGTATTATGCAAAATTACAAGAATTTGGGCTTGGGAAATTTATTGGTATTGGTTTGCAAGATGAATCAACCAACTACCTCAAACCTTTTGATTACTGGACAAAACTGGATGTAATAACTTCAGCATTTGGACAAGGTATATCGGCGACTGCACTACAGGCGATTTCAGCTCAAAGCGTTTTTGCGAATGATGGTGTAAGAATGAGACCATATATTATCGAACAAATAATTGATGTGGATGAAACTATTTCAATAAAACCTCAAGTACTTTCACAACCGATATCGAAAGAGACAGCACAAATTGTAAAAGAAGCCATGGGTGTAGCAGTAGAAAGAGGAATGCTTGGTGGAATGGTTAAAGAATTGAAAAATTACTCTGTAGCGGCAAAAACAGGTACTGCACAGATTGCAAACATTGGAGAATTAGGTTACAAAAGCGATTACACAAATGATACAGTTGTAGGATTCGCACCCATTGAAAATCCCAAAATGATTATGCTCGTAAGGCTTGAAGAACCACAAACTGCAAGTTTCTCAACGCTAACGGCAGCTCCTTTATGGGAAAAAATATTCCTCGCGATTGCTGACGACCTAGAAATCCCAAGAAAAAATTGAGATAATAATAAAATAATTTATTTCTTATCATTATGAATCAAGAGATTAGAAAAGGTATTGAACTGCTTTTTGTATCCACTATCATTTCAACAATATTTGCCCCTATTATGATTTCTGCCCTTTACAAATTTAATCAAGTGAGTGGGATAAAGAAATCAAAGATTGGTGCCTCAGATGGAGACAACTCTTTATTCATGAAGATAATGAAAACAACGACAACAAACGGAACACCAAATATGGGAGGATTAATTGTTTTGGTTGTCGTTCCTTTGACTATCCTTCTTTTCATGTCAATAACTGAAATAATAAAAGTGTTTTTGATTGGATTCATTCTTTTTGGGATTTGGGGACTCATCGATGTTGTAATTTTTACAAATGGGTTTAAGAATAATGAAAAGATGAAAGCTTTCCAAGAGACTTTTGAGTGGCGTCTTGGGAAATTGATCTTTTCTATATTATTGAATATTGGTGTAATGCTCCTTTTATATAAAACAGGATATGTTGAGAAATTAAATCTTACCAACAACCTAATTGTTAATTTTACTCCATTAATTGCGATACTAAGTGGTATTGTAGGTCAGTTTGCAATCTATTCTACAGAGTTAACGGATGGAGCCGATGGATTAATGATAGGAATTATGACAATTATCACAATTTTTCTTTCTTTTCTACTCATCCTTCAAGGACAGTATGATTTTCTACCAATTCTACTAATCATTTTAGGTGTTGAAATAATCGATTTATATTTCAATATTCCTCCGGCAAGATTTTGGAATGGTGGTCCAGGTGCAATGCCACTTGGTTTTACAATGTTTTTTGTTGCACTAGTAACAAACAATTTGATCCCTTACATATTTATGTCGTCTATTACATGGTTAATTATGCTCTCTAGCTTTATCCAAATAATCAGCCTGAGATTTTTCAAAAAAAGGGTTTTCAAAATTGCACCAATTCATCATCATTTTCAAGCAAACGGTTGGCCACAATACAAAGTAGTCATGAGGTTCTGGTTGTTCACTCTTGCTACATGTATTCTTGGATTTTACTTGGGAATTATTTAAATACTACTCGCACTCCACAGAACCATTATTGCAGGAACATAATTCCCCTTGCTTTTGTGAACTAAAGGTGTCATTCCCTCCATAAAGGATTCCGTTGTAAATACAAGTATTAAGAATATTTGAGCTACCATCTTCACTTATGTAGGTTATTTTTAAATTCTCATCAATTAGAATATCTAGATTACTAAATTCAAAAGTATTCGAGACTAAACAATTCTTTGTATAGGTCCCAGCCTCAAAAGCAGTTAAAGTAAATAGTTGCAAACTATTATCTTCTATTTGATAATATGCCGTCTGATCTGGAGCTTCATTCTCCTCGGAGCACCAAACTTCTCTTTCAATTACCACTTTCAATTTGTTCTCACTCTGGGTCACATCAACTGTTTTAACGTTTGAAAATGTGGGTATTTCTGAAACCAAAGTATTTTGAAATTTGTAAGAAAAAGAAAGATTTTCAGTTAAAAAAGTTGATTCCGAGACTGTATCAGATATTGCTCCTTCTTCACAAACCAACAATCCTTCGGAAGTACATACACATTTTTCGTTATTCTCTCCAACAGAGTCACCAACCCTAATCTTCTCTCCATTGAACTCGCAGTTAATAGAGCTAGAAGATTCCAAAAGTTTGTAAGCAACCACACCTACGGAAAGTAAGAAAATGAAAATCGTAATAAGCAACATCCAATTCGGACCTGATTTTTTTGCCATCTCTTATGTATTCTATCATATTATGCTTTTAAAAATCATCTAAAACTACTTTCCTCTTCTATGGTAAAATAGCTTATGCATGATTCCCACATTCATTTGGCAATGGAGCCATTGAGAAATAACTACATTGATTCAATAGATGCTTTTCTTCGAGATAATGGGAAATATATTCTCACTCAAGGAACTGACATAGTTGATTTTGATGAGAATTTCCAAATAGCAGAGGAAACAAACAAACTCTATCCTAATACTGTACAGGTTGCGATTGGATTACATCCTACATTTTTTGAAGAAATAACTCTTGCACTTGGTATTGTTGAAGATGTTTTTGAGAAGTGTCAGAAGAAGATGATTCTGTTTGAAGATATTTTTAACAAGAAAAAAGAAAAGGTTTCAGCAATAGGGGAGTGTGGCCTTGATTACTATCAATTCTCACTTAACAATGAGTATACCAAAGAACAGAAAGAGCAATTGAAAGAGATACAGAAAATTATGTTAAGAAACGAAATCCAACTTGCTGTTGGGAATTCGCTACCAATGAGTATTCATTCAAGAGATGTAAATGGAAGCAAAGAGTGCCTCCGAGACACAATCCGAATAATTGCCGAAGAAGGGAAAGGCACACTCAAAGGGTCTTTTCATAGCTACACAGGAGATATCTCACAACTAAATCAAATAATTGATCTCGGGTTCCATGTTGGTTACAATTCTATAATTACCTACAAAAGTGGTGATACTGTTAGGGAGATTCTCAAAAAATCTCCTCTTGATAGAATTCTTTTTGAAACTGACGGACCATTCCTACCTCCTCAATCGGTAAGAAAAAGTAAAAAAATAAAAGAGAAATTTGCACAACCCAAAGATATTCGAGAGATAATGGAAGTTGCTTGTCAAGTTAAAGATTTAAGCATGGAAAAGCTTGAAAAGATTACAGATGAAAATTACAGAAATCTTTTTACCTAAATATACAAACAAATTCTCCATGAGGATTCTTCTCAAAATCTCTCTCCTCTAATTCTTTAAGAATATCTGAAACATTTCCTTTGAAAATCTCTTCTCTAAATTTTGAAATGTCTTTTGCAAGGAATACTTCCCTGTTCCCAAACTCATCTAATACAAGTGTAAGTAATCTAAGCAATCGCTTTGGAGATTCATATATCACAATTGAGTTTTCTAAATGGAAATATTCCTTTAACAATTTCTTCCTTCTTTCATCGCTTTTAGGAAGAAACCCTAAAAAAACAAATTTATCTGTTGGTAAACCCGAGATAGAAATTGCCGAAGTAAGAGCGGATGGACCAGGAATTGATATGACAGAATATTCTTTTTCCAAAAGTTCTTTTACTAAGCGGAAGCCTGGATCAGAGATTAAAGGAGTTCCAGCGTCAGAAATTAATGCTAAATTCATACCCATATCTAACTTCTCTAATATTTTACAAATCATCTTCTCATGATTTTGGTCTCTATATGACACCAATGGCGTATCTATCAAATATTTATCAAGCAACTTTTTACTCTCTCTAGTATCTTCTGAAAGAATAAAGGTTGCCTCTTTCAATATCCTAATAGCTCTCAAAGTAATATCTTCCAGATTACCTATTGGTGTGGCAACTACATATAGTTTCCCTTTTTCCATTTATTTACTATTTAAATTTATAATCTTATTAAGAACAGTGTCAACATTTTCTTCTGAGATTTCTTCTGAGCTTAAAGCTTCTTCTAATAAATATTTCCCAATCTTAAACCTTCTCAGATCTACTGAAGTCGCATACGCTCCCGATTCTACGCCCAAATCATTAATTAAAGTTCTTATATACGTTCCTGATGAACAAAAAATATTAAAAGTAACAAAAGGCCAAGAATACTCTATGCAAGAAAATTCCGAAATCTTAATTGTCCTAGGACTGATTTGAACTTCCTTTCCAACTCTAGCATATTCATAGGCCTTCCTCCCATTAATTTTGATTGCGGAATACGAAGATGGAATTTGTTGAATTTCTCCTAAAAATTTCTTATGTGTTATTTCTTCTAAAGTGTTTCTTGAAACAACCAGACCTTTATTGTCCTGAATTACTTTCTTCCCAGTTTCATCTTGAGAATCAGTAGCATATCCAAATTCCGCTTTAACTTTGTATCCTTTCTCTAGATGCAAAATCTCTTCCATTTTTTTTGTAGCTTTCCCAAGTAAAACAATTAAAAGGCCTGTTGCAAAAGGGTCTAACGTTCCTGCATGACCAATTTTTTGACCTTTTGGAAGAATTCTCTTTAATTTTCTAATTACATCATATGATGTAATTCCCTTCTCCTTGTCTATTAGTAAAATTCCGTCTATCATATACCTAATTATATATTATTATTCTCTCTTCATGTTAAATGGAATTACAATTGGACTAATATCAACCGCAGTAATGCTTTTTGCGGGACTACTTATCACAATATTAATTAATGCTTTGTTAGCTCCAACAAAAAAAACTCCACAAAGAGTTCTTTCAGAAATTGTTGAACTTATGAAGCTTGAAAAAAATGATACATTTTTAGATATGGGTTGTGGGGTAGGAGATGTTGTATTTGAAGCATACAGAAGTGCTCAATGTAAATGTTTTGGCTATGACATATCACC
>Ga0116177_10004673_pt1 | contig 9961 bp, 7 predicted proteins | sample AD_STIC10_MetaG_FD_89750 | JGI IMG/M metagenome (GOLD analysis project Ga0116177, IMG submission 89750) | Active sludge microbial communities of municipal wastewater-treating anaerobic digesters from USA - AD_STIC10_MetaG | ecosystem: Engineered > Bioreactor > Anaerobic > Digestate | place: USA...
GGGCTTTTTTTAGCTCAACACACACAAAATATAATTATTTATTTTGTGTTTCCACCATCACCAAAGGCTCCGCGCTGGCTTCTTCATTCGCTTTTTTCTGCCAATTGGCGGCTCTGCGTGGTGCTTTTGGTTTTGCTTCTTCAAGCACAACCGCTTTTGCAGCATCTACTTTTGTTTCTACTAATTGCAAGCCAGATGCCGCTAAATCAACCGGTGCTGCTGCCTTAGCTTTGCTGGTTTTAGCTTTGCTGGTGCGTGCAGGGCGTTTGTTGTTAGCCTTTGCTGGGGCTGCTTCAACATCGGCTGTAGCAACTGCGGTTTCACTTGTGTTGCCTTCATTGGCAGGAGCGGTATTGCTCACCGCCTCTTTGGCGGCTGTTGGTTTAGCTGTTTTACGCTTGGCCTTAATCGCCTCAGCAATATTGGCGTGTGGCGCATTCACTTCTTTTTCAGCTTTCGCTTCATTTTTTTGTGCTTGCTCGTTTACCACAGCGTTAGCATTGTTGTTTTGCTCTGTTTCTACCGGGCTGATTACTGCCGCTTGAACTTGCGTTTCAGCAACTGTGCCAGCAACGGCCTCTGTCGCTGAGTTTGCATTTAGCGCTTCATTGGGAACAAAAGGGCGTGCTGCAGATTCATCACGGTCACGGCGGCCACGGCGATTATTGCGGTTACGGCGGCCTGTGCGCTCGGTCGTTTGTGGGGTTGCCTCATTTGGCGCAGCAATGGCTTCAACTTGCGCAACGTTTGTTTGCTGGTTGCTGTTGCGTTGTGCTTCATTTTTTTGTTGCTCATGACGTGGCTGCTGCGGTTTTTGCTGGCGAGGTTCATTCGGCTTAGCATCGGCAGGGCGATTTTGCTGGTCTTGCGCATTGGGTCTATCGGCACGCTCACCGCGATTGCGGTCATTACGGTTACGATTGCGGTTGCGATTGTTACGATTTTGCTCATTGCGCGTTTCGGCCGCTTTTTTGGCTTCAGGCGTTTGCACAGGCTGGCTTTCAACCGGCGCACCAAAGAACTTTTTGATTCTGGCCATTAGCGACAATTTTGGCGCTGGCGTTGGTTCTGCTACTTTTTCAGCCACAATCGGCGCTGGTGCTGCTGGGGTAATGCCTTTTACTGCGGCAACCGGACGCACTGCTTTTGCTGTTTCTTCCGGGCTTCTGATGTATGAAGTCTCCGTTGGTAACTCCACCAATTTATAGCTGGCACGACTAGTTTCATCGGTCACATCATCATGTTTTACACGCACAATATTGTAGTTAGGTGTTTCAAGATGAATGTTAGGAATTAACACCACTTCAACGCCCATACGTTGTTCAATGGCGTGAATATCAGCACGTTTTTCATTCAGCAAGAAAGTGGCGACTTCCACTGGTAATTGCACTTGAATGATGGCGCTGTTTTCTTTCATCGCATCTTCTTGCGTAATACGTAAGATGTGGAGTGCGGTTGATTCAATGCCGCGGATATGGCCTGTGCCATGGCAGCGTGGACAGGGAATGTGGTTAGTTTCACCCAAACTTGGGCGCAAGCGTTGACGTGACAATTCAAGTAAACCAAAGCGTGAAATTTTGCCAGTTTGTACGCGCGCACGGTCTGCGTGCAGGGCATCACGCAAAGCATTTTCAACTTCACGTTGATTGCGTTGGCTTTCCATGTCAATAAAATCAATCACCACCAAACCGCCCAAGTCACGTAAACGTAACTGGCGAGCTACTTCTTCAGCGGCTTCTAAGTTAGTGTTAAATGCGGTGTGTTCAATATCGCTGCCACGGGTGGCGCGGCCAGAGTTAACATCAACCGAAACTAACGCTTCGGTGTGGTCAATTACAATGGCACCGCCAGAAGGCAAACGTACTTCACGTGAGAATGCAGATTCAATTTGATGCTCAATTTGAAAGCGTGTGAAGAGTGGAATTTCATCTTGGTATAATTTCACACGCGACACATTGCCAGGCATCACGTGGCTCATAAACTGCAACGCTTGTTCGTGAATATCCGGTGTGTCGATTAAAATTTCGCCAATGTCTGCACTGAAATAATCGCGAATGGCGCGAATCACTAAGCTGCCTTCTTGATAAATTAAATACGCACCCGCTTGCATGGCTGAAGCGCCATCAATCGCGGCCCAAAGTTGGGTGAGATAGTTTAAATCCCACTGCAACTCTTCAGCGTTACGGCCAATACCTGCCGTACGGGCAATGATGCTCATGCCTTTAGGTACTTCAAGTTGGGCTAATACATCGCGTAACTCATCGCGCTCTTCGCCTTCAATACGGCGTGAAACGCCACCGCCACGCGGGTTGTTGGGCATCAGCACTAAATAACGGCCAGCGAGTGAAATAAAAGTGGTGAGCGCTGCGCCTTTGTTGCCGCGCTCGTCTTTATCAACTTGCACGATGACTTCTTGACCTTCTTTCAGCGCATCTTGAATGCGAGATTTACCATCTGCGCCTTCTTTGTAATAACTGCGCGCGACTTCTTTAAAGGGTAAGAAGCCGTGGCGTTCTTGGCCGTAATCAACGAAAGCCGCTTCAAGCGAAGGTTCGATGCGTGTAATTACGCCTTTGTAGATATTGCTTTTGCGCTGTTCTTTACCAGCGTGTTCAATATCAAGATCAATCAGTTTTTGTCCATCGACAATCGCTACGCGTAATTCTTCTTCTTGCGTAGCATTAAATAACATGCGTTTCATGGTGTACTCCTGGCTCAAGGTCAGGGGCAGACACAATGCTTAAAGTATAAGCTTCTAATAAATTTGAGACTTTTAGTGAGGTACCAAATGATTGGCACAACCTACTGAAGGCGCTTGCAATGCGCGGGGAAAAATTTAACGTGTTGAATTAAAAAATTCAAGCATCAATGAAATGAAAACAAACGCGTGAGAACACAGCGTTGTTTTGCATTAACCGTTCATGAAAACCAGTTTCAAAATGTGCTTGCTGGCAGTTGCACAGCGCGGCATTACTTTGCGGTTTTGAATGAAAACTTGTTAATTGTGACGTTAAATTAAACTAATTTATTAAATTTACGCCTGTGGTGGCCTAAATTCGTTAAAATTCCATCTTCAGTAAATGCTAAGTTAGCGCTAAGATTAATTACTGCTAAGTTAGACTTTCACTTTAAGTCGCGCTTTATGTTTTTTGTCTGCGGCGGCTTGAGCGTTCTTTTTACTTGCTGCTACTTTATAATATGGCGAGCGGCATTAACCCAGTATCTGTTTTTTTACTTTTAATTACATTAGGTTGCGTTCATCAAGAACGCCATCTTCAATGTAATTACGAAATTCGTAATGCACTGATCGTGCCAACTAATTTATAAGTTTAATTGGCACGCGTAAGTATAGGCTACTACTCACATTTAAGCAAAGCATGAACACAATTAAAGCACAACATCCGCAAGAAAAAATGCAACAAGTCAGTGCGTTAGCCGCAGCTTTTTTAACGGTGGACGAGGCAAGTGAAGGGCAACGAGTGGATAACTTTTTGACGAAAATGCTCAAGGGCGTGCCAAAAAGTCATGTCTACCGTATTTTGCGTAGCGGCGAAGTGCGCGTGAATAAAAAGCGAATCGATGCTGATTTTCGTTTAAGTTTGGGAGATGTGGTGCGCATTCCGCCCACACGCGCAACGCAAACTGCGCCCGCAGACACCATTGTACCCGCCGTTTCTAAACTGAATCACACCATTATTTATGAAGATGATGCGATGTTAGTTATTGATAAGCCGGTAGGATTTGCCGTGCATGGCGGCAGCGGGGTGAGTCGCGGTGTGATTGAGCAGCTGCGCTTAGAGCGCCCCAAAGCTAAATTTCTAGAGTTGGTGCATCGCTTGGACCGTGAAACTTCTGGCGTGCTCATGTTGGCCAAAAAACGCAGCGCTTTAGTGGCCCTGCATGAGGCGATTCGCAATAACCAAACGGATAAACGTTATTTGGTGCTCGTGCAGGGTGAATGGACTGCGCCTAAAAAACGCGTGGTGCTTGATTTGCAGCGCTATTTACTGCCCAATGGTGAGCGACGTGTGAATGTGGTCACCGATATCAGTAAAGATAAATATGATGAGCGGCAAACTTCTGAAACTTTATTCAGATTGCTCAAAAACTATCAGCACCCGGTGTTAGGTCATTTTAGTTTGCTAGAGGCGCAACTTGTCACCGGTCGTACGCATCAATTGCGCGTGCAGTTGGCGCATTTGGGTTTTGTGATTGTGGGCGATGACAAATATGGTGATTTTGCACTGAACAAAACTTTACAAAAAAATGGTCTTAAACGCATGTTTTTGCATTCCGCGACAACTAAAATTCGCCATCCGCTAACACAAGAAAAAATGGAACTCACGGCCCCGATGCCCGCGGAATTGAATCAGTTTTTATTGAAACTGACCCCTGCAACATCTGTTAAAAATTGAGCATTGCAAACAGTCAAAAATGGCCTGTTTTAATCACAACCTTTTTCGATGCTCTGTGAGCCTTATAAATAAAGGCTTGCAGAGGCGAAATTTTTTCTCGTACGTTTTTTAATGTATATTTAAATAAATTCTTCATGTTTATTTAATTGTTTTTTTTGACACAAGGTAATATTTTTTATGCCCAAGCAGTTTGATTTAATCGTGTGGGATTGGGATGGTACATTGGCCGATTCCACTGGCATGATTACACATGCCATTTTAAAAGCTGCCGAGCAGGTAGGTTTGCCGACTATTTCGGCACGTGCGGCGCGCAATATTATTGGCTTAGGCTTACGTGAGTCGATTCATGCGTTATATGGCGACATTCCAACGGAACAGGCGCAAGCGCTTGCCAGCCAATATTCGGCCAATTATTATGCTGGTGAACATGAAATTCCTTTATTTGAAGGCGCTGCTGACACAATTACCACGCTGAATAAACACGGCTTTAAATTAGCCGTCGCCACTGGCAAGGGCCGAAGAGGGCTTAACTCTGCGCTGGAACATTGCGGTTTGGGCAATTATTTTCACGCCACGCGTACGGTGGATGAATGTTTTTCAAAACCGCATCCGCAAATGCTGGATGAATTAATGGACCATTTAGTGGTGATGCCCGAGCGCACTTTGATGATTGGTGACACCAGTTACGATTTACATATGGCGCAAAATGCAGGCGTGAGCGCGATAGGCGTAAGTTATGGCGCACAAGCCGCTGAACAATGGCAGCATTTAAACCCGATTGGTCAATTTGATGATTTTGCGACGTTAAGTGAGTGGCTGTTTGCAAATGCCTAGCCGGTTAATTTGAGCGAGGATGGATGTGATGACAGAAGATAGCAATATTGTTAATACCATTATTTTTAAAAGTGAAGAATTGCAAAATGGCGCGCTTGGTTTGCGTTTCAATTTACCGCAGTTGGGTGAGTTTGTGACAGGCTTTGTGGTGCGTTTTCAAGATCAACCGTATGCCTATGTGAACCAATGCGCACATGTGCCAGTGGAGTTGGATTGGAATCAAGGTGATTTCTTTACGGTACAAAAAGATTATTTGATTTGTTCAACGCACGGCGCGCACTACCGGCCGGATAATGGCTTTTGTGTGATGGGGCCGTGCAAGGGCAAAAGTTTAAAACCCATCCCCGTGACCGAACTAAATGGACAAGTTATAATCAACATTGCTTCTATAAAATAATTTTAATTCAGCACCTTAAATTCAGCACCCTAAAATTCAGTACCTTAAAGAAAGTTAACCATGTCAGAAGAGAATCAAAATAACCCCACAAATGCCAGCAGCGCTGTGCCAGAAGACAATCGTTGGCAGCGCGACACCATTGAAAAACTTGCGAGTTCAGCGTTAACTGAGCAAAAAACTGCGCGGCGCTGGGGTACCTTTTTTAAAGCACTCACGTTTATTTATTTGTTTACATTATTATTTGTAGCCATGGGTTGGTTTGGCGGCGGTAAAGGTCACATAGGCGCACATACTGCATTGATTGAGGTGTCTGGTGTGATTCAGGCTGGGGGTGATGTGAACGCAGATTCGTTTATGAGCAGTTTACGTGACGCCTACGAAGACAAAGGCACGAAGGGCATTATTTTACGTATTAACAGCCCAGGTGGCAGCCCGGTGCAAGCTGGCATTATTAATGATGAAATCAAACGCCAAAAGAAATTACACCCGACCATTCCCGTGTATGCCGTGGTAGAAGATATTTGCGCATCGGGCGGCTATTACATTGCCGCAGCGGCCGACAAAATTTACGTGGATAAAGGCAGTATTGTGGGTTCGATTGGCGTGTTGATGGATGGTTATGGTTTTACCGAAGTAATGAAAAAAATTGGCGTTGAGCGCCGTTTGATGACTGCTGGTGAAAACAAAGCCATGCTCGACCCATTTTCACCCGTAAACCCAAAACATCAGGCATTGGCGCAGGCCATGCTAGACCAAATTCACGAGCAATTTAAAACTGTGGTGCGTCAGGGTCGTGGCAACCGTTTAAAAGAAACGCCAGAAACTTTTAGCGGCTTGTTCTGGAGCGGTGAAGAAAGCATCAAAATTGGCTTGGCCGACGCGCTGGGCAGTGCAGATTTTGTGGCACGTGAAGTGATTAAACAAGAAGAGATTAAAGACTTTACCTACCAAGAAGATTTTGCCAGCCGTATTGCAAAACGTGTGGGCGCTGGTGCCAGTGCCGCTTTTGGTGAAACCCTTGCCAAACAAATGATAGAAGCGGGGCAAGTTAAATTGCATTAAATATAGTCTTTAATATTGGGCCGTAAATGAATGCAACCTTTTTCGATGCCCTGTGAGCCTTATCAATAAAGGCTTACAGGGCATTGTTTTTTTCTCGGAGAAAATTTACAGCATTAAAAGCGAAATTTTAGTCTTCAACCACGATCGATTGATATTCGGCTGGCGTTGCCGGATAAGATAATTTCATGTCTTTTAAAGTGTTGCGTAACAGATGAGAAATCAGCAGATTACGATTGGTTTTAGAATCAGCAGGAATCACGTACCAGGGTGCGTAATCGGTTGAAGTTGCTTTGAGCGCATCTTCATAAGCTTGCATGTATTGTGGCCAAAGCGCGCGTTCTTTTAAATCCCCTACGTTAAATTTCCAACTTTTAGTCGGGTCATTTAAGCGTTCTTGCATGCGTATTTTTTGCTCTTCTTTTGAAATATGCAAAAAACATTTGATGATGGTGGTGCCGGTTTCAGTCAGCATACGCTCAAAATCGTTGATTTGCGCATAACGACGCTGGCATTCCGCCTGATTAATCCAGTCGTGTACTTTGACAATCAGCACATCTTCATAGTGGCTGCGGTTGAAAATGACTAATTCTCCCGCTTTTGGCACTTGGCTGTGTACGCGCCATAAATAATCATGCGCGAGTTCTTCACTCGTTGGGGCTTTAAAGCTGGCGAGTCGAATGCCGAGCGGGTCGCATTCACTGAACACATGGCGCACGGTACCATCTTTGCCGCTGGCATCCATGCCTTGCAATACTAGCAATAGTTTACGTTTGCCCTCGGCATGTAAAACATCTTGCAAGGCGTTAATTTCGGTTGCAAGTTGCGTGAGTGTCAGTGCATCTTCCGCTTTATTGCCTGACCGTGAGCTTTTATCGTCTGGCCTGAACTGACTTAACGAGAACTTTTTAGGGTTAACGCGATACTGGTCTAGGCTTTTCATGGCGGCGTTTACTTGTGCGCTTTTGTGTAGTTGATGAGGCCGTTGGTTGAACTGTCAAAGTTAGTGATGACCGCATCGTTGGTGAGTAACGGCAGAATTTCTTGTGCAATCTGCTTGCCGTACTCTACGCCCCATTGGTCGTAACTGTTGATATCCCAAATCATGCCCTGCACAAAAATTTTATGCTCATATAAAGCAATTAATTTACCCAGCGTGTTAGGGGTCACTTGGTCAAACAAAATAGAAGTACTGGGGCGGTTACCTTCAAACACCTTATGCGGCAACAGTTGCTCCAGTGCCTCACCTGTTAAGCCTTGTTTTTCTAACTCTGCACGCGCTTCATCTCTGGTTTTACCCAGCATCAGGGCTTGTGTTTGCGCTAAGAAGTTCGCAAGAAGAATTTTATGGTGCGCATAACCATGCTTGCCAATCGCATAGTGACTATGCACTGGCATTAAAAAGTCGCACGGCACAATTTGCGTGCCTTGGTGAATCAGTTGGTAAAACGCATGCTGGCCATTGGTGCCGGCTTCACCCCAAATAACAGGGCCCGTTTTATACTGAATGCGTTTGCCGTCGCGGCAAATAAATTTGCCATTACTTTCCATATCCGCTTGCTGTAAATAGGCTGGAAAGCGCGCCATACCTTGGTCATAAGGCAAAATAGCATTGGTATCCACATGAAAGAAATTGTTATACCAAATGCCAATCAGCGCCATAATCACCGGAATATTTTGCTCAAGCGGGGCGGATTTAAAATGGTTGTCCATTTCATGCGCGCCTGTAAGCAAGGCCTCAAAATGATCCATGCCAACGTATAGCGCAATTGATAAGCCAATCGCTGACCACAATGAATAGCGCCCGCCAACCCAATCCCAGAAGGCAAACATATTGTTGATATCAATGCCGAAATCTTGCACGGCTTTGGCATTGGTTGAAAGCGCAACAAAATGTTTTGCCACATAGGCGTTATCAATTGCGGAAGCTAAAAACCAAGTGCGCGCAGAGGTGGCATTCGTCATGGTTTCTTGCGTGGTAAACGTTTTTGAGGCCACTATAAACAGGGTGGTTTCAGGATTACATTTTTCCAATGCACGCATTAAATGGGCGCCATCAATATTTGACACAAAATGTACCTGTAATTCTGGGCTGGCATAAGGTTTGAGTGCATCACACACCATGACGGGCCCTAAATCGGAGCCGCCAATACCAATATTCACAATATCAGTGATGCGTTTACCTGTATAGCCAGTCCATTCGCCATTGCGTACTTTTGTTGAAAACGCACGCATTTGCGCTAACACCGCATTCACGTCTGGCATCACATCATGGCCATCCACATAAACCGGCGTATTACTTCGGTTACGAAGGGCTGTGTGTAACACCGCGCGATTTTCGGTAATGTTGATTTTTTCACCCGCAAACATGCGGTCGCGCCAGCCTTCAATGTTCGCTTCACGCGCCAATTGAGTCAGTAAGGGTAAGGTCTCATCATTGATACGATGCTTGGAAAAATCAAATAAGATATCGTCGAGTTTTAAACTGTATTTATCAAATCGATTTTTATCCGTTGCAAATAAATCGCGCATGTGGATTGAGACCATTGATTTTTGGTGCTGGCAGAGCTTTTGCCATACGGGTAGTGTCGTTAATGCAGCCATTTGATTTAAGAGTACTTTACTTTCTAGTAGGTTAATTTAATTGTAAAACAATGCCAGCTAAAGGTGGCAAAGTGATGACAAGTGATTGATTGTGACGCATCCATGCAACGTTTTCTGTGTGCATTCCAGCACCGTTTCCTTGGTTGCTACCGCCATAACAGTTTGCATCACTATTAAATACCTCACGGTATGTGCCCGCCACAGGCACGCCAATGCGGTAAGTCTGACGCAACACAGGCGTAAAATTCAATACTATTATAACAAAACTATTATCTAAGCCACGTCGAATATAGCTGACAATGGATTGGTCGCTGTCATGACAGTCTATCCATTCAAAGCCTTGCACTTCAAAATCCAGCGTGTGCAGCGCACCATGTGACTGATAGAGTCTGTTTAAGTCATGGACAGCAAGTTTAAGGCCTTGATGCCACTGATGACCCGCATATTCATTACTCAATAAATGCCAGTCGAGGCTGCTATTCACATTCCACTCTCGGCCTTGGCCAAATTCGTTGCCCATAAAGTTGAGTTTTTTGCCAGGTGAAGTCATTTGATAAGTTAGCAACAGCCGCAGGTTGGCAAATTTTTGCCATGCATCACCAGGCATTTTGTCGAGCATAGAGTGCTTGCCATGCACAACTTCATCATGCGA
>Ga0116177_10004676_pt1 | contig 9958 bp, 3 predicted proteins | sample AD_STIC10_MetaG_FD_89750 | JGI IMG/M metagenome (GOLD analysis project Ga0116177, IMG submission 89750) | Active sludge microbial communities of municipal wastewater-treating anaerobic digesters from USA - AD_STIC10_MetaG | ecosystem: Engineered > Bioreactor > Anaerobic > Digestate | place: USA...
GTGCGCCCCGGTTACACGGCCTTCGAAGCGGTACTGGCGGAAGCTGATGCGATCAGCCTGCATTGCCCGCTAACAGCAGAAACCAAAGGCTTGATCGGGCTTGGCGAATTGCGGGCGATGAAGCGTTCAGCCTTGCTAATCAACACAGCGCGCGGCGGGATTGTCGATGAGGCCGCGCTGATACAGGCATTGAAAGAAGGCTGGATTGCCGGCGCCGGGTTCGATGTCGTCACGATCGAGCCGCCACCCATTGATCACCCGATGCTGGCGCCTGAATTGCTCGCCTTGCCCAACTTTCTGCTGACGCCACACGTTGCCTGGGCTAGTCGGCCAGCCATGCAGGCCTTGGCGGGTCAATTGATCGACAATATCGAGTCCTTTGTGGCCGGCACACCACAAAACCGGGTGGTGTGACCAAGCGCGCCATCAACAAACAATCAACAAACAATCGTCTCCGGCGCCCAAGGGCATTGCCGGGTTTATCTGGCTTTAAGGGAAGACATCATGACCATTACTTTTGCCGTGCGCGGCGAGTACATTCAACTCGATAAACTGCTCAAGGCGACCGGCCTTTGCGAATCCGGCGGTGCTGCGCATGCGGCGATTGCCGAAGGGCGAGTCCGGGTCGATGCTGCGGTCGACACGAGAAAACGAGCAAAATTACGGCCGGGGCAGCGTGTCACCATTGGCGGCGAGGTTGTTGAACTGGTTGCTGACTCCGGTACCGAACCGGACGAGAATTTGCCAAATATGTGATCAAATTCACTTCATGAATATTTTGTTATTAATATAGTGCTGATGCGAAACGATCGCGCACGAGCATTGAGGGCCGATGGCTCTTTTGGATTAATCCGGCATGAGGAATCAGTCTGATGCAGTTCGTATCCTCCGGCCTGATTAACCAGCAGATTGTTGCCGCCGCCTCGCGTGCGCAGCGAAGGCAAGACCGTGCTGACCCGGTCAATCGCACCAGCAGTTTCCTCGGCAGATGCCTGTTTCAACTCATCGGTTTGCTGATCTGTCTGGCCGGTTTGGGGGTAAAGCCGGCCCATGCTGACAATCTTCATGATCACGAGCATCCGCGAGTGCTGATCGTGCATTCCTATCATCAAGGCTTACCCTGGAACGACGGCTTGCAGAAAGGGATCCTTTCGCACCTTGGTGAGCACACTGCGCACCTTGACCTTCTTTTCGAATACCTCGATGTCCTGCGCTTTCCGAAAGCAAAAAAATCGGAAGAGACTCTGTTTGTCAAACGGCTTGCCGAGAACTACGGCGGGACCGGCATTGACATATTGGTGGCTACCGACGACCCGGCTTACCGCTTGCTGCTCGAGAATCGGGATTTGATCGCACCGGGCAAGCCCTTGCTGTTTGCGGGAGTGAACAACATTCAGGCGGACGATCTTTATGAGTTGCAAAACGTCGCCGGGGTCGCTGAAACCCCCTCATTTCTTGACAATTTGCAGCTCATGCGAAAGCTCCACCCCAGCGTCAGCCAACTGGTGGTCATTGGTGATTTGACCGTCACTTTTGCCTCGAATCTGAGCGCACTCGAAGCGGCAAACGCCCAATTGCCGACGCCATTTACACTCCAGATCATTTCGCAAAAACGGCTTTCAAACGTGATTGCTGACTTGAAGGGGGTTACCGGCAATCACCTGGTTTTTTTGATGGGTCGGCCAGCCGATGATCGCGGTAATTTTTTGCCTGGCCCACCCACTGCCAACGCCGTCCGTGCCGTTTCCGCAATGCCAGTTTATTCGGCGTGGAGTTTTTTTCTTGGCCACGGCATTGTCGGCGGCAAGCTGGTTTCAGGAGAAGAGCAGGGGATCGCTGTCGCCGGGCTGATCAAGCGCCTGCTGGCAGGTGCCTTGATGACCACTCTGCCGCGTGTGATCGAGAGTCCAAATCGCTACCAATTTGATTACCGGGAACTTGAGCGATTCAAGATCAAGGAGAGCCTTCTGCCTGAAGGTTCAGAGATCATCAATCAGCCCCCAAGCATTTATCAGACGCACCCCAGCCTCCTTGTTTCAGTGGTCGGCTTGCTGGTCGTGCTCCTGATCATAATCGTCTTGTTGATCGTTTTCATGCGCCTCAAGCGGCGTGCTGCCGGGGTGGTGGAGAAGGAACTCCATTTGCTGCAAGCCTTGATCAATGCCATCCCATTTCCGGTCTTCTACAAAGACTCGGATTTGCTTTACCGGCGCTGCAATGATGAGTTTCTGAGCTTCACAGGCTTGTCCAGAAAGAATGTTCTTGGTCATTCTGTTCACGAAATAGCGACTACCCTGATTGCCAACGACATCCAGGCCAAGGATCTGGCATTGCTTGAGTCGGGTAAAAAGCAAATCTTTGAAATGCGAGTCAATAACCGTGAGGGTGTGGTGCGCGATGTGATCTTTCACAAGGCCCTGGTACATCAGCCGGATGGACGTATTGGCGGCATTGTCGGGGCTATGGTTGACAACACCGAACGCAAGGCTTTCATCGAAAAACTGGGCCTTTACGCCAGCATGTTCGAGCACAGCGCTGCAGCCATATTGGTGACCGATGCGGAAAACCGTATTGTGCTGGCCAACCCGGCCATGCTCAGAATGAGCGGATATGAGTTGCAGGATTTGGTGGGAAAGAATCCGCGTTTGCTTTCCACGGGTGAAACGCCGCCAGAAGCGTATCAAGCCATGTGGCATGCGCTGCATGAAGCGGGGGAGTGGCAGGGCGAACTGATCGAGCGGCGCAAGGATGGCAGCACTTATCCTAAACATACGGTGATTTCGGTGGTGCGTGACGAACAGGGCCGGATCGTTAATTTTATTGGCACCTACACCGACATCAGTCAGCAAAAAGCCGCCGAGAACAATCTTCGCCATCTCGCCTTGCATGATCCGCTCACTGGCCTGCCCAACCGGGCCAGTCTGAATATTTTTCTGCAACGAGCCCTCTTTCAGGCACGTCATGATCGTAAAGCGCTGGCATTGCTCTTCATTGATCTTGACCGTTTCAAGGTGATCAATGACAGCCTCGGGCATCACGTGGGTGACAGTGTATTGCTCGAGGTGTCGCAGCGTATTCGCGCCGGATTGCGGGGTAGTGATTTTCTTGCCCGGATTGGTGGCGATGAGTTCGTGGTGGTACTGACTGGCATAGAGACTGCACTGGATGCTCTGCCGGTCATCGAGAAAATTCTGCGAGAAGGCAATGAGCCCTATCAGGTGCGGGAAAACATACTGCATACGAGTCCGAGCATCGGCATCAGTATCTTTCCCGATGACAGCGACAACATTGCCGAGCTTTTGCAGCATGCCGACATGGCGATGTATGCCGCCAAAGAGCAGGGGCGCAATAACTTCCAGTTCTTCACGGAAACGATGAATGAGGCGGCCCAGGAGCGCCTTGCACTGGAGCGCGATCTGCGTCGGGCGCTCAAGGAAAACCAGTTCTCGCTGGTTTATCAGCCCAAGGTTGAGGCAGGTAACGAGCAGATTGTTGGGGTTGAGGCGTTGATTCGCTGGACCCATCCGCAAAAGGGCAATATTCCGCCCAATGTCTTTATTCCATTGGCCGAAGACACCGGTTTGATTAACGCCATTGGCACCTGGGTGCTCGATGAGGCATGCCGTCAGTTGGCGGAATGGCGATCTTCATGGCCGCTTGAGCTGCGCATGGCGATCAATCTTTCGGCCAATCAGTTACGTGATGAGTCTTTGGCGGTGATCGTTGCTGAAACGATTGAACGCCATCAACTGGATGCAACGCTGATCGAACTTGAAATTACCGAGTCGATGGCAATGTCGGACCCAGCCAAGGCGGTTGAACAGTTGGGCCGTTTGCGCCAGCTCGGCGTCACCCTGGCTATTGACGACTTCGGTACGGGCTATTCTTCTTTGGCTTACCTGAAGTATTTGCCGATTCAGACCCTAAAAATTGATCGCTCATTTGTCATGAATATTGAATGCGACACTAGTGATGCCGCGATCAGCCTGGCGACGTTGGCGTTGGCTAAGGGGCTGGGCCTCAAGACGGTGGCTGAGGGTGTTGAAACCCGAGGACAAGCCGAGTTTCTCCTGGCGCATGGTTGTGATCTGCTCCAAGGGTATCTTTTCGGCAAACCGGAAACGCCAGAACGGCTTGTCGCCGCTTGGCGGGATAAAACCCCGGCCGGTTAAACGCAGGGCGATGATTTGTCGTTGATAAAGTGCTTGTGCTGACCGATGCGCAAGGCTGCACGTCGTGCCCGGCATCACGCATAGAAAAAGATTTTCGGCTTTAAAACCTGTTGACCGTAGCAATCGCGGCTTGGGTTATTTTTCTGCGCTTATTGCCCAACTCGCAGGCGTCTTCCAGTGACTGAGCCAGGTTTCAAATTCGCTGGGCGGCATCGGCCGGGAAATGCCGTAGCCTTGGGCGTGGGCGCAACCCAGCGCGAGCAGGATGTCGCCATGCGCAATCGTTTCGACCCCTTCGGCGATGACTGAGCGATTGAAGGCCTGGGCGAGACCGATGACGCCTTTGACGATGGCCATATCTTCGGCATCATCCTGCATGTCGCGGATGAATGACTGGTCAATTTTGAGCGTTTCGGCCGGTAGATGTTTGAGGTAAAGCAGCGAAGAATATCCGGTGCCGAAGTCGTCAAGGGCAAAGGAGACGCCGAGCTCGCGACAGGATTCGATAACTTGCGAGACGTGCCCTGTGTCGGAGAGCGCGGCCGTTTCAAGAATTTCCAGCTCAATCCGCCCGTGGGGCAGGGCGGGGTAGGCACTGAGTAGTTTGGCTAAACGTGCCGTAAAGTCTGGCAGCGAAATATGGCGGGCGGCGATATTGATGCTGATATTGAGCGGCAAGCCTTGGCGGTGCCAGTGGTCGGCTTGGCAAAGTGCGGCGTTGATGACCCATTCGCCGAGCGTGATGGCGAAATCGTTATTCTCGGTGATGGGCAAAAATTCGCCCGGCTGGATCAAGCCGCGTTCCGGGTGGCGCCAGCGGATCAGGGCTTCGGCGCCGGTGACGATGCCGCCCCGCATATCGACCTTGGGCTGGTAATGCATTTCAAATTCGCCGGCCAGCAGGGCTTGTTCCAGCCGCTGCAAATCGGCCAGTTCGGTGCGGGCGGCTTCGTCTTTCATCGGGTCAAACAGGAAATAGCGATTGCGCCCGGTTTGCTTGGCGATGTACATGGCCTGATCGGCATGGCGAAGCAGCAGTTCAGGTTCGACGCCATCGCCCGGGAAAATGGTAATCCCGACACTGGCTGAAACGCAGACCGCTTCACCGGCGATATCGTAGCCGCAGCTGGCCACCTGGAGCACGCGACGAACGATTTCAAGACATTGTTCGAGGTTGTCGAGATCATTGAGCAGCAGGACGAATTCGTCACCGCCGAGACGGGAAAGCGTATCGGTGTCGCGCATGATGGCGAGCGTGCGCTGTGAAAACTCGATCAGCAGTTGATCGCCCGCGGCGTGACCATAACGATCATTGACCGCCTTGAAGCCATCAAGATCGAGCAGGCAGACGGCCAGCATGGTCTTGTTGCGCGCAGCCAGTGCAATGGACATGTAAAGCCGGTCGTTGAGCAAGGTGCGGTTGGGCAGTTCGGTCAGCGGGTCGAAATGAGCCAGTTTTTCCAGGTGGCGCTCATGTTCCTTTTGCTGGGTGATGTCGGCAAAAATGCCGACGTAGTGCCGAACGTCTCCTGACTCGCTGCGCACGGCAGAAATGGTGAGCTGTTCGGCATAGAGCTCGCCTGATTTCTTGCGATTCCAGATTTCGCCATGCCAGTAGTCGCTGCGTGCCAGTTCGGCCCACATCGCGACATAAAACTCGGGGCTTTGGTGCCCCGATTTAAGCAGGGAAGGTTTGCGGCCGATCACTTCGTCTCGTGAGTAACCGGTAATCTCGGTAAATGCCTGATTGACGTCGACGATGATGTCTTTCGGATCGGTAATGATGATGCCTTCACGCGCATGCGAGAACACACTGGCGATCAGTCCAAGCTGCTCGGCCGATTCGTGGCGCTCGGTCACATCAAAACAGGCGCCCAGGTAGCCGGCAAATTCCCCGGCCAAATTGATGAACGGGTGCCCGATGTCGAGAATCCAGCGGTATTCGCCATCGTGCCGGCGCAGGCGATATTCCATGGCGAAAGGTCGGCGTGCCAAAAAGTCTGCCTGATAGGTGGTGATACAGCGCTCGCGGTCGTCGGCATGCACCCCTTCGGCCCAGCCCTCGCCCTTTTCCTGTTCCAGGCTGCGGCCGGTAAACTCCAGCCAGGTGGCGTTGAAATAGTTGCATTGGCCATCCAGTCCGGCGCGCCAGATCAGGGTGGGAAAGTGCTCCAGAATGGTGAGGTAGAAGTCGTGCGATTTTTGCAGTTGAACCTGGCTCGCCGAAAGCTCTTCCGTGCGCTGGGCGACCCGTGTTTCGAGCTGGTCATTGGCCTGGCGCAGTTGATCGTCGCTCCGTTCCCAACGCTGGGCAAAGCGCATGGCGAGCGCCAGCCCGATGCCGCTGGTGATCAGCAGAATGAGTCCGACCAGCAATGTCATCTGCTGCGTGATCGGGGCCGTTTCAGCCATTACCGAGTCAAGCCGGCGCGACAAGACTAGCTGCCAGCCGGAGTCCAGTCGGTAGATAAAACTGAGCCAGGCAACGCCTTGTTGATCCTGCCACTGCCTGAAGGCGATCTCTTCCTTATTCCCGTTCAATGTGCCGAGCAGTGGGTGTTCAGCCTTGCTTAGCGCATGCAAACCGCCAATCAGGCTGGCGTCGCTGTGGCCAATCAACATGCCTTCGCGGTCGGCCAGCAGACCGTTGTCGAAGGGGGCGATATCCTCGGGTGAAAGAAGTTGAGACAAATGTTTGAGATACACCACGCCACCCAGATGGGCGAAAATTTTGCCGCGGCCGTCCATCAACGGCGTATCGATCACCACCGCCGGCATGCCATCGGCGCCCTGGATACTGTCTGAGACTGCCGGTTTTTTACTGCGCGTTGCTTCCTGAAAGTAGGGACGGTCGGCCAGGTTGTATTTCTTCAGTGACTGTTGAATTGCGTAGGGATGTGACAGGTAGTGATCGCCATTCGGCAGCAGCAGGAAAACCACCCCGAGGTTGCTGTCGCTGGCGAGCAGTGCATCCAGGGTTTGCCGCTTGGCACGTTCGAGATCCAGCGGAATGCCGTTAATGGACGGGTTGACGCGGTCAACCGCAGAAAGTGAGGAAAATTCAGGCAGGTGCGCGGTGTAGGCGAGTCGGTTGGCCGCCCCGTTAATCTGTTCCTGCATGCTCTGGCCGATGACCCGGACGAACGACTGATGTTCATTCGACCAGCGTTCAACCGAGAGCTTTTGGTGCAGGCGGTCCACAAAAAGCCAGGCAGCAATCAGCGCGGCGATTGCCGGCAGAATGAAAGCGAGCAGAATTTTCTGCTTCTGGGTCATCCAGGTTTTGTCTCCTAAACCAAGCGTTCTTCGACGCTCGTTTGATTTAAGCACAATGTTACGATATTTCACGCCCGCGGGGTATCAAATATCGTTCGGATTGAAGATACCCCCGACACAGTATTAAATTTAAATGAATCGTTGATGAAAAAAATCATTTTCTGCTCAGCCGGCCGGTTTCCATTGGCTGAGCGTGGCAAGCAGATTGGCTTGGGCAATGGGCTTGGGAATGTAGTCGTTCATGCCGGCGGCGATGCAGGTTTCGCGGTCGCCCTGCATTGCGTTGGCGGTCATGGCGATGATGGTGATTTGCGGGTTGAAGCGGCCGGAACGATCATTGCGAATCTGCCGGGTCGCTTCAAACCCATCCATCACCGGCATCTGGCAATCCATCAGGACAATGTCGAATGGCGCCTCGGCGAGGGCGGCTAGTGCCTGTTCGCCATTGTCGGCAATCTGGATCGTGCAACCCAGTTTGCGCAGCATCATCGACGCGACCTTCTGATTGGTCAGGTTGTCCTCGGCCAGCAGAATGCGCAAATTGCCCAGCGGGACGACGGCGGTCGGAGTGGCCAAAGTGGCCGGAGTGGCCGGGCTTGCTTCAAGCACAGGCAGTTCAAGCGAAAAGCGGAATGAGGTGCCAACGCCTTCCATCGATTCTGCAGTGATTTTCCCGCCCATCAGTTCAAGCAGATGGGCGCAGATCGAAAGTCCCAGGCCGGTGCCGCCGAAGCGGCGCGTGGTGGAGGCGTCGGCCTGAAAAAACGGGGCAAAAAGCTGGTTGACCGTAGCCGTCGACATACCGATGCCGGTATCGCTCAGGGTGAAGCTGAGGCGCTGTTTATCAGCGCTGGCGGGTTGGCAGTCGAGCTTCAGATGCACTTGCCCGCGCTCGGTGAACTTGATTGCGTTGCCTGCCAGATTGAGCAGAATTTGCCGCAGGCGGCCGGCATCGCCGCGCAACTGGGCGGGCAGATTGGGCGACGTTTCGACGATAAATTCAATGTTTTTAGCCTTGGCCTGCGGGGTCAGCAGCATGCTGATTTCGTGCAGCAAATGGCTGAGTGAGAAGGGGATGAGTTCAAGCTCGACCCGGCCGGCCTCTATTTTCGAGAAGTCGAGAATGTCATTGAGAATATGCAATAGCGCGCTGGCGCTCTCGCGGATCGTGCCGGCGTAATCGCGCTGGGCGGCATCAAGCGGGCTATCGAGCAGCAGTTCCGTCATGCCGATCACACCATTCATCGGCGTGCGGATTTCGTGGCTCATGTTGGCCAGAAACAGGCTCTTGGCCTCGGTTGCGGCTTCGGCAGCCTCCTTGGCTTCACGCAGCGACGCTTTGCTGGCGAGCAGTTTTTCGGTGGCTTGCATGCGCTCGATGAAAGCCCCGGCCCAGCGCGCCAGCAGACGGACGAATTCCAGATCGGAAGGATCGAAGTCGCGATTGCGCCCTTGCGCCGAGGAGAAGGCGAGGGTGCCGAATATCTCGCCATCGACCCGAATCGGCATGCCAATGTAGGCGGCGAGCTGGAGTTCCCGGAAGCAGGGATGGCCCGCGTATGGCGAGTTGGGCGCATCGGGGATGGCGAGCAGATCATCCTTCGCCAGCGTCGTGCTGCAATAGGTTCGGCCCAGCGGGAAAACCTGACCGTCCGCCAGCGTGCCGGGGGGCGAAACTTGAACGACGATTTGTAAATCGCGATCGCTAATCCGGCTGACCAGGCCGATTTCGAGATGGAGATGCTGGGCGCCGACCTGCAAGGCGTGGCGCAAGGTTGATTCGGGATCGAGGCTGGTCAGTGCAACGATTTCATTGAGGCCGTGCAAAGCTGCGAGTTGCCGGCGCAGGCGGGCATCATGGATGCGCAAAATTTCATTTTCGTGGGCGCGGGCAATTTCGCTTTGTTCGAGGCGCCTGCTCATCTCATTGAAGGTGGTGGCGGTTTCCGCCAGTTCATCATTGCCCAGCACCGGCAGAAGCTGGCCGCGCTGGCCGTTGGCGATAGCACGGCTGGCATCGCGCAGCGCCGTTAATTGGCGCGTCAGGTAGGTGCCGAGAAAAAGCGAGAAAAAGGCGACCAGCCCCATTTCAAGCAGCGAAATCGAAATTGTCCATTGCCGCGTGTCGGCAAGTGTCTGCTGGAATGGCGCGAGGTCGATACCGAACTGGATGCGACCAAAACTGTTTCCGGCGACGGCGACGTCAACTTCGTGATCGAAGCGCCCGTCATTGACACTGGCGATGCTCAGATCGGGCGATATGTCGCCCACTGGCAAGTTGCCGCGCTCGACCATCATCTGCCGCTTCGCATCAAGAAAGCGAACATAGGTCACTTCGTGGGTCGCGAGCAGATCGGTTGCGATGCTGTCGATCGTCGCCAGGTCATAGCTGATCATGGCGTCCCGCGTGCTGGCGGCGAGCAGGCTGGCCGTCACGCTGACCCGGCGCGTGATCTCGTCCTCGTTGGTGTCCTTCATCTTGCCGAGCAAACTGATGCCGAGGACAGCCA
>Ga0116177_10004677_pt1 | contig 9957 bp, 11 predicted proteins | sample AD_STIC10_MetaG_FD_89750 | JGI IMG/M metagenome (GOLD analysis project Ga0116177, IMG submission 89750) | Active sludge microbial communities of municipal wastewater-treating anaerobic digesters from USA - AD_STIC10_MetaG | ecosystem: Engineered > Bioreactor > Anaerobic > Digestate | place: USA...
GACCATGGGATAGATGCGCTCGCGCTCCGGCCGCGCGGCCGTCAGCAGCCGGGCCATCGCAACGCCGTGCCCCTGCACGTGGCGGTCGACCTCCTGCACCTTCAACATGCGCTGGAGGTCTTCGGAGATCACTTGCTCGCCGTGGCGCGCCAGCGAGTTGAGCTGTGCTGCCGCGAGCGAGACGACGACAACCACGATCGCCACCAGCGCACCGAATCCGAGCGCCAGCCGCACGCCCAAGCGGGGCGAGCGCCAGGACGGCTTCGGAGCTGAGATCAATGACATGGCGGTGGGTTGAACGAGCGCGAGCCGTGGCGGTACCGACGAGCGAATGCACCGCCCCGGCATGCGCTTTATCGGCGGCGGGGTCGCAGCCCTTGAGGACCCTATTGCGGACGGACCTGTAATGAAAGCAGCCGCGCGAGCGTCAAACCCCCTTTGGACCACCCGCCGCAGGAGCACCGCATGCAGCATCGAAGAAGAAGCGCCCTCGTCACCGGCTCGACCAGCGGCATCGGCCTGGCCATCGCGAGCGAGCTGGCCTCTGCCGGCATGAACATCATGCTCAACGGCTTTGGTGACGCTGCGGCGATCGAGGGCCTTCGAGCAGGTCTTGCGAACACGCATGGCGTCGAGGTGCTGTACGACGGCGCCGACATGGGCCGGCAGGACGCCATCGAAGCCATGCTGGCCCGAGCAGCCCAGCAGTGGGGCGGCATCGACGTGCTGGTCAACAACGCCGGCATCCAGCATGTGGCGCCGGTGGACGAGTTCCCGGTGGACAAGTGGCACGCCATCCTGGCCATCAACCTCACGGCGGCCTTCCACACCGCCCGGCTGGCCCTGCCCCACATGAAGTTCAACCGGTGGGGCCGCATCGTCAACATCGCCTCGGCCCATGCGCTCGTGGCAAGCCCGTACAAGTCGGCCTACGTGGCGGCCAAGCACGGTATCGCCGGCTTCACCAAGACCATCGCGCTGGAGGTGGCAGAGTTGGGCATCACCGCCAACGCCGTCTGCCCAGGCTATGTGCTGACGCCGCTGGTAGAGAAGCAGATTCCCGACACGGCCAAGGCACGCGGCATCACCGAAGAGCAGGTCAAGCGCGACGTGCTGCTGGCCGCGCAGCCCACCAAGCGCTTCGTCACCACCGACGAGGTGGCGCAACTGGTCGCCTTCCTGTGCGGTGACGCGGCGGCGTCGATCACCGGCACCGTGATGCCGATCGACGGCGGCTGGACGGCGCATTGATGAACGCACCCCACACCCCCAGCGGCGCGCTGTCCGTGCTCGATCTGCCGTCGATGCCGATGGCCTCGCCGTCCTACCCGCGCGGGCCCTACCGCTTCCTGCAGCGGGAGTACCTGATCGTCACCTACACGAGCGACGCCGAGGCCATTCGTGCCGCCCTGCCCGTCCCGCTGGAGCCCGACGGCTCGGGCCAGGTGCTGTACGAGTTCATCCGCATGCCCGACTCGGCCGGCTTCGGCGACTACACCGAGTCGGGTGTTGTCATCCCGGCGCTGTTCCAGGGCCAGCCTGTGAACTTCACGGCTCAGATGTACCTCGACGACGACCCGCCGATCGCCGGGGGCCGCGAGATCTGGGGCTTCCCCAAGAAGCACGGCAACCCGAAGCTCTCGGTGGTTCACGACACGCTGACGGGCGTGCTGGAGTACGCCGGCATCCAAGTGGCCATCGCCTCCATGGGCTACAAGCACCAGCACCTGCTGTACGACGTGAGCGGACGCAAGGCCTGCTCGTCGGTCTCGATCATCGAGAAGATGAGCAAGACCCAGGTCAACCTCAAGCTCATCCCTCACGTCGACGGCACGCCGGCGATCGCACAGCTGGTGGCCTACGAGTTGGCGGACATTCAGGTCCATGGCGCCTGGTCGGGTCCGGCCCGGCTGCACCTCGTGCCGCACGTCAACGCCCCGGTGGCCGACCTGCCGGTGCGCAGCATGCTCGGCGGCCTGCACTTCATCGCCGACCTCACCCTGCCCTATGGCCGCGTGATCCACGATTACCTGGCAACGTAGGAGCGACGAACATGGCCACAAGACAACGCAAGAGCCCCGGCGCGGGCACTCGGCGCTCCACGAGCACGGGCGACGCATGCCAGCCGGCGGGCGATCGCCAGGTGGTCCTGGTGCTTCAAGGCGGCGGTGCACTGGGGGCGTACCAGGCCGGCGTCTACGAAGGCCTGCACGAAGCGGGCATCGAGCCGGACTGGGTCATCGGCACGTCGATCGGCGCGATCAACGCCGCGCTCATTGCGGGCAATGCGCCTGGCCGCCGGCTCGATCGGCTGCGCGGCTTCTGGGACAAGGTCGCCCACAAGGGGCTGTCGGCCCTGTGGCCGGGCCTGCCGGGACTGCCGACGTTCTGGACGACCCTGAGCGCGATGAACCAAGGGCTGCCGGGCTTCTTCGCGCCGCACCACCGCGCATGGCTGAGCCCGCACCTGGCGCTGGGTGAGGAGACCTCGGGCTACTACGAGACCTCCCGCCTGCGCGACACCCTGGACGGCCTCGTCGACAGCGGGCTGCTGACCGCCTGCGCGCCGCGTCTGACGGTGGGCGCGGTGAACGTGAAGTCGGGCCGGATGCGCTACTTCGACAGCCGCGACGAGCCACTCGACCTGCGGCACATCCTGGCGTCCGGCGCGCTGCCACCGGCCTTTCCGGCGGTGCGCATCGGCGACGAGCTGTTCTGGGACGGCGGCATCTACTCCAACACCCCGGTCGAGGCCGTGTTCGACGACAACCCGAGACGCAACTCGCTCGTCTTTGCGGTGCAGCTGTGGCAAGGCGCGGGCGACGCGCCTCAGACCATGTGGCAGGTGAGCGGGCGGCAGAAGGACATCCAGTTCTCGAGCCGCGTCGACAGCCATGTGCAGCGCCAGGCGCAGATCCACCAGTTGCGTCATATCGTGCGCGAGCTGACCCGTCAGCTGCCCGCCTCAAGACTGGCCACGCCCGAAGTGCGCGAGATGACGGGCTACGGCTGCGGCACCGTCATGCACCTGATGCGCCTGGTCGCGCCCCGCCTGCCCGACGAGGATCACACCAAGGACATGGACTTCAATGCCTCGCGCATCCGCCAGCGCTGGCATGCGGGGCTGGCCGACGCCCGCAGAACCCTCGCAAGGCAGGCCTGGCTCGAACCGGTCGGCCCGACGGACGGCCTCGTGGTTCACGACCTGGGCGCCGACACCCCGACTCCGCAGGAGGTCAGATGAGCCGCGATACGCTTCTGAGTTCCGACCACGCAGATGGCGTGACCACCATCACGCTGCACGATGGCAAGGCCAACGTGATGAGCCTGGACATGCTGCGCGCGCTTGACGACGCGCTGGGTGCGGCACAGGCCGATCGTGCCGCCGTGGTGCTGGTCGCGCGCGGCAAGGCGTTCTCGGGTGGATTCGATCTCGCCACGTTCCAACAGCGCGGACCCGAGCTGGTGCAGATGCTCGAGGCCGGCGCTCGGCTGGCAGCGCGCCTGCTCGGCTACCCCCGCCCGGTGGTGGCGGCCTGCCAGGGACACGCCGTGGCCATGGGCGCCTTCCTGCTGCTGGCTGCCGACCTGCGCCTGTGTGCCAACGCGGACCTGCGCATCCAACTGAACGAAGTGCAGGTGGGGCTGACGATGCCGCGATTCGCCATCGCCTTGTGCCGGCAACGATTGACGCCGGCAAGCCAGCACGCCGCCATCGCCACGGCAAGGCCGTTCCATCCCGCCCAGGCGTTGTCAGCGGGATTCGTCGACGAACTCGTCGACCCGGCGACCTTGCTCGCAGCTGCTCGGCAGCATGCCTTGCAGCTGGCCGGCTATCCCGTGGACGCCTTCGAAGCGAGCAAGCGCCGCCTGGTGGCGCCTGCGCTGCAGGCACTGGAACAGGCGATCGCGGAAGACGTCGCCGACTGGCGCACGCAGGCCTCCAACCACAGTTGACGACACTTGACCATCGTGGTCGCGACGCAGCACAAGGATCAGACATGTCCGAAGAATTCGATCTCGTGGTGGTGGGTGCCGGCTCGGGTGGCGTGGCGGCATCGCGCCGCGCAGCGGCCCACGGCGCCCGCGTGCTGATCGTGGAAGCAGACCGCGTCGGCGGCACCTGCGTGATCCGGGGCTGCGTGCCCAAGAAGCTGATGATGTACGCGGCAGGCTTCGGGCAAGCCTCCGAGGAGGCACGCGCCTATGGATGGACGGGATCGACCGGCAGCTTCGAGATGCATCGTTGGGCCGATGCGAAGGCCGCCGAGATCCAGCGGCTCGAAGGCATCTACCGCAAGATGTTGTCGGATTCTGGAGTCGAGCTCGCCTTGGGCCGTGCACGCCTGCTCGGCGGCGGCGAAGTGGCGGTGGGAGATCGCAGCGTGCGGGCCCAGCGCGTCCTGATTGCAACGGGCGGTGCACCCGCACACGACGCCTTGCCTGGCTTATCCGCGGCCATGACGTCCAACGAGGTTCTAGATCTGCGTGAGGTGCCGGCCAGCGTGCTGGTGGTGGGCGGCGGCTACATCGCCGTCGAGTTCGCCAGCATCCTGGCGGGCCTGGGCGCCAACGTGACACTGGCCTTCCGCGACACACTGCCCCTTCGCGGCTTCGACATCGACCTGCGGCAGCGTCTGGCCGCGGCGCTGCAGGCCCGCGGCATCGCGCCGGCCGGCGGCGTGGCACTCGAGGCGCTCGAGCGGGAGGCGACCGGCTTTGCCCTGCATCGCCAGCACGGCTCGATACTGCGCGCCGCAGCGGCGCTCAACGCGACCGGGCGCATTCCGAACACCCAGGGTCTCGGGCTGGCCGACGCCGGCGTGCAACTCGATGCCCGTGGCGCCATCGCAGTGGATGCCGACAGCCGGACCAGCGCACCCGGGGTGTGGGCGATCGGCGACGTCACTCACCGCATGAACCTGACCCCGGTGGCCATCGCCGAAGGGCGTGCTTTCGCCGACACCGAGTTCGGGCACCGCCCCAGCCGGGTCGACCACCGCACGGTGGCCAGCGCTGTCTTCACCGATCCACCGATCGCCACCGTGGGCCTGACCGAAGCCGATGCGGCCCGCCGCGGGCCGGTGGACATCTTCGAGTCCGACTTCCGCCCGATGAAGAGCGCCTTTGCCGGCGGCGCCGCACGCACGTACATGAAGCTGGTGGTCGATGGCCTCAATGACCGGGTGCTGGGCGTGCACATGATCGGCGCCGATGCCGCCGAGATCGTGCAGAGCCTGGCCGTGGCACTGACCTGTGGTGCCACCAAGCGCGACTTCGACCGCACAGTGGCCGTGCACCCCACTGCGGCCGAGGAGTTCGTGCTGATGCGCGAGCCGGTTCGGCGGCACATCGCTGCACCACCTGTCGTGGCCTGAATCCCGGCCGCGCCATCTCGGGCGGTCCGAGAGGGCCGCGACCGGCGAAGACTGATGGCCAAGCCCAGGGCACGCGCCTGGTGTGCCTGTAATGAAAAGACGCTGCCGCACGTCCAACCAGCGACGGGGTAGGCCCGGGTCGTGAGCAGAACGCAGCACTTGCAACGCCTTCAGCGTTTCACACCCGGGGCCTCGTCGCCACCTTGCAGCGAGTCACTCCGATCATGAATCGTCGCCGTCTGGCCCTGCTCCTGGCCGCCCACGCATCAGCCGGCTGGATGACCGTGGCGCGTGCCGAGCCGGCCCTCAACGGCTTCGACCTGGCCGGCGCTTCGGTGCCTGCGAAGGCCATCGAGCGCGGCGGTCCGCCCAAGGACGGCATTCCCGCCATTGATCGCCCGCGTTTCGTCAACGCGGCCGGCGCAGGCCTCACGGATGGCGACCGCGTGCTCGGCCTTGCGCTGGACGGCATCACCCGTGCCTATCCGGTGCGCATCCTGAACTGGCATGAGGTCGTCAACGACCGGTTTGGTGCGCGCGCGATCGTCGTGACTTACTGCCCCCTGTGTGGAACGGGGATGGTGTTCGAGCCGCCCGCAGAGCTGGGCGGTTCGTCAGGCTTCGGCGTGTCGGGACTGCTCTACAACAGTGACGTGCTGCTATACGACCGGGCAACCCAGTCGCTGTGGTCGCAGATCCTGTCCCTGGCGATCAGTGGCCCGCTCAAAGGCACGGCGCTGCGGCCGGTGCCGGTGAGCCACACCAACTGGGCCGACTGGCGCCGCAGGCACCCAGCCACCGAGGTGCTGTCCGCGGACACGGGCTTCGAGCGCGACTACGGGCGCGACCCCTACGCGGGCTACGACCGTGTGCAGCAGCTGATGTTCGACGTGCAGCACCGCGACGACCGCTTCCCGCTCAAGGAGTGGGTGCTGGGACTGCGCCTCAACGGCGCCGCCAAGGCTTATCCGTTCAGCATGCTGGCGCGTGCTGTGGACTCGACTGGCAACCTGAGTGACACGGTCGGCGGCCAGACCGTGCGCATCCGCTACGACAGCGTCCATCGCACGGCCGAGGCCTTCGACATGCAAGGTCAACCGGTCGCCAGCACCATGGCCTTCTGGTTCGCCTGGGTGGCCTTCCATCCGCGCACCGACGTGCTGCGCTCGCAGCGATGACGAAGCCGCCACGGCCGCCATGATGCCCATCACCGCGTCTACGCTGGGCTTCGTCCTGGCCCTGGCCTGTGCCGCGCTCGTCGGCTTCGCAGCCCACCGGGCCAGCCTGTGCAACGTGCGCGCCGTGGCGGAAGTCATGAGTGGCGGCACCGCTCACATGCTCGGCAGCCTGATGCAAGCAGCCCTGTGGATGGCGCTCCTGACCGGTGGACTCTCGCTGCTGGCGGGCTACCCGCCGCCGAAGGTGCGGATGTTTGTCCCCGTCGCCTGGTCCTTCATGGGCGGGTGGCTCTTCGGCGTCGGCGCAGCACTCAACGGCGGATGTTCGTTGTCCACGCTTCATCGCCTGGCCGATGGTGAACTGGGGATGCTGGCGACCTTGCTCGGCTTCGGATTGGGCGTGGTGCTGTGGGCGCTGGGCGCTGCGGGCCTGCGAACAAACGGCAGCATGCTCGGCCAAGGCGATCTCAGGCCCTTGCCCAACCTCTGGACGCGTTGGCCTGCACTGTCGTCCTGGATCCTCCTGGCGTTGGCATTGTGGGCACTCTCCCGGGTTGCGGCGCTGCTGCGGCTGGCACGAACCACGACCCCGGCGTCCATTCATCAGCGCTTCATGGCACCCCGCTATCACCTCACGGTGTCAGCCGCGCTGATGGGCCTGGCCGGCGGCGTTCTCTACGCGACACAGGGCGCTTGGTCCTACACCAACCACCTGCGAACCAGCGTTCTGCATGCCTGGTCCGGTGGCCAGGCGCCCGCCATCACTCACTCGACCCTGGTCGTCGCCCTGTTGGTGGGCATGGTGATATCGGCGGCGCAACGCGGTTCGGTCGCATGGCGACGGCCTCCGAATGCCGCTTCGTGGCTTCGCCACATCGGTGGCGGCGCGTTGATGGGCGCCGGTGCCGCCATGGTGCCAGGCGGCAATGACACGCTCTTGCTCAACGCCCTGCCCACCTTGGCCCTGCCAGCCATCGGCACGTATCTGGCCATGCTGGGCGGCATCACGACGGTGCTGTGGCTGATGCGCCGCGCGCGCATGCCGATGCCGGCGACCCACTGCACCGAGGCCGGCTGCACCGAAGTTCGCACACCAGACGCCCGTTAGGGCAGTCACCACAAGGACAAAGGAGACTTGACATGGCCGATGTTCGTGTCGATCCACCGGCGCTCAGATCACCGCCGCACGCCGAGCCCGGCCTCGACGCCGCCAGCCTGGAGTCGCAGCTGCCCGCCCTGCGCGTTCGCCTGATCCGCCACGCGCGCTACGCGTTGAGCGATGACGGGCTCGCCGAGGATCTGGTCCAGGACACCCTGATGGCCGTCGTCGAACAGCACGCAAGACGCCGCGGCGAGTCATCGCTGCTCACCTGGGCTACGGCAATCCTGAAGAATAAGGTGGCCGACTGGTACCGCTCGCCCACCCGCAAGCGGATGGTCTACTTCGGCACTGACGACGAACACGGCGACGATGCCATCGACGCCCTGTACAGCCCCGATGGGGCCTACGTCGAACCCGTTCCCGCCTGGCAACAACCCGACTACCGCACCGAGCAGCGGCAGATGATGACGGTGCTGGAACGATGCGTCAGTTGCCTGCCTCGCCAGACCGGCCGCGTGTTCATGATGCGCGAGTGGCTGGGCTTCGAGACTTCGGAGATCTGCGAGCGCCTGGGCGTCAGCGCCGAGAACTGCAGGACCATTCTTCATCGCGCCAGGATGTCCCTGCGCGAGTGCATGCAACGCGATTGGATCGGCACGAGGGCCAGCGTATGAACTTGATGTACTCCTGCCGAAGGGTGGCGGAACTCCTGTCGCAACGGCTCGACGAGCCCCTGGGGCTGCTAGACGAGATGCGGCTGAAGCTGCACCTGTCGATGTGCGGGAACTGCAGCCATGTGGCCGAACAGATGGAGGCCGTGCACAAGGCCTCTGCGGAGCTGCTTTCGAACGGATTCGCGCTCGATGAGCCGGTGCCGCCGGCCCCGCCGCGCTGAGCAGCAACCCCTCACGGCCGAACGGATCTTGCGGGCGCTGCGGCGCCCGCAGGTCTTGGTGGAGCGTGCAGCGCTCTCCTTGGTGCGCCTCAGATTCTTCGTCACGTTTTCTGATCGGCGTGCGACCAATGGAATGTCAGCACAGCAACCCGCAACGCTGGCACGGGCCAAGGTGGCCCAGACGCACAACCGAAGGAAACCACCATGAAGTCGCTCATCACAGCCGCAGCCCTGTCGCTGGTCACGCTCACGCCGTTCGCGCAGGAAGCCACGCGCGCTCCGGAGTTCGACAGCTTCGTCTCAATGCGTACCCGCGCCGAGGTCCGCGCCGAGCTGCAGGCCGCTCTCGCGGGCGGCTGGCGCCCCTCGCAGGGCGAGGCCAGCTACGCCCCGGAATTCGAGAAGATCGCCTCGACGCGCACGCGCGCCGACGCGCGGGCCGAAGTGCTCGCCGCGATCGCGCGGGGCGAGCGCCTGTCCTACGGGGAGGCCAGCCCCGACCCGCTGCAAACCCAGCGCATTCGGGCGAACTCGGCCGCGACCTTGGCGGCGCGGCCCACCACGTCAGCGCAATAGCCCGTGCCGGAACCGTCGACTCCGGTGCCGGACCGGACATCGGCTGACCCGGTCTGGACGTCCACTGCCGACCGCCTTGCGCGGTCGGCTCGCATGGGTCTACTCGAGGATTTGCAGCCGTTGCTTGCATGACCCGGCCCATGCAATTGGAAGGCTCCACGTCCAAGAGCACAGGTAACGAGCCATCGCGGCCTTGGCGCCATCTGACGCCAGCACGAGACGAATGGCAACAACACCGAGACGTGCGGTGGCGCGCAGCGTCTTGCAGCCGGCCTTCCAAGCCCTATCTGGAATTCGACCGAGTCCCACCATTCCATCAAGGTATCGACATGTCCCACGTCATCGAACCCACCAGCCTCGATCATGCCCGCGCCGTGCTCGGCACCGAGGGAACACCGGTCCTGGTCGACTTCTCGGCGACTTGGTGCGGCCCATGCAAGGCGTTCGCCCCGGTCCTCGAGGTCTTCGCGGATGAGCGCGCCGGCAAGCTCAAGGTCATCAAGGTCGACGTCGACGAGTTCTCCGACATCGCTGGCGAAGTCGGTATCCGAAGTGTCCCGACACTGATGGTCGTCAAGGACGGTCAGGTCGTCGCCGCTCGTGCCGGCAGCCTGCCAAAGCAGGCGCTCGCGGCATTCGTGGACGAAGCGCTGGCTCGATAACCAGCAAGAGCCGGCTCGCCGTCGGCGCCGGCCCGAGGCGATTCGCCTCGCCTCGGGCAGTTTGCCGACGCAGCGTCTACTGCCGCCGATCTTCGGTTTGCACGACACGACGGTCGCCGTCGGATCGACGGGCCAGCAACTCGCTGATCGTATGGCCGAGCACGGC